>Ga0070741_10009095_pt1 | contig 19519 bp, 20 predicted proteins | sample Coa_R1_4_FD_66440 | JGI IMG/M metagenome (GOLD analysis project Ga0070741, IMG submission 66440) | Surface soil microbial communities from Centralia Pennsylvania, which are recovering from an underground coalmine fire - Coalmine... | ecosystem: Environmental > Terrestrial > Soil > Unclassified ...
ACAATGAGCGAGGCTGAACTCGCGCTGCTCGGTCATCTGATAGGCGATGGATGCACGCTGCCGCGCCACACGATTCAGTACACCACGCGTGAGCAGTTCTTGGCGAAGACTGTTGCAGAATTGGCGACTGTCGTATTTGGCGAGCGAATCGTTCCCCGTGTCCAACGCGAGCGGAATTGGTTTCAGGTCTATCTCGTTTCGCGCGATCCTCTTATGCACGGCAAATTTAACCCAGTCGCGGGATGGCTAAGAGAATTGGGTGTGTTCGGGCTGCGGTCTTTTGAAAAGCGAATTCCGGAACTAGTTTTTCAGCAAACCCGCGAGGGCATCGCACGATTCTTGCGCCATTTATGGGCGACGGATGGCTGTGTCCATTTAGACCGAGCAAACAAACATGCTCCGGCTGTGTATTATGCCTCGAGTAGCTTGGCGTTGGCACGTGGGGTTCAATCATTACTATTGCGACTGGAGATCAATGCGCGCTTGAAGGCTCAACCACAGACAGGCAAAGGGCGGGTGCAATATCATGTTGTGTTGAGTGGCAAACCAGACCTTGAACGGTTTCTCATTAATGTTGGTGCGCTGGGAGCTTCAAAAGCGCAACATGGTACCTCTATTCTCACCTACTTGTCCAAGCGTATTGCAAACACAAATCGAGACCTTTTGCCCAGAGAAGTCTGGCGACTTTATGCTGTCCCTGCTATGCACGCGAGCGGTCTCACTACGCGGACGATGCAAGCGGGACTTGGAAATCAATACTGCGGCACAACACTCTATAAGCAAAATTTGAGCCGAGACCGCGCGGCTCGTCTGGCGAGTCTTGTTCGCTCAAACGAATTGGCTAGTCTCGCGCGCAGTGACGTATATTGGGATGAGATTGTGTCCATTAAGCCTGATGGCGAGAGTGAGGTTTTTGATCTAACCGTTGACCAGCTTCATAACTTTATCGCGGATGATATTATAGTACATAACTCAATCGAGCAGGACGCTGATGTGGTCATCTTGCTCTATCGCGAAAAAACGTATTATCCGACGCTCGAAGCGTGGCAACGGGCGTATCCGAACAAAGATTATCCTGAAAACATTGCCGATATTATTGTGGCGAAACATCGGCATGGGCCGACGAGCGAATTCAAGATGTACTTTGACGAAAAGCGCGCCAAGTTCGGCGATTTGGCGGTGATGCCGGGAGGATGAGCGGAATTTTAGATTTATGATTTATGATTGCAGATTTGTAAGAAGCTTCAATCATAAATCTAAAATCATAAATCATAAATGAGTTTTTCTGGCATTCCTTCGGGTCGTTTGGCGTTCACGCCCGTTCCCAATGTTTTGTTTAGCGAGCTATTGCCGCAGATGGACGATGTGGCAGAGGTGAAAGTCACGCTGCATATTTTTTATTTGCTATCGCAGAAAAAAGGCAGCCCGCGTTATGTGACGTTGGACGAATTAAAGAGCGATACGACGTTAATGCGCTCGCTAGATTTCAAGACGGAGAATTTGGAACGAGGATTGGAAAAGGCGATGGCGCGCGGTGCCTTGTTGCAAATGGAAGCCGATGGCGCAGCGTTGTATTTTTTCAATACGCATGAAGGGCGCAACGTTGTACAGAAAATCGAACGAGGTGAGATTCACGTGGGCAACACGGTGCGCGTGGTGGAACCCGCGCAGGAGCAGCCCAACATCTTCAAATTGTATGAACAAAATATCGGCGCGTTGACGCCGATTATTGCGGATGAGTTGAAAGAGGCGGAAGCGGATTTTCCGCCCGAAGTGATTTTGGACGCGTTCAGAATCGCAGCGGAGAATAATGCACGCTCGTGGAAATATGTGCGTGCGATACTTTTGGACTGGGCGCGCGGAAAGAACCATGAAAAGACTCGCAGACCTTCTTCAAGAGAACGGCGACCTACAGTTACTGGAAAACTGGCTGACGTCGCCAAATCAAAATAAATACTGCTCAATTTGCGGCGGGCCCGCGTTGTGCGACGACGTAGGGTATGTGCGTAAGGATGTGCCGGTCGGTCATCCCGATTTTGGCAAAGCGTTTCCGTGCCCGGCGCGTCCGATGACATACACGGCGGGAATGATTGGCAGTCTCGGGGAATCGTCGGGGTTGTATGCTTTGACGCACATGACCTTTGACAATTTTATGCCACAAGGTCTTGGGCTTGCGCCAAATAGACAGCGCAATTTGCAGCGCGCCTACGACGAGGCATTCGAGTTCGCACAAAATCCCAAAGGTTGGCTTTTGCTGCGCGGCGGGTTCGGCGTGGGCAAAACGCATCTCGCGGCAGCGATTGCCAATTATCGCTTGCAACAGGGACAACCTGCGCTCTTTATCGTCGTTCCCGACTTGCTTGACTATTTGCGCGCGACCTATTCTCCGAACAGCGCGGTGACGTACGACGAACGCTTTGAATCGCTGCGCGGTGCGCCGTTACTCTTATTGGACGATTTTGGCGCGCACAGCGCGACGCCGTGGGCACAAGAAAAATTATTCCAGCTATTGAATTTCCGCTATAACGCACAGCTGCCGACGGTGCTTACGACGAATCAAGAACTGGACGAGATTGATTTGCGATTACAGTCGCGGCTCGCTGATTCCGTCGTCTGCAAAGTCATCACAATTACGGCACCGGATTTTCGCAGCGGAGCCACGCGCGATGAATCGGAACTCTCGACGCTGAATCTGCACCACGACCAAACCTTTGAAAATTTTGACTTGCGTGAACGCGAATTGAATCGGGAAGGGCGGGATGCGCTACGGGCGGCGTTGGAAACCTGCAAACATTACGCGCATGAACCCGAAGGGTGGCTCGTTTTGACGGGAGCGTACGGCAGCGGCAAGACGCACCTCGCGGCCGCTATCGCCAATTATCGAGAGTCGGTCGGGGACATGGTGCTGTTTATTGTTGTGCCAGATTTGTTGGACCACCTGCGCGCTTCATACAATCCACACAGTCCTATTTCGTATGACCGTCGTTTCGAGGAAATCCGCACCGCGCCGTTTCTCGTTCTCGACGATCTTGGCACGGAGAGCGCGACGCCGTGGGCGAAGGAAAAATTGTTCCAAATCGTGAATTATCGCTATGCGGCGCGCTTACCCACCGTTTTTACGACGACGCAACGGATTGAGGAAATCGAACCGCGCTTGCAATCGCGCTTGAACGACATCCGCCGCTGCACGATCATCGCCGACTTTGCGCCGAGCTATCGAGGCGGGGATATTCCGCAAGGAAATGATGGGCGGAGGGGACGGAATAAGAAGTAATCAAAAACCCGAAGGGTCGCTGGAGACCCTTCGGGTTTTTAGTGAGTCACCTCAATCGTTCCAAGCGGAAAAATATCGCCTCCCTTGACCTTTAGCCAATCGTACGTACCGAAGGGGTGCAAGCCCAACGTGAGTTTATATTTTCCCGATTCGGCGTCGGGCGGAATTTGAAATGTGTGATGTGACACATAAATCGAGTTCGGCTGCCAGAGGTCGGTGGTGAGCCGGCCTGCGGAGGGAACGCCATCCTTGTTGACAATTGCCTCGTTCTCGGAGAAGAGCTGCAAGAGCAGCCAATTATTTTCATCAGTGGGCTTGAGTGATTGCCAATAGGCGGTAAATGTGACCATATCACCGGGGCGTGCTTGCGTGGGTTCTACGCGATAATCTAACAAACGAATTGTTTTGCCAAAATCGGCGGGCGCGCTCGCGCCCAGTGAGGGGAGAGCCGCTGCGGAAGTGTATGTGGGAGTCTGATACGTTGACCAAAGGATAAAAACTAAGAACAACGAAGCGGCAAGAAAACACGCGCTCCACACATATATCGCCGCGCGCAATCGGGGCAAGAAAACACGCGCGAAACTGACGGTGAGAAAAATAGAGAGTAGCGGCAAACCGGGGAATAACTGTCGCGCCTGATCCGCCCCAAGCACGGTCAACACCCAACGTACATGCGCTAGCAAGAGAAATGTCCAAAATAACGCGAAAAAGATAAAGACTCGAACGATGCGGCGGTCGAGCTGACGAAGCCATGCCGCGCGTGCATAGAGCGACCATCCTCCAAGCGCAATTAACGCCAAGATAGAAAATCCAAGATAGAGCCAATTCGGTAGTTCCAAGTGTAAGGCTCCGCCATACCTTCCCCAAAAGCTGCTGTACAACCCGCGCAGGTCGAACCACCAATCTCCAAGAGTGGGAGGTGCTTGGCGTATAGGGGTTACTTGGAGTAATAGCGACCACGCTAAGGGGTCGCCGCGATTCACGAGGTTGTACAGAGCATATGGAGCAAAGACCAGCACCGCTACGGCAAATGCGAGCGCGCCATTCGCCACGACAGCACGCTTTGATTTTGCGCTCCAAAGTTTCCAAGCGAGAATCAGAAAGGTGAATAACCAGACCGTAAAGCCGCTTAGCTTGGAGAGTGCCGCCAATCCCAAGAGCGCACCAAGTAAAAGATAATCGCGGAGGGCTGGCTCTTTATCCAGCACGCGTATAGTTTGCAAAATGGCGAGCGCTGTGAACATGACGACGAGATTATCATTGTTGAGTACGGAACTGATAAAGAGAAATTCCGGAAGAAAGGCGACAAGTGCCGCTGCTCCGAGGGCGAGCCATTCATCGTGTAGAAGAATGCGCGCGAGCTGCCAGGTTGCCCAGACTGTCACCGCGCCCATCGCGACGGAGAGCAAGCGCGCGAGATGCCATGCAAGGGCATTGCTTTGATAGGGAAACGCTTCGGAGCGTGGGTGCAGCAACAAGTTGGGGGCTTGGGGGTCGGCGAGGGTAAAGTCGGGATTTGCCTGAACTTGAATTTGCCCACGCGGGATGAAATTCAAGACGGCTGCGACGAGCACATAATAGAGCGGAGGTTGATGCACTTCGCCATAGGCCGTACCTTCGGGTGGGGGTAAGGCGAGGTGTCTTGCGGAATAATCAGCATAGCTGAAATGGGATACTTCGTCGGGGGCTTCGCCAAGCGGGATAAGAATGGATGCAATAATTGCGAGAGCAATAAATACAAGGAGTAGCAAGAGGAACGGACGGGTCATAGCGCAAGCAAAAGATTATAGATTATTCTAGCGGTCTGTCACATTTGAGGATTGCTACGGCGCTCTCAATGGGGACAAGTGGCGACGAACTGCGTCGCGTGAAACTTGTCCTATGCCCGTGGCTGACATTTAAGGATCTTCTTGATGCTAGAAAATAGGTTTGAACCGTGATCGCGGACTAGAGAGATAGACAAAGGCGCTTGTTATTTTGTGTTTTCTCTGGGTGTCGCTATAATCTTTTCCCGACGCGAACGCTTTGCCTCTAGCAATTTTGCCCCTGTTTGCTAATCGCCTCGTTGTGATTCCATGTTAAATTCTGGAGAATTAATATTCGCAGGAGTATCGAGGGAATGAACAAAAAACGCCTTGTTGCTGTACTGCTGCTTGCGGCAGGGGTTTCATTGACGCTGCTTGCGTGTGGTCTTGGGAGTGTTCCCTTTATTTCACAGGCGCAGCCGACGGCTACCAAGCGCGCGACGCGCCCCAGCCGACCGACTTTTACACCACGACCAGCCGATACCGAGACGCCCGAACCTTCTCCCACCGAAGAGCCGACGGAGGAGCCAACGCAAGAACCACCCACGCCTGTGCCGGTTACTCAAGCCCCTACCCGTCGTCCTACCGCGCGGCCCGCAGCTGCCACGAAGCCGCCTGCACCACAACCCACTGCGCCGCCCGCTGCAACGACCAATCCATTCAAGTATAGTTTTGTCCCTGCGAGCTGCAATACAGATGACCCCGCAATTTGCAATATCCAGAATGGTGTCAAATGCGAGCACTCGGGCGGTCACCATATAGATGTTCTCGTTTATGCTAACTTTAGAGATCCGGGCAGCGCGCTCGCCGGAGTCAAAGTGCGGTATTCCTCTTCGCCCGGCGGTCCCATGATCGAGCCGGATGAAGTTACTGCAGGCGACGGTAAGGCGAGCAAAACCTTGTCAATGGTGTTTGATCCGCCATCCAAAAATATAGGAACGTATTTTGCGTGGCTGATTGATAACAACGGAAACCCCATTTCGCCGTTCAGTCCGCCGATTCCAATTAATGACAAAAAGGAAGATCTGCCGGATACCTGCTGGGTTGGAACCGTTGCCTTTGCCGCCGGGAAATAAGAATTGAATCGTATTAGAAATGTCTTCGCAAGAACATCCGATTGTACTCCTCGCGCATCGGGCGATTGACGAATATGTGCGTCATGGTCAGCGGCTGACCTCGCCTGACCCGGAAACACTCGCACCCGAAATGCGCGCGCGGGCAGGAACGTTTGTTTCGATTCACAAGCGCAATGGGGACCTGCGCGGCTGCATTGGAACGTTCATGCCGGTACGCGCGAATATCGCGGAGGAGGTAATTGAAAATGCAATTGCCTCTGCCTCGCGCGACCCGCGTTTTTATCCGGTGCAAGAATGGGAACTGGATGACCTTGATATACAGGTGGATGTGTTGAGTGAGCCGGAGCCGGTGGAATCGGTACATGACCTCGACCCACAGGTGTACGGCGTAATCGTATCCGATCGGGAAGGAATACGGCGCGGGTTGTTACTGCCGATGTTGGAACAGGTCAAGACAGCCGAGCAGCAGGTTGCGATTGCAAAACAAAAAGCATTCATTGGCTTGGATGAACCCGCGCAATTGTTTCGCTTCCGTGTGAAGCGTTATCATTAACGTCTGATGCTCTTTCATACGATTACATAAGCTGAATTTGGGAATCGCAAAGTGCGTTGAGTGACCATCGAATGGAATTCGACGGCTTAACAAAGAATGCAAAAAACAAGGCACAATCGCCGTATCCATTTCGTTCTCATCGTCATTCTTGCATGTGGATTCGTTCTTGCCTGCCGTACGGCGGATTTGATTACGAGCGCGCAAGCGACACGTCCTACCGCGACGCAAAGGCACGCCACCAGTATGCCCACACGCCTGAATCTGGCACAGAAACATCCGACCAAATCGCCAACCGTCGAACCGACGGAAGTTATTCCAACGGAAGCTCTACTGCCAATCGAGCCGCCGCCTCCAACCGAACCACCACCTCCTCCGAGTCCGCCGCCGACGCACGCACCTGCGCCGACGCGTAAACCGCTGCCGAGTGCAACGCCCAGCCCCTCCGGTCCAACAGTTACTCCCGCGCCAACGCGCTGTCCGCAACAGTATTGCGCGGTGTATCGTGGTTGCCAGACCGAAGTGGGGAACACGATTATTGAGGGATTCGTCTATAACAATGGTGTCCCCCAAGATGGGGTCGCGGTGCGCGTGGCAAGCGGGCAAGGGGAGGCGGGCGTTACGGAAGATTTTGTGAGTGGCACGGACCCCGTGAATCGCGGGAAACCGGACAAGCTGCATCCGGGGCACTATATTCTGCAAATCGTTGCAGGTGAGTCCCGCGAGGGCAATTGGTGGGTCTTTCTTATGGATAAAAAGAATGGCACAATCCAGATTTCGGAAGGACAACTCATTCATACGAACGACGACCCGTACAATCCTGCAAATTGTCAACACGCGTTTGTGGACTTTGTTCGTTAATTGATTCTCACTATGTTTCGTCCCGGCGTCACAAACTACCCCATTTTTCTTTTTGTATTCATCCTCTCGGTGAGCGCATTGCTGTTGCTCGCGTGCCGAACGGTAGATTTGATTGCGAATGCGCAGGCGACGCCAACACGTGCGCGTGTCACGCGCGCCGCGCAGCGCGCAACCTTCACGCCACTTCCCACCGACACTGAAACCCCGCTACCTACTGACACACCAGAGCCGACCGAAACAGAGCAACCGACCGATACGCCAGAACCCACGCAACCTCCACCCACCCGCCGTCCGCCAACTGCCCGCCCGCCGACGCATCCACCGCCGACGGAGAGCCCACCAACGCCAATCCCAACTCCAACGGTTATCTTGCCATGGTTGATCAATGGGAGTGTGAGCTGCACGGGCGGCAGCGACAATGCATCCACCGTGTCAGGAACGATTACTGCCAATAATGGCCCTGCGGTGGGTCAGCGCGTGCAAGGGTCATCGGGTCCTGGCGGCGAACCGATTAGCGAAGTCCCCGCGATGAGTAATAAGGACGGCGTCTATAAGGTTACGTTTATTTGCAGTGGACACGCGTGCAACGGCGATTTTTGGGTCTGGATGGTGGACGCGGAGGGGCATCAGGTTTCGCCGTTTCAAAAATTCAGCTTTAATAGTAGCTGTCGAAAGGGAACGGTGAATTTTAAGAAGAGGTAAGCTCTCGGACGATTTCATTCACGAGCTTGCCATCGGCGCGTCCTTTGAGGCGTGCGGCGGATTCTTTCATCACCTTTGGAAATTCGCGCGTGTTCAAATCAGCAATCACTCGTTCGACTTGAGCCTTTATTTCGTCGCGGGATAATTGCTGCGGCATGTATTTTTCGAGGGTTGCGATTTCGGCTTGCTCTTGCGCTACGAGCTCGGGACGATTGCCTTTTTGATAGAGCTCGATGGATTCGCGGCGCTGCTTGATTTGATTTTCGACGACGCGCAGTAAGTCACCCTCGGTAATGGGTTTGTTGTGGTCGGGGTTCTTGGGGTCGGTGCGCGCAAATTCAAAATTGCTGACGGCCGCTTTTAACATGCGAATTGCGCGGACGCGATTTTCGTCCTTGGCGCGCATGGCGTCTTTCAAATCTTGGTCCAGTTGTTCTTTCAAGCCCATAGTAGCTCCGAATGTGGGACAAATTTGTAAATTTGTCCTACGGAATTAATAATAATTTTCCCATGGCGGCGCGGCTTTCGAGATACCGATGCGCGTCAATAACATCTTTAAGCGGGAATGTGCGGTCAATTCGCACGCGTACTTTGCCTTGCGCCAGCCAATTAAATAAATCTGCCGCCCGCCATTCATATTCGGCGTGATTGGCGATATAGTGTCCGAGCGTCGGGCGCGTCATATAGAGCGACCCTTTGTTCATCAAGGTCAGTGGGTCAATCGGCGGGACGGCACCGGAGGCATTGCCCCATAAGACTAACATCCCGCGCGGCGCAAGACAATTCAAACTCCCCTCGTAGGTATCTTTGCCCACCGAATCATAAACTACCGGCACGCCTTTCCCTCCGGTAATCCGTTTCACTTCAGAGACGAAATCTGCTTGGGTATAAATAATCACTTCATCTGCGCCGATGTCTCGCGCAACTTTTGCTTTTTCTTCATTGGACACCGTGCCGATTACGCGCGCGCCCGCGATTTTTGCCATCTGCACTGTTAATTGTCCAGCGCCACCTGCTGCCGCGTGAATCAACGTCCATTGTCCTTCTTTTAGAGGATAGGTGCTGAAACAGAGATAGTGCGCGGTCAAGCCCTGCAGTAAGACAGCTGCCGCATCTTCAAATGATACGGATTTTGGCACAGGAACGACGCGGGTGGCGGGGATAATCGCATATTCCGCGTAGGCGGGCGCGTCGAGCACATACGCGACGCGGTCGCCGATATGCACATTGGTGATGCCTTCACCGACGGCGTCCACCACACCCGCGCCTTCGCGTCCGAGCATCGCGGGGAGTGGCAGTTTATATAATCCACTGCGATGATATACGTCAATGAAATTGATGCCAATTGCTTTCAACTGAATACGCACCTGACCAGCACCGGGTTTTGGCGTTTCCACTTCTTCATAGCGTAAAACATCGGGCGCGCCTGTTTCATGTATGCGAACTGCGTGCATAGGGATTCACCTTATTGTCCATCGTCAAACCTTCGAGGTCTCCAAGACCTCGAAGGTTTCGTGGAAATACTTGACTGGTTATCGAAAGTGAGGCTCAAGCTACGTTCTGCGCGCGAAACAATTTCAGTGCGTCTACATCCAGCTCGGCGCTGACCACTTCATCACTAGTAGTATCGGCTTGGGCGAGGATGCCGCGTCGTTCGCCGTGATAGGCGATGGGCGCGTAGATGGCAGAGAGTCCGTAAAAATTCGCGCCGACGAGATTGGCTTGTACGCCAAAGGTCTGATTTGCCTGTACGTCGCGCCAGAGGTCTTGTAATAATTGTTCGTTGGGTGGAACATTGTGCGTTGCCGCGCCGTGTGCTGCCGGATGAAGCAAAGCATTCGCGCCGTTCGACGCGAGTATACGCGCAACTTCTGGGTAATGAATATCCTCGCCCGTGACAATGCCAAAATCGCCAATCTCGGTCTCGAACACGCGCAGGGTATCGCCTGGCAAAATTCCCCACACGTGTTCTTTTTCCGTATTGTGCATTTGGCGCTGACGTCCAACGATTTCGCCAGAGGGATTGAGAAGGAAAGCAGTGAGAAGGAAGTTTTCGTCCTCTGGTTCGATGACTGTCCCTGGCACAAGCCACGTTTCGACGCGTGCCGCGAGCGATTGAAACAAATGGAGATAAAACTCGAATACATAACCCGCGCGGTCGGCGAGCCATTCATGCGTGCTAAGATTCTGCCGCTGCGCGAGGTCATCGAAGGTCTCGTTTGCACGCGCATCTGTGTCAAACATGCCAAAGAGCATGTAGGAAGCGGTGTGCGGCAGAACGATGAGTTGTGCGCCATCTTGCGCGGCGCGTTCTATCGGCGCGCGCACGTGGTCGGCAAATTCTTGCGGCGTGCTGCAATACCGAAATTCGAGTTGAACAGCGGAAACGCGTGTTTGCATGGAGTGATAGTTGAATTCACCGCAGAGGGCGCAGAGAGCGCAGAGAAAATTGTATTTTCAGAAGAGGCTCATCGCTCTCCGCGTGCTTTGCGGTTATAGACCCTGACTGAATTTTATCAGCAGATTGGCTGATCGTTACGCTCTTAATGCGCCGTCAATGAGAATCGCCGAGCCGGTGAGGAAGGGGCAATCGTCGGAAACGACGAACACGGCGGCGCGAGCAATTTCTTCGGGCGTGCCGATTCGCCCAATGGGATAGGCATTGTTCAAGATTTGGCGATGCGCGTCGGGCGTGCGTCCTAATTCTTGTGCTTCTTGTTCCACCATTGGCGTATCCACATCGGCGGGGCAGATGGCGACGACGCGAATGTTTTCATACGCGTGGTCGCGTGCCATTGCCCGCGTCATTTGAAGCATCGCGCCTTTCGACGCCGCATACGCGACCATTTTGGGCGAACCAAACAGACCCGCGCTGGATACGAGATTCAAAATAACGCCGCCGCGCTGGGCGCGCAAATGAGGCAGCGCAGCGCGGCTAAAGAGGAACGCGGCGCGCGCGTTGACCGCCATAATGTGCTCCCAATCGTCCAGCGCAGTTTCTTCCGTCGTTTTGCGCGTAATGATCCCCGCGTTGTTCACGAGAATATTCAAGCGACCAAACTCCTCAAGCATGCGCTCTACAATTGCATCGGGCACAGCGGGGTCGGCAATATCGGCGGGAAAGAAGCACGCGCCTGTGTCGCGCGCTAACGCGTCACCACGCTCGGCATTGCGCCCGACGAACGCGACTTGCGCGCCTTCCTTTACGAATTCGCGCACCATCGCCGCGCCGATACCGGCTGTACCGCCCGTGATGAGGGCGCATTTGTTTTTGAGTTTCATCGTACTTGCCGAATTTGCCGCACAAGAATTGTGCCTAACGCAAATACAAGACCGCCAGCGCCCATTTCACCACCTGATACGCGCCATAGCCCAGACCAGAACAGCGAGAGCATCGCCTGTTTGAAGGTGGACAGGCACGGCGTGGCGGGAACGGCGACAGCGATGGTGGTCATAAGTGAGAGATCGTTAATCGCTTACATTTCGTTCTTGGCGTTCCCGTTCTTCGGTGTCAAGGGGGTGCTCCGATTCGTGAGGACTTGGCGTTCCGCCCAATAGTTCGAGAGCGTGGGGCAGGGCAGGGAGAATAGTTAGAAAATTTTCACTTGCCGCTTTGGGACTTCCGGGCAAATTTACGATAAGGGTGCGCCCGCGAATGCCAGCGACCATACGCGAGAGCATGGCGTGTGGTGTCTTTTGGAGACTCTCGGCAATCATCGCTTGTACCAAGCCGGGCGCTTCGCGTTCAATCGCCGCGCGCGTTGCTTCGGGTGTGACATCGCGTGGGGCAAAGCCCGTTCCACCGGTGGTCAATATCAAATCCATGTGCGCGTCGTCGCACCATTTTTCGAGGGCGCGACGGATTTCCACAAAGTCGTCGGGGCAAATGTGATAGAGGTCAATATCTTGGTGGAAATGTTCTTGGACGAGTTCAATCAAGGCGGGGCCCGATTCGTCCTCGTAGACGCCTTGATACGCGCGGTCGCTGATAGTCAAAATCCCAATACGCATAAAATTGCCTTGCCCTATGGTAAATGCACTTCCATGTGTCCGTATTTCCGCATGATTTCTACAGTTTCTGGAATGGGCAGCGCGTAAATGATGCGGTTGTCGCGCCCAATCATTGTTTCAGCTTGAAAGAGGGAATTGAGGACAGCTTCTTCCGTCGCTTCGACAACCGCATCGAATAAGGTGTTGATGAGCTGTGTATCTTCGACGACTTGAGGGAGCTGTAAGATATGCGCGGCGGAGTGGTGCGGGCGATTGCGCGTCGTGGAAAACGCGATGGCGAAATCGCCGCTGGTATTGCCGCCATGCGTGCCAGTTCGGGCAAGTCCGTGCGTGGCGCGGACACCCATCCGCCGCAGTTGGCGCGAAGTCATCGGCGCGTCCGTCGCAATAACGACGATGATGGAACCTTGTGATTCGCGCTGCACGCGTTCATCGTAATCAAGCAGCTCGCGTCCAACGGGTACACCGTCAATACGCAGCTTGCCGCGCGAGCCAAAGTTGGATTGAACGAGCACGCCGACGGTGAAACCGCCAAGCGATTTGGGCAGAACGCGTGAAGATGTACCGATACCCCCTTTGAACTCGTAACAAATCATGCCGGTTCCGCCGCCGACTGCGCCTTCGGTTACTGCTCCGCCGCGCGCATTTTCCAACGCTTCGTACACATGCTCTTTGTGAACATGCCGCCCGCGAATATCGTTGAGATAACTGTCGCTCGTTTCAGCGACAATCGGCGAAATGCCCCATGTCGTCACGCCCATCTCGCCGCTGTGGTCGAGCGCCCAATCAATTACCGCATCCGCAACGCGTGCGACATTCAACGTATTCGTAATCATCAACGGACCTTCGAGTGTGCCCATTTCGTCCACCTGCTGGCTGTTGGTCACTTCACCAAAGCCGTTGATTTGGACAATCGCGCCTGTTACTTTGTCGAAAAAGAGGTCACCGCTGTGAGGCAAAATAGCGGTTACGCCCGTGCGAATCGGGCCGACGCCGGGCACGAGCGCGCCTTTGCCTTGAATGATTGTGGTGTGACCAACACAGACACCGCGTACGTCAGTAATCGCATTATATTCGCCCGTCGGAAGCGCGCCGATGATGATATTGAGGTCGCGGGCGCGCGGGCGTGTGCCAAAAGTCGAAGCTGTACTCATCGCGAGGATATTAAACGAGGAGCAACGGGCTTGTCAACCGACTTGTACAGTGTGACTCTTACCGTCGCTGTGCGTAGATGTTTGTGGTTAATTTCAAACTATTTGGAGGGAAAATGTCTGCTCAATCTATTCATGCGATGGTCACAACAGGGTTCGAGTTCGAGGGCTATCGGATTGCGAAATACTTGGGGTTGGTGCGGGGTTTAACCGTACGCTCGCGGAGCGTGATTGGCAATTTTGCGGCTGGCGTGCAAACGATTTTTGGCGGCAATATCACCGTCTATACGGAATTGTGCGAACACGCGCGCCAAGAAGCATATCAATTGCTGATTCAACACGCGCAGCAGATGGGCGCGAATGCAGTTATCGGTATGCGTTATGACGCGAATGAAGTGGCGGAAGGGGTAACGGAAGTTTTGGCGTATGGAACGGCAGTGGTGCTAGAGCCAATCGCCGAATCCACGCGTCGTTGACTACTTGAAAAGGGTAATATATAATTCAAAGCGGGATGAGCGAGGACCTGCAATTTGAGTGGGATGATGTCAAAGCCCGATTGAATGAAGCGCGGCATCAAGTCACGTTCCAAGAAGCGGAATCAGTATTCCAAGACCCGTATGCGCTTGTCAGCTATGATCTCGCCCACTCGGATGACGAACCGCGACGCATTATTCTCGGATATTCTAAAAACATGCGCCTTTTGTATATCTCATTCACCGAACGCCGCCAAAACGTAATTCGTATCATTAGCGCACGCAAAGCGACGCCACAAGAAAGGAAGACTTATGAAAAAAAGACCCGCTAATTGGAAGCATCCAATCCCTAAAGATGCAATTCTTCCACACAAATCTGTACCACACGACCCAATTGATGATTACGACCTACCGCCACATATTGATTTCGATTACGAAAACGCCATACAAAACCCATACGCGGGACGCGTTCAATTTACACATGGGGGCGCACGCAAGGGAGCAGGACGCAAGCCGAGCAGCGAACCAGCCGAACGCCACACTGTCACGCTCTACAAAAAAGACTTGCAAGCTCTCCGCAAGCTCGACGTGAACCTTTCACGTGCGATTCGGAAACTGATTGCCGCGAAGGGAAAATAAAAATTTGATAATTGGCAGGAGATAGCGGCAGCGAGTGCTTTATAGCCGCCGATAGCGTTGATTTGCCTGTTCGAGCTGACCAAGTAATTCTGCTTTCAATTCACTCGCGGTCTCGGGTTTCGTCGAAACGAGATTGGTCATTTCTTCGGGGTCCTGTTCGAGATTGTATAGCTCGGAGAAATTGTCATAGCCTTCTTCGTATCCCAAGTAATGAATGAATTTGTAATCGTCTATGACCATCGCGATGGTCGCTTTGGTCAGAGGGGCTTGTTTGGCGTTCATCTTGGCCTCGATGGTGAACACGCTGCGCCCTGAATTCGCTTTCCCCGCGATTTTGGGCAAAGGCTGACCTTCCGCCCAATCGGGAATTGGCTGACCGATGAGCTGCGCCAGCGTGGGTAATAGGTCGAGGCAGCTCGTCGGGACGCGGACGTTCACGCGCTGCGTTTGACTTGGCACAGAAATAATCAACGGAATGCGCGTAATCGTTTCATAGAGCAACGGCGTGATGTGTCCTTTGACTCCACGTTCGAGCATTTGGCCGTGATCGGATGTGAACACGAGAACCGTGTTGTCCAGCATCCCATTTTTCACCAACGCGTCGTATAACCTCCCAAACTCGGCGTCGGCATAGGTGAGAAACTCGTCGTAATTGCGGCGAGCCACGCGTTCGGCTGGCTCGTCAATGGTCGCGCCGAGCGGGTGGGGTGGCTTTTCCACCTCAACCACCTTATCCCCGTTATAGCGACCAATAAATTCCTTGCGTGGGCGATACGGCTCGTGCGGGGGAAGCAAGTGGACATATCCAAAAAATGGGCGCGGCACTTGTTGGAATTGGTTTTGTATCCAGTCAACCGCATCTTCCATGAGGAAAAAGGTGGTCTCGTTGTTGGTCGGCAGACCGCGCGGATAAAGGTCTTTATATTTTTCCTCCATCGCACGCCGCGCGTTTTCAACTCCCATTTGCTCAAGCATGGACAAAAACAGCGAGCCAGTGCCATAGGTGCTGTGCATAAATGTTTCACGTTCAATTTCAAAGGCGATGCCGTGATCATTTGGAAAAAAGTTCTCGGCGATTTCGGTATCAATCAAGCACAACTCGCGCGTTGGTTTCCAATACGAAATGTCGTCTTGAAATTCATCTAATAACCGCGAGACAAGCCAATTGTGCGTGTACGCGACGGTGTAATAGCCCGCGTCGCGGAACATGCGAAACAAGGTCTTGTGCTCGTACTCTTGCGAGACCGTTCCCAAAAAGTTAAAGCCGCGTTGCGTCCACGTATAACTCCCTGTGAGCAGCGATGAAGTGCCCGCGCTGGTAAAGTTTCCCCCCGCATAATGCTTGTGAAACACCGTCGCGCGTTTGGCAAAGCGCGCAAGGTTAGGCGTGGTTTGTCGCGGATACCCGTATAGCGACATGTGCTTTGCCGAAAGGGTATCAAACACAATCATCAATACATTCGGACGATTGGAGGGTTGGAGTGCGTTGGCGGTGGATTGAATAATGCCGCGCGCGGGTAGAGCCAACAGCGGCGCGAGCGACGCGAGTTTGAGAAGATCGCGGCGGGTTAATGATTTAGACATTGCGAATGACAACAATAATCAAGCCGACGAAAGCGAACGCGACATAGATGTAGGCGAGGACTGCCACGCGTTCCATTGCGGCTTGAATGATTTGTTCGAGTCGTTTGGAATGAATAACGAGAGCAATCGGAATGGCGAGTGAGAGAGCATAGAGTACGAGGACAATCACCAGATGTAGTGTATCCCACGTACCCAAGTATGCGCGCTCACGATTGGCGTACATGAGCCATGCCGCCGTAATCAAAACGACGAGTGAACCGATACTCACAAAATGATTCTTGAGGAAACGCGGGGGGAGCAGAATCGCCGAGAGAAGAATCGGGATGAGAAAAATGATGCTTTCAATCAACGCAATTGCTAACACATAGCTGATACTGCCGAGCAAATCCCAGATGCTCATCCGCAAAATAAATCCCGGAAACGCATCGAGATACGAGAGCAGCGCCCACGCAAAGACTGGAACTACACACGCCGCAAAAACGAGAAGAATATCGCGTCTCGCAGGCACTCGCACGCTAAAGATAGCCCAAGCTGCGGAGACGTTCTTCGACAATCTCTTGGTCCTCTTCGGTATAGGGCTGCGGCGCGCTGCCGCGCGTGGGGTCGGGCGCGCCGCCAATCGTCAGAGCGGGAATGTCGCGATAGGTCGGATTTGGAAAATCGGCGAGTCCGGTGTTGGCGAACAAGACGCCTGGTACGCTAGTCGCATCAATGCAATGGTCTGCGCCCCAGTGGTCGGGATTCGGCTCGATGCTGTTCGCTGTCCATTGTCCTAATCCGGTTTCTTGCGAAGCGCGATAGCCCGGCGCATAGCCGATAATGAGGTCGGGAGCATACTCGGATAATTTGCCATCAAAGATTTCCGCGCGCCGCCAAACTTTGTTCACGATTCGCTCACCGTTGGGCGTTTGCCAATGGAGCAGGTGGTCTTGCAATTGATGTTCTAGTTGTTCCTGCGCTCCTTTTGCCACAATGCCTTTTCCTTCGCGCCCCGCAAGATTGAGATACAAGCTATTTAACCCGAGCGCATACGCCTGTGTCTTGCTCCAATCAATATCTTGCATTTTTCCTGCAGGGTCGCCGTTGTTCGATGTGAGATAGCCGTGCTCTAATAGCCAGCGATTGACATTTGATTTGTAATCAAAACGCGCAAAGCCGTGATCGGACGCGATGACGAACCGCGCGGGTTCTTTGGCAGAGACCACATTGAGCTGCGCTTCGACGCGGCTTACCAAGCCGTCGAGTTTCACATACCAATCATCCACGATATCGGGACGGTCGCGCCAAAACATATGCTGCACGCGGTCGAGCGTATCAAAGACAATTCCAATCAACCCCTCGCGGAACGATTTCAAATGATGCATGAGTACGGCTTCGCGCGAGCGGTCAATCGAATCGCACAAATCGAGAAATTGCTCATCGCTGATACAGCCGTCTTCAAGACCCGTCGTATCTTGGGGCCAGCCGATAGTTAAGAAGGATGCTGTTTGCCACGATTCTTTGATAAAACCGCCCGGCGTGCCATAGTGCCAGGGCGAATGAAGCGGGTGCAATTGCAAAGGTAAAAAGTAGAGTCGGACGTTCGAGCGTAATTGCGTGAGAATGACGCGCGTGATGGTTTGAATCGAAATAAAGCGTCCGAGCTTGAACGACACTTGAAAAATCGGACTCCACTCGCCCAATTTCAAAGTAAACGTATTTGACCCAACGCGTAAGCGTGCGGAGGATTCATCAAGTACTTCAAGATTGAATTCGACTTCCGATTCGGAAAAGCCGCCGCGCGTTTGCTGTTTGGGCCCTTTTAGTTTTCCCGTAAAGCGGTCTTTGCCTGCCCCGCGCAGTGGTTCATTCGGCGTCTTGCCGACTTGGATAGGCTCGTTCAACTCGGTGGTGAACAGCGTACCGACGCCGAGCTTTCCTTGAATATCTGGCGTGCCGAGACCGGGAATGGTGCGGACGGGCGATTCGAGGCGCGCGGGGAACAGCGCGGGCCACCACATTGCTGTCGCAGGATAACCTTGCGAGGCGACTTGATCGAAGATGGTACGAGCGTCGAACGGAGGCGCGAACTGCGTACCGCCCAACGTTTTCTTAACAGGCAGCAGCGAGACGTACGGCGAATACGTTGCGGGATCGCGGTGGACGAAATCGAAAATGCCATGACCGCCGGGGTTCAGTCCCGTCGCAATGCTCGTCCACGATACTTCGCTTTGTGAAGGATTAGCAACGCCAAAGCGCGAGTATCCGCCTGTTTGAATATAGCGCGTGAGGTGCGGTAACTTGCCTTGATTGGAGAGTCTTTCGAACGTGGTCGGGTCGAAGGCGTCGAGTCCGAGAAGGAGAGTACGCATACTTACTTGTCAGAGCGTGAGCGGAAGGCGCGGAGAACGCGCGCAACTCCCATGCGGATACTGCGCGAGAAAAAGAGAATGATGGCGGAGGAAAATGCGAGAAGAATCGCGAGTATCTGAAAGAGCATCCCGCCGGTGTTCGGGTCAATGTAACCGAACGTCCAGCGACCGACTGCCCAGAAGAAGACTAACGCTTTGAAGAAAATACGGAGAGCTCGCAACATAGATTCTCACTTGATTGGGGAGATTATTATTTGAAATGGACGGACTCGGATTATACCGAATCTTGAGGATAGGACAAAGTTTATTAAAACCCGAAAGCGTCTCGTGCGACAATCCCTCGACTGCGCTCGGGACGTCGCTGACCTTTCGGGTTTTAATAAACTACCAACGCCATATTATTGAAATAGCTCGACGTGCGCTGATGATTCGCCCAAGTGGTAAATCGTATGGTGCCGTCATACGGGTCGTGATAGTCTATTCCGCGTTCGCTGGCAGCGACGATGACGACGGTATGCTCATAGGGCGTTAGTGGAACGCTCGTGCCGTTTGAAACCTTAACCCACTGTGTCGTTTGATACGATTCGCGCCATGTCGTCCACCAGATGACGGGTCGCCCCTCACGCAAGTTTTCCAAAATGCTTTCTTTGAATTTATCGTAGGGCTGTCCATAGTACACGGTGGAGGGATGACCGAGTTTCGAGAGGCCTTTTTGCAATCCGTGCGCGTAGGTGCCGTAATTCGTCAGGCCGCCGATCAGATCGAAATTGGTCGCACCGCGAATCCCTTCAAATGGGTTATCACTGCGCGGCATGGCGGCGACGATTTGCGCTTCGGTGAGCGCGCCACGCAATGCCATGGCTGCGGCAGCTTCTTCGCAGGTGAGTGTCTGCTGCTGGCGATATTTGGGCACGTCGCGGAGCGTGATTTCGCTTCCGCTGTTTATGGCGGAGGTATTGGGTGATTCTGTTGAAGTATTTGGCGGGGCAGGAATCAGGAGACGCTGACCGGAAAAGACAAAAGTTGTCGTCAAATTGTTCGC
>Ga0070741_10009096_pt1 | contig 19513 bp, 13 predicted proteins | sample Coa_R1_4_FD_66440 | JGI IMG/M metagenome (GOLD analysis project Ga0070741, IMG submission 66440) | Surface soil microbial communities from Centralia Pennsylvania, which are recovering from an underground coalmine fire - Coalmine... | ecosystem: Environmental > Terrestrial > Soil > Unclassified ...
CGCGCCTGCGATCGGATGGGGCCTATTTAGTTGGCCACCGCCCTTGCGCTGTTCGACAGAGCGCAGGCATGGTTCCAATCTGTTACCCAGGTAGGTAAAGATTCGTAAATCGATAGCCGTGTCCTCCCGACAAAGCATATGATTTTTGCGAATCCTTTTGCTGCAGGTCCGATCTAATTAACTGAACAGTTAAATCGAGGCGAGCCGTGCATCTTATTAAGCGACACTGGCTGGTAACAATTGGCATTCTTCTGGCGATCGCCGTTTTTGCCGCCTTCCAATTCAAAGGCAATGATAAGCCGCAGTACTTTACTGCAAACGTGGAGAAGGGTGATATCCGTTCGGTTGTGGAAGCCACCGGCACTATCAATGCTGTCATCACCGTGCAGGTCGGCTCGCAGGTTTCAGGAACCATTTCGACTCTCTACGCCGATTTCAATTCCCGGGTAAAAAAGGGCCAGGTGGTCGCGCAGATCGATCCCGCCCTGTTCCAAGGGGCCCTGTTGCAAGCCAAGGCCGATCTGGCCAACGCGGAAGCAACCCTCACGGTGGCGAAGGCCAATCTCGATAAGGCGAAAGCCACGGCGGTTCAGGCGCGGGCTGACTATCAACGCACCGTCGGACTGACCAAAGAAGGTGTCATGAGCCCGCAGCAGCTGGATCTGGCGCGAGCAACGGCCGATAGCGATGACGCCGCTGTAAGCGCCGCGCAAGCGGGCGTAACCCAGGCGGCAGCCCAGGTCAAATTGAAGCAAGCCGCGGTCACCGTTGCACAGACCAATCTGGACTACACCACGATCCATGCGCCAATTGACGGCACCGTCATTGCGCGCAATGTGGACGTCGGGCAGACCGTGGCTGCGTCATTGCAGGCGCCAACCTTGTTCACCATCGCCCAGGATTTGACCAAGATGCAGGTATACGCCAGCACCGATGAGTCGGATGTGGGCATGATCAAAGTGGGGCAGTTGGTCACGTTCAAGGTGGATGCCTATCCCAAGGACACCTTCACTGGCCGGGTTTCGCAAATTCGCATGAACGCAACCACGGTGCAGAACGTGGTCACTTATAACACTATCATCGATTTTGCTAATCCGGACTTAAAGCTGTTTCCTGGCATGACTGCTTACATCACCATTCCGGTTGCGACAGCCCGGCAGGTCCTGAAGGTGCCCAATGGCGCTCTGCGCTTTAAGCCCGACATGAAGGCAGAACAGATCCGGGCGCTGTATCAGAAATATGGCCTGAATTCAGACGCACAAACCCAGCCGCATGAAGGTGGCGAGCCCGCTCCAAATACGACGGGCGCGGCCGGGCAGCAATATCGGGCGCGTGCTCAGGGACAGGAAGGTGGCGGCAGCGATGGCGCCGTTACCCATACTCCGCGCGTGGATGTGGCCGTGGTTTGGAAGCTGCGCGCCGACAAAACCCTCGAGCCGGTCCGCATCCGCACGGGAATCACTGACCATACCGTGACCGAAGTTGCGCAAACCCTGAACGGACAATTGCAGGAAGGCGATCAGCTGGTGACGGGATCCATGACCAGCGGCTCCTCGGCATCGCGCCCGCCCGGTATGGCGGGGGGACCACGGCGGTAAACTTGGCCACCATTTCACAACCCGAGTTGCGTAACACCCCAGGCGTCCGCAATGGAGCGGTCATCCAGGTCGAGGACGTGCACAAATACTACGACCTGGGTGAGACCCGCGTTCACGCCTTGCGCGGAGTCTCCATACGAATTGAGCCCGGAGAATTCGTTGCCATCATGGGGGCAAGCGGTAGCGGCAAGTCGACCTTCATGAACATCGTCGGTTGCCTGGACAAGCCAACCCAGGGCCGCTACTTGCTGGAAGGCATCGAAGTGTCCAGCTTGAGCAAAAGCGACCTCGCAGCGATTCGCAATCGCAAGATCGGATTTGTCTTCCAGGGATTCAACCTGCTGTCGCGCACTACTGCGCTGGAGAACGTCGAACTGCCCACCCTTTACGCCAGGGTGTCGAAGCAAGAAGGACAGAAGCGATCGCGGCAGGCCCTCGAGTTGGTCGGGCTCGGCGATCGCATGCTGCACTTTCCTTCTCAGCTTTCGGGCGGCCAGCAGCAACGTGTGGCGATTGCGCGCGCACTGGTGAACCGGCCTTCAATTTTGCTGGCCGATGAGCCCACCGGCAATCTGGACAGCCGCACTTCCGTCGAGATCATGGGCATTTTTCAGAAGCTGAACCAGGACGGCCTGACCATCGTGCTGGTGACGCACGAACCGGACGTGGCACAGTTCGCCAAGCGCAGTGTGCATTTCCGCGACGGAAGGATTCGCCGCGACGAGCCCGTTCTCAATCGGCCCAGCGCTGCCGACGTGCTGAAGAACATGCCGACGCTGGAGGACTAAAAGCCATTACCAGGTTTGAGAAAACAATTTGGCAGTTCTCCCGCGCGGACGAATGCGTTACGAGATTGCCTGAATTAGAAGATTAGAAGCCATGGATCTGCTTGCCATAATTCGGATCGCCATGCGCGCGCTGGCGCGCAACAAGCTGCGCTCGAGCCTCACCATGCTCGGCATCATCATCGGCGTGGGCGCGGTCATTGCCATGGTGAGCGTCGGGCAAGGCGCCCAGCAGCAGGCACAGCAGCAGATCGCCGCTCTGGGCTCGAACATGTTATTCGTTGGCGCGGGGACGGTAAACCGTGGCGGCATGCACATGGGCTGGGGCGCCACCAAGTCCCTTGTCTATGACGATATGAAGGCCATTCAGCGCGAGTGTCAGGCCGTCCAGGCCGCCGCGCCCGGTAGCACCACCAGCACACAGGTGGTTTTCGGAAACGACAATTGGGCGACCCAGATCACCGGCACAGAGCCGCAATACTTCGACATTCGCAGTTGGCCCATGGCAGAGGGTTCCTCGTTCACCCAGGCCGACGTGGACTCCGCTGCCAACGTTGCCGTCATCGGCGAAACCGTGCGCAAGAATCTGTTTGGCGCAACGGATCCTCTGGGCCAGACCATTCGCATCAACAATCTTCCTTTTCGCGTGACCGGCGTTCTCACGCCGAAGGGCACCGCCGCCGCGATGGGCAACGATCAGGACGACACCGTCCTGGTGCCTATCACCACCCTGCAGAAAAAAATCACCGGCCAGGATTGGCTGCGCTGGATCATGGTTTCCGCGGTCTCGCGCGAGGGCAGCTACGCCGCTCAACAGCAGATCACCGCGCTGCTCCGCGACCGGCATCGCATCCGCCCCGGGCAGGATGATGATTTCTTTGTTCGCAACCTTGCCGACATGGCGGAACTTGCCGATCAGCAATCGCGCCTCTTTACCATCCTGCTCGCCTCGATTGCCAGCATTTCGCTGCTGGTCGGCGGCATCGGAATCATGAACATCATGCTGGTCTCGGTGACGGAGCGGACCCGGGAGATTGGCGTGCGCATGGCTATCGGCGCCACCGAGGGCGACGTGCAGCAACAATTCCTTACCGAAGCGGTCGTCCTCAGCTTGCTCGGCGGAGTCATCGGGATCGTGCTCGGTCTGACCGCTTCATACCTGATTACCCAGACCCTCGGCTGGCCTGTGCTGGTCTCAGCCACCGCCATTCTGATTGCCGTGATTTTTTCCATGGGCGTCGGAATCTTTTTCGGCTACTACCCGGCCCGCAAAGCCGCGCGTCTCGATCCCATTGAAGCTTTGCGTTACGAGTGATCGCGACTCGAATTGCTGGGACATCTCCATAAACCAGCCGCTCTCATAGAATTTCTCGGCGGTTTATGGCACCCTCACAAGGCACGATAGCCAGCGCGCTTAAAGTCGTCTTTTCCACGACAGCGGGCGCGTTGAACTAATCACCAGGTGAGCCTTGATGAAGCCGTTGATCTGCACACTTTTATTGTTCATTTTGCTGCTCGTCGCCGGAGCCGCCTGTGCCCAGGAAAGCAAATCAGCGCCGAACCCCTATAAACCGACGCTCGACAAGCTGCAGTCGCTGACCACCCTCGACCTCCCGGACTGGCGCTTTCATACCGATATCCCTCATCCCGAGGATCCGCAGGAGAACGACTCAGACTGGCAGGTGGTCAAGGTGCATCAGCAGTGGGACACCGGCCCGCGCATCCTGCGTCGCTGGGTTCAGATTCCCGAGAAGATCAACGGCTATTCCATACAGAATGCTCGTGTGGCGCTGAACCTGGTGATCCGGAGCAAAGATGCTCTCGTTCTCACCGTCTTCTCCAATGCCGGCATTCTTTATCGCGGGGATGAAGATATGCAGCAGCCCATGCTTCTCACCGAAAGAGCGCAACCCGGTCAGAAATTCCTCATCGCCGTTCGCATCGACTGTGCGCCCGTAGAGACCGCAATCTACGAAAGCCACCTCACCTTCACCCCTTCCAATCGTCCCGACCCCTCTCTCCTCCGCATGGAGATTTTTTCCGCCCAGCCGGTCATTGCCGCATATGAAGGCGGCAAGCTTGAGCGCGAGCAGCAACTTGATGCCGCCGTCAAGGCCGTCGACTTCACTACCTTGGGCCGCGGCGATCAAGCCGCGTTTGACGATTCCCTGACTCAATCCCAACTCAAGTTGGTGGAACTGAAGCCCTGGCTTCAGCAATTTAAGATTCACGCCGTCGGCAATTCGCACATCGACATGGCATGGCTCTGGCCGTGGACGGAAACCGTCGAAGTCGTTCGCAATACATTTCAGAGCGTTCTCGACCTCATGCGCGAGTACCCCGACTTCAAGTTCACCATGTCATCCGCCCGCACCTACGAATGGATAGAAGAAAAGTATCCGGATATGTTTCGGCAGATTCGTGAGCGGGTGAAAGAGGGGCGCTGGGAAGTCATCGGTGGAATGTGGGTGGAACCGGATCTGAATATGCCTGACGGTGAATCGCTCACCCGCCAGATTCTCGTCGGCAAACGCTACTTCCAGAACCGCTTCGGCATAGATGTGAAAATTGGCTGGAATCCCGATTCGTTCGGTTACAACTGGCAACTGCCGCAGATATACAAGAAATCCGGCATGGATTACTTCGTCACCCAGAAGCTGCTCTGGGCGCACGAATTCACCACTTTTCCCTACAAGCTCTTCTGGTGGCAGGCGCCGGACGGCAGCCGTCTCCTTACCTATTTCCCTCACGATTATGCGGGCGGCATCGAAGGACCCACGATGGCCAAAGATCTCTCCATCTGGGCGCCCTCGATCTATGGCAACAAACTCTCCGACACGCCAGAGGTGATGCATCTGTTCGGTGTCGGCGATCACGGCGGCGGCCCTACCCGCCACATGCTCGACTCTGCCCAGGTGCTTATGTCGCCGACCACCGTTTACCCAGGGTTCGAACTGGGAACCGCCACCGAATACTTCAACAGCTTGGGAAAGAAATTGCCCGGCTTGAACGTGCCCACCTGGAACGGAGAACTCTATTTTCAGTATCACCGCGGGGTCTTTACCACCCAGGCGGAAACCAAGCGTCGGATTCGGCGTACGGAAGAGACCATGCTCGACGCGGAGAAGTTCGCTTCACTGGCATTGCTCCAGGGCAAGGCTTATCCCCAGGAAGAGCTCAACCGCTCATGGAAACGTTTGCTGTTCGATCATTTTCACGACATCATGCCAGGTTCCGGCATCGGGGTGAATTACCTCGATGCTCGTCGCAACTTGCGCGACGTGCGCCGCGCCAGCGGCCAGGTCATCGCCGATTCTCTCAATGAAATCGCTGCTCACGTCAACAGCAACGGTCAAGGTGTGCCCGTGCTGATCTTCAACTCTCTCGCTTGGCCGCGCACCCAGGTCGTAGAACTGGAAGCGCAACTCCCGGAGCCAGCGCAGCAGATCGCTATCAGCGATGCACTTGGCAAGCCGGCCGACTTTCAACTGCTCAGCATCGACTCGCAAACCCATCGTGCTCATTTTCTGTTACTCGCCCGTGCGCCGGCCTTGGGCTACACCACCTATTTCGTCAGGGCGGTACCCAGGCCCGCTCCACCCCATGCTGTCGTGAAGGCCACTGCGGATACTCTTGAAAACGAGTTCGTTCGCGTGAAGATCGATCCGCAAACCGGCTGTATGGCCAGCTTGTTCGATAAGCGCGCTAACCAAGAGGCGCTGGCATTACCGGAAACGGAAACTGGTGGACCTAAGACTATCGTGTGCGGCAATCTGCTGCAGACCTTCGTCGATAAACCTAAAGAGTGGGACGCATGGAACATAGACGCTGATTTCGAGAAGCAGCACTGGGATCTGCATAAAGCTGACGAAGTGCGCCTGGTTGAGAATGGTCCTCTCCGTGCCGTCATTCGAATCAAAAAGCACTTCCAGAACTCAACCTTCATTCAGGATGTGACCCTGTATCCCGCCACGCCCCGTGTCGACGTCAATATGCAGGTGGAATGGCACGAAAAACACATCCTGCTGAAGGTCGCGTTCCCTCTGAGTGCACATAGCGAGAAGGCCACCTTCGAAATTCCGTATGGCACGGTGGAACGCCCTACGACGCGCAACACTCCCGCTGAACAGGCTCAGTTCGAGGTTCCTGCGATTCGCTGGGCGGATATCTCGGATGACAAGCACGGCTTCAGCCTACTGAATAATTGCAAGTACGGATACGATGCCAAGGGCAACGTGCTGAGGCTTTCGCTTTTGCGTTCGCCCGAGTGGCCCGACCCGCATGCCGATGAAGGCCATCATGAATTCACCTATTCGCTCTACCCCCACGCCGGCACCTGGCGGGACGCCTTGACCGTTCGTGAAGGATACGACCTGAATTACAAATTATTATCAATGCAGATCGCGTCTCATCAGGGCAGCCTGCCCGCCCAGCAAAGCTTCGTTCAGCTGGCCCCGGACAATGTCGTCCTCACCGCCCTCAAGAAAGCTGAAGATGACGACAGCCTTGTCCTCAGGTTTTACGAGTGGGCGGGCAAACCATCGGATGTAAAAATTCAACTGCCTCCAGGTTCACAGTCGGGGGAAGAAACGGATCTCATGGAGCGCAAGGTGGAAGATCTCGCTGTGCAAGGCGGCGCGATCGTCGTGCCTACGAAAGCGTACGAGATCAAAACGGTGAAGATTCGCTTTTCGCATCCGCCGGTCACCGAGCCAGGGGAAGCCGGAAAATAAGCCGTGATAAAAATCCTATCCCAGATGGAGACTGCGGCTCGCGAATCATGCTGACGAACTATGAGACAATCGCCTGCCGAACCTGAGTACGTACCGGATTTACCGGATGAATCTTGGTGCTGAATGCGACTGCTGATCTTGCTTATGTTTCTGTCACTTGTGCCCATCACGTCCGCGCAGGACCGCTCGCATGCGCGTTCAATGGTGATCACGCGCTACGGCATTGTTGCCACTAGTCACGTACAAGCTTCGCTTGCTGGTGCGCAGATTCTCGCTCGTGGCGGCACTGCCGTGGATGCCGCCATCGCCGCCAACGCCACCCTCGGGGTCACCGAACCCATGATGAACGGCATTGGTGGCGACCTTTTCGCGCTCTACTGGGACGCCAAAACCGGCACACTCTACGGCCTCAATTCCAGCGGATGGGCTCCGCAAGCGCTCAACGTCGCGCATTTGCAATCGAAAGGCCTCACGAAAATGCCCGGCGCCGGTATCGACACCGTGACCGTTCCCGGAGCGGTCGCGGGGTGGAACGCCTTGCATGCGCGATTCGGCAAACTTCCCTGGAAAGATAATTTCCGTTCGGCCATCTTCTACGCTGAGCACGGATATCCCGTTCCCGAACTCATTCATGGATTCTGGGAAGGTGAAGATCAACCTCTCTCCAAGGATCGAGAAAGTGCGCGCGTCTTCTTGCCCAACGGCAAGCCGCCCAAAATCGGCCAGATCTTCTCAAATCCCGACTTGGCAAAAGCGCTTGGCTTGATCGCAGAGCATGGAGCCGACGCTTATTACAAGGGCGACATTGCGCGTGCCATTCTCTCAACCGAGCAGGAACTCGGCGGCGTCATGTCAGCGGCGGATTTAGCAGAGTTCAAGCCCGAGTGGGTTGAGCCGGTCTCGACTACTTATCGCGGTTGGACCGTCTACGAACTCCCGCCCAACGGCCAGGGCATGGCTGCGCTTGAAATGCTGAACATCATGGAGGCTACACCCGCCTCTCCGGAGGGCCCGCTGAGCATGTCCGAACTTCACAAGAAAATCGAAGCTATGAAGCTTGCGTACGCCGATCTTTACCGGTACAACGCCGATACCCGCTTCGCCAAAGTTCCCGTGCAAGGCCTTCTCTCCAAGGATTATGCACGCGAACGTGCTCGCCTGATTGATCCGCAGAAGGCCAACTGCACACCGCTTCCCGGCAAGCCCCCCGGCAGCGACACTACCTACCTGTCCGTCGTCGATCGTGACGGCAACATCGTTTCGCTGATTCAGAGCAACTACTCCGGATTCGGCTCGGGTATCACCGTTCGCGGGATGGGATTTGTCCTGCAGAACCGCGGCGCGCTGTTCTCTCTCGATCCTGCATCGCCCAACGTTCTCGCCCCGCACAAGCGCCCGTTTCACACCATCATCCCCGCTTTCATGCAGCGCGGCGATCAGCACATCGGCTTCGGCATCATGGGAGGCCCGAATCAACCGCTCGCCCATGCGCAATTCGTTTCCAACGTCGCGGACTACGGAATGAACATCCAGGCGGCTCTCGAAAATGCGCGCTTTACGGTCAGCGACCAGGGCGGGTGTCACATCGTCATCGAGTCCCGCGTGAAACCCGAGGTGCGCGACCAACTCACCTCCATGGGTCACACCTTTCGTGTGGATCGCGAGTATTCCACCAGCATGGGCCGAGGACAGGCGGTTCTCCACGACTCTAATTCGAAGGTAAACTTTGGGGCTTCCGACGCTCGCGCCGACGGTTCCGCCGAGCCCGAACCTCCACCCATCTTTTGATTGGTTGGACGATAGCGTTAAATTGGCAAAAATGAAAATCCGGCCGGCAAAGAATTCTGCTATCTTCGGCTCATGAATCGAGCCCCCAGTTTCTGCGGTGTGATCCTCTCGGCGGGAGCTTCTACCCGCATGGGCCGGGATAAGGCGCTCTTGCCCTGGCCTCCTCCGCAGAGCGGCGAAATACCTTCGCGGCACACCTTCCTTTCCGCCGCCATTACCTCGCTTACCCTGCACAGTGACATGGTCCTTGTCGTGGTCGGTCAGAATGAATCTGCGATTGCGCCCGTCATTTACGCCAATGGAGCCTCGCTGGTGCGGAATCCCGATCCATCAAGAGGACAGTTCAGTTCATTGCAGACAGGCTTGCGCGAGGTCTTGAATCATGGTCGCGATGCCGCCATCGTCACCCTGGTCGATCGCCCGCCCGTAAATCCCGCCACCCTCGCCAAGCTGCGGAGTGCCTTTGAAGCCGCTTACTCGCAGGGAAAGTGGGCCACTGTTCCCGAATTTCGCGGTAAGCACGGGCATCCCTTCGTCATCGGACGCGAGATGATGGAGGCTTTCTTAAGCGCCTCTCCGACGTCGAATGCTCGCGACGTCGAGCATGCGCACCAGCAGCACATTGAATATTTTCCTGTGGACGACCACTTCACCACCACCAACGTCGACACGCCCGAAGACTACGCCGCGTTGATTCAGCCGTTGGCCGGCTGATCGCGCCACGGCGCTTTGTTGCCCTTTACGAAATCCGTTTCTCTTGTCATGCTGGAGAGAACCTTCCGGACGAATCCATGACTCTTGCCCCCGCGACCGTTACCGCATTTCTCGATTCCGTACTTGCTCTTCACCCGCAGATCGCTGCCTTCGATTGCGATGGCACCCTGTGGTCGGGCGACGCCGGGGAGGGCTTCTTCAGTTGGGAACTGAATCAGGGATTGGTCTCTGACCAGATCGCACGCTGGGCTCGGCCTCGTTATGCCGAATACCGTGCTGGAAACGTGCCGGAAGAGGTCATGTGCGGCGAGATGGTCACCATGCATCGCGGGCTGCGCGAAGCCGAAGTTCAGGCAGCCGCCGCGCGTTACTTTGACGGTTTGTTCGTAAAAAATATCTTTCCCGAGATGCGCGAATTGGTGAAGCGTCTACAGGAGCAAGGATGTGACGTCTGGGCGGTCTCCTCGACTAATGAATGGGTAATCAGGGCCGGCATGCGTCATTTCGGCATCGCCGAGCAACGCATCATCGCCGCCGCCGGTGAAATTGCCGACGGCGTGATCACGGACTGCTTGCTGCGCGTTCCCAGCGGCCCCGGTAAACCCCAGGCAATTCAGGAGCTCATTGGACGCCAACCCGATATTGCGTTCGGCAACTCCATCTGGGACGCCGACATGCTGCGGATGGCTGCCCATGCTTTCGCGATCAATGCTAATCCCGATCTGAAGGCCATTGCAGAGCAAAACGCCTGGCGCATTTACCAACCCAACGCGAACTCCGCTTGACGCCCACGTCACGCCTCGAACGCTCCCCGCCTGCAGACCGGCCAGACCCTCGCTTGTCCAGAAACTCCATGCCTGTCCTCGCTAGCTCTTCATCTGTTTCAAGGCGGCCGCCAGTGCGTCTACCGCCAATTGCGCCGCATGCGACGAAGCTTGCGGCACGCCCCCGACAGCATCGATGACTTCTCGGCTTTGAATCTTCGCTGCCTGAGCCACTGTCTTGCCCTTTACCAACTCAGTGATCGCGGAACCGCAGGCCATCGCCGGCACGCATCCTTTCGCGCGAAAGCGGATGTTGTCAATCACTCCTTCTCCTACTTTTAAGCTGAGCTTCAGGACATCTCCGCACGCTGGATTCTCGATCTGCGCCGAAGCATCCGGATTCTCCACATCGCCAGGATTTCGCGGGTTCTGGAAATGATCGAGCAGTTGCGCCGAATACATGCCGCTTCTGATTGTAAAGCGACTGGCGAATGCCTGTGGATCGCCGCACCCACGGGAGCCCGCAAGCTAAGATTTTCCTAGGAGTTCCGATTAAAATAGCCGTCTGCACGGCGGCGGCAACTCTTTACTTTAGGGGTGGGCATGGAAACTTCAGCAACTCGGCAATCTTTGTATGCGTTGGGTCACTCCGAGGAAGAGCTTCACCGGCTAAGTCGTCAAGGGCAGGCTTTTGCGCCCTTCACGCGTCAACTGCTTCAGGAGGCCGGAATTGCGCCGGGAATGCACATACTGGACATCGGATGCGGCAGCGGAGATGTCGCCCTTCTCGCGGCTGAGTTGGTCGGGACCAGCGGCCACGTACTCGGGGTTGACCGCGAGCAAAAGGCCGTCGACTGGGCAACCGCCAGAGTGCATGCGCTTGGCCTTAATAACGTGAAGTTTTTGCGAGCCGACCCGGCTGACATGCCCTCCGGGGGAGAGATGTTCGATGCAGTAATCGGCAGGCTTGTCCTGATGTACTATCCCAACACCGTCGAAAGCCTGCGTAAGATAGTGCGGCACGTAAGACCGGGCGGCCTGGTGGTCTTCCAGGAATTTGATACTGCAAATTGCCGCTCCATGCCCGTCGCTCCCCTCTTTGACCGCTCGGTCGGTCTCATCAAGCAGGCGCTCAGTGCGACCGGTGCGCGAATCCAATTGGGACTGGAGCTATATTCGGTTTACTTAGACGCGGGGCTGCCCGGACCATGCTTGAGGATGGATGCCCTGATCGGTGGCGGCCCGGATTGTCCAGCGTACGGACTGGTCGCCAATGTCATCCAAAGTTTGCTGCCGGTCATGGAGAAGCTGAACATCGCGACGGCAGCCGAAGTGGACATTGCCACCCTTGAGCAGCGAATGCGCGATGAGGTGGTCGCGGGCAAAGGCGTAGTACTCTCGCCGGGGCTGATCGGAGCCTGGTCGCGTAAACCCTGATAATTACGCCGTAATTATGCGCTGTGATGTTTCTTGTGGTGCCTTGCGTGATGCCCTTTGTGATGGGCCACGTGATGTGCTTTTGCGTGGGTGGAATGGGTCGTAGGCGCTCCGCCCCCTTCGTGTCCATCCGCCGGCGTGACCGGGGCCTGCGCCCATAACGCGGTTGTCAGCAAAAAGCTTGTTACTAACGCCAAAATGAAGCTACGCATATCGCCTCCCAGGATGTGCAAAAACTCTTACTAAGGCCGCACAACTCTCCTCCGCGCACTTTAAACCCTTTGCTTGAGGAAAACTTTCAAGGTACTCTTAGCACCGTAGACAAGCTTGGTTCGCTTGTCTGCCAGGAGCCTTCATCGATGACTTCATCCAGCAAAGATCAGGATCGTCTTAAAGGAGCTTTGGAACAGGACGACCGTAACGAAGCCAGCAATAACTCACTGCAAGGTCAACTCGGTCACCGCGACCAGGACCCGATGATCAAGGGCGCGGACAGCGATTTTCCCGAGCCCGGTCAGAATCCCGAACACAGCGGCGAACCCAATGGCACCAAGCCCACTCACAAAGTGAAGCGGGACGAAGTAGCCTGAACAAGCACGCTGCCAGCAAGTGAGATTCCGCCGCTGTTTTTTCTTCCCAATACTTACCAAAAAAGAGGACCTCTCATGAGGTCCTTTTCAAATGCCATACTTTCGATACGCACTACATTGCACCGTGACTGTGCTTACTTCAACTCCTCCATGCACGCCGCCAGCACTTCCCGGCTGGGACGTACCGCCGTCTGCGGCAGCGTCGCCAGCGGATGCTCTGTCAGGTTCAACATCTCCACGAAGTTCGGCGCCTGGGTATTGACGTAGAAAACCCCCGTCAGCACATCACCTTTTTCCTTCGCTTCCATCAGCCGTTTGACTGCCGCGATCTTGTCAGTGGGATCGTAATCCTCTTCCAGCTTGCGCAGGCGCAGGTGGGAGCCATCGTGCATGGTGACATCCACGGTGGTACCGGGATCGTAATCGACATTAATCTCTTCGAATGACGGAATGAAATTGATGTCCTGCAGCGGCTCCTCGTGATCCTTCATGTACTTATACGATTTGGTCGAGCCCTCGTGATCGTTAAACGTCACGCAAGGTGAAACCACGTCGAGCATAACCGTGCCATTGTGCGCAATAGCGGCCTTCAGCATGCTGTGCAACTGCCTTTTGTCTCCTGAGAACGAGCGCCCCACGAAGGTCGCGCCCAATTCAATGGCCATGGCGCAGGTATCGATCGGCGGCAGGTCATTCATTACCCCGGTTTTCAACTTCGACCCAAGATCCGCGGTTGCCGAGAACTGGCCCTTGGTCAGCCCATACACGCCGTTGTCCTCGATGATGTAAATGATCGGCAAATTGCGTCGCATGAGGTGCACGAATTGTCCGATGCCAATCGAGGCCGTGTCGCCATCGCCGCTCACTCCAACCGTAATCAGGTCGCGGTTGGCCAGCATAGCTCCTGTCGCGACAGACGGCATGCGTCCGTGCACCGCGTTGAAGCTGTGCGAGCGGCTCATGAAATACGCCGGGCTCTTCGAAGAACATCCAATGCCGCTGGGCTTGATGACGCGCTCGGGCTTCACCCCCATCTCGTACATTGCATCGACAATCCGTTCTGAGATGGCGTTGTGGCCGCACCCGGCGCATAGCGTGGTTTTGCCGCCTTTGTAATCGAGCACCTGCAGCCCAATGCGGTTCACCTTTGGTGTCGGCGTGCTGGTCGGTGTGGTGGCCATGTCAGTTGCCCTCCATCATCATGATTTCGTCGGTCACGGAGCGCGCATCCAGCGGCAACCCGTGGATGTGAGCGATGCTGCGCAGGCGAGTCACCATCGGTGGCTGGATGTCGAGTTTCAGCAGGCTCAGCATCTGCGCGTCCCGGTTCTGCTCCACGACGTACACTCGCTCGTGCTGTTCGATGAACTCGTGCACTTCGCGTGTGAACGGATAAGCGCGCAAACGCAGGTAGTCGGTCTCAACCTCGTGTTCGTTGCGAAGCTGGTCGCGGCTCTCCAGGATCGCCCAATGCGAAGTCCCGTACGCAATGATTCCGATCTTCTTTTTTGCGGCACCGCTCCCATTCGTGACAATCGGCCGCGGCACAAAGGAGCGCGCCGTCTCGAACTTGCGATTGATGCGCTCCATGTTGCGTTCGAAATCGTCCGGCCGCTCGCTATATTGCGATTTCTCGTTGTGTCCGCTGCCGCGCGTGAAGTATGCCGCCGCCGGATGGTCGGTGCCCGGTAAGGTGCGGTAGCCCACGCCGTCGCCATCCACGTCTTTATAGCGGGCAAAGCTGCCCAGGCGGTCCAGATCCTCCTTGCTCAATATCTTGCCGCGCGTGATCGGTTTTTCCGGGTACTGGAATGGATCGGCCATCCAGTTATTCATGCCGAGGTCCAGGTCCGACATCACAAAGACCGGCGTCTGGAAGTGCTCCGCAAGGTCGAACGCATCCTGCGCCATGGAGAAGCATTCTTCCGCCGAACACGGAATTAGCAGGATGTGCTTGGTGTCGCCGTGGCTCAGAATCGCGGTCGACAGAATGTCGCCCTGCGACGTGCGCGTCGGCAGACCGGTAGACGGACCGACCCGTTGAATGTCCCATACTACCGTGGGGACCTCGGCATAGTAGGCCAAGCCGGCAAACTCAGCCATGAGCGAGATGCCCGGACCCGCCGTCGCGGTCATCGCGCGCGCACCTGCCCAGCCCGCGCCGATTACCATTCCGATTGCCGCCAGTTCGTCCTCTGCCTGAACAATCGCGAATGTGGCTTTTCCGTCTTCCCCAATGCGGTACTCCCGCATGTACTCAATCAAGGTTTCCGGCAGCGACGATGACGGCGTAATGGGATACCACGCCACCACGGTCACCCCCGCGAACATGCATCCCAGCGCCGCCGCGGAGTTGCCGTCGATAATGATCTTGCCCTGGGTCTTGTCCATGCGCTGCACGTAGAAGGGATCCTGCTTCGTGAGACTGGCAGCGGCATAGTCATACCCGGCCTGCGCCGCGGCCATGTTCAGGTTCGCCGCTTTCACTTTCTTCGCGAATTGCTTGCGCAGCGCCTTCTCCACTTCCGCCATGTCGATGTCGAGCAGCTTGGCCACGACTCCCACGTAAATCATGTTCTTCACCAGCTTGCGCAACTTGGCTTCCGGACACACCGGCGCGACCAGCTTGTCATAGGGCACCGCGTAGAACATCAGGTCGTTGCGCAACTGGTTCAATTTAAGCGGCTCGTCATAGAGCACCGCCGCTCCCGAGGCCAGCGACATCACGTCTTCCTGCGCCGTCTCCGCATTCATCGCGACCAGGAAGTCAATCTCCTTCTTGCGCGCGATGTACCCATCCTTGTTGGCGCGAATTGTGTACCAGGTCGGCAATCCGGCAATGTTCGAGGGGAACAGGTTCTTGCCCGATACCGGCACGCCCATCTGGAAGATGCTGCGCAGTAAAACTGTGTTGGAACTTTGCGATCCCGAACCGTTCACCGTCGCGACCTGGATACTCATGTCGTTGACGATGCGTTTCTGCTCCAGGCGTCCCGAAGCGTCATGGAGCGCTACATCCGTGGTGGCCATTCCAAATCCTTCCTTTGATTGGAGCAGGTTTCGCCTGCTCAGGAATCATGAATTGTGGAGGGGTGAAACCCTTCATTATACGGCAAGCACGCCGGCACGGGCAGAAGGCCCGCGGGCCCGGTCACAGCCATGCATCTGGAAAGTGAACTAGGACTCCTCGCGGAAGAACTGCGCCATGTTGCGGAACTTATTGTATCGTGACGCGATTAATTCTCGAACCGGTATTTTCTTCAGTTCGGCCAGCGCCGGCGCCAGCGCGGCGTCCAGCATCTCCGCCGTTCCCTGGTGATCGTTGTGGGCTCCCCCTTCCGGCTCGGGCACCACTCCGTCCACACATCCCAACTGCACCAGGTCTTTCGCCGTGATCTTCAAAGCCTGCGCGGCCAGGTCTTTCTTGCCGGCGTCGCGCCACATGATGGATGCGCAACCCTCGGGCGAAATCACGGAATAAATCGCATTCTCCATCATCAGCACGCGGTCGGCGACCGCGATGGCCAGCGCCCCGCCGCTTCCGCCTTCTCCGGTAATGACGGTAATGATTGGCACCGCGAGCCGCGCCATCTCCCGCAAGTTGCGGGCAATCGCCTCGGCCTGGCCCCGCTCTTCCGCCCCAATCCCGGGGTTCGCGCCCGTCACATCCACCAGCGTGATGATTGGCCGCGAGAACTTCTCCGCGATCTTCATGGCCCGCAGTGCCTTGCGGTAGCCCTCGGGATTCGGCAGGCCGAAATTCCGGTACATGCGTTGCTTCATGTCGCGGCCCTTCTGGGTCCCGAGCACCAGCACTTCTTCGCCATGAAAACGCGCCATACCGCACACCATCGCGGGATCATCGGCAAACCCGCGGTCTCCGTGAATCTCGCTCCAGTCGGTAAACACTCGCTCGATGAAATCCAGCGTGTGCGGGCGCTGCGGATGCCGCGCCAGTTCGGCCTTTTCCCATGCGCTGAAATGAGCCGCCACTTCCTTGCGCAGTGAGTGTACCCGCTCCTGCAGTTCCTTCAACTCGCGCCGCGTGTCGTCATCCTGCCCGGTAGCGGTCTCCAGGCGCGTAATTTGCTGCTCGATCTTTTCCAGTTCCTGCTGTGCTCTCAATCCCGATTCCATCTTCGTGGAGCCACCATTCCTGGACGCCCAATGGGTCTCGACCATCGATAGTAGAAACTCGGCGCCGCTGAGGACAAGCCGGGCATTGATCCCTCCCGCCACCGCCGCTGTTCCCATGCCGATTGCCATGTTCCCTTAGACTTTCATCGCACACACTCAGTTGATGACGCGTACACTGCCCCGGCCACACAACTCTTCTACCCGGATGATGAAGTTGCGATCTGCCTGGACATTATAGCCCTCCGGCTCCATGACCACCATGAAGTCGCCCTGCCGCTCCACGTCAAAAAGTACTTTGGCTTCGCCTTTACGTTCTACAAACAAATTCTGCAATGCGTCGATGGTGGATTCCGTCGTCTTCTCCAGGGGAATACGAATGCGCAACGAGCGTGGCAACGGCACCTTGGCCTCATCCAGCGGCATGAGTTCGGCCACGGTAATCTTCGGATTCGCGCCCTCTTCAATGCGCACCCCCGCTTTCACCAGCACCGGGACTTCGAGCTTCACTTTGTCCTGCAGGCGCTTGTACGCCTCCGGGAAGACAATCATCTCGATTGAACCTTCCATGTCTTCCAGCGCCCCCTGTGCGTAAAACTCTCCGCGTTTCGATTTCAGCACGCGGACATTGGTGATCATGCCCGCCGTCGTGATCACCTCGTCTTTGCCGGTCGAGGCCTTCATCGCGCACAGGTCCGCGGTCGTCTTGGCGTTCAAGTCCAGCAGCTTGTCTTTGAATTTTTCCAAGGGGTGACCGGTGATGAAAAATCCCAGGATTTCTTTTTCCGCCGCTAGACGCACATGCTCATCCCAATCGGGGACATTGGGGAGTTTGTGATTGCTCTCCGGATGTTCATCCGACTGGAACACGCCAAACAACCCGTGCTGGCCCGACTCAGCGTCCCGCTGCATCTTTTGCGCCTGCTCAATCGCCTTGTCGATCACCGCCATCAACTGCGCCCGCCGCCCCAGTGAATCCATGGCGCCGCTCTTGATCAGTGACTCCAGCACTCGCTTGTTCAGCAGCCTCAGATCCACGTTCTCGCAAAAGTCGAAAATCGTCTTGTACTGCCCGAGCTTTTTCCTGCCGGCTACGATTGACTCAATCGCATTGTGGCCGACATTCTTCACCGCCGCCAGTCCGAAGCGGATTGCATTTCCATGCGGAGTGAAATTCGCATCGCTCACATTGATGTCCGGCGGTTCCACCCCAATTTGCATTTCGCGGCACTCATTGATGTACTTCACCACGTCGTCCGTGCTGCCCGTTACTGAGGTCAGCAATGCCGCCATGAATTCAACCGGGTAATGGGTCTTGAGATAAGCGGTGTGGAACGCTAAGAGCGCGTAAGCCGCGGAGTGGGATTTGTTGAAGCCGTACCCGGCAAATTGCGCCATCAGGTCAAAGATCTTCTCGATCTTCTTTGGCGGGTAGTTCCGTTGCGTGGCCCCGGTCACAAAGCGCTCGCGCTGTGCCGCCATCTCTTCCGCGATTTTCTTTCCCATCGCTCGCCGCAGCAGGTCGGCCTCGCCTAGCGAGTAGCCGGCCAACTTGTTGGCGATTTGCATGACCTGTTCCTGGTAGACGATCACGCCCAGCGTCTCTTGCAGCATCTCCTTGAGTTCCGGCAGTTCGTACTCGATCTTCTTGCGGCCGTGCTTGCGCTCGATGAAGTCGTCAATCATGCCGCCCTGGATCGGCCCCGGCCGGTACAGCGCATTCAGCGCCGTGAGATCTTCGATGGAGTTCGGCTGGTAGCGGCGCAAGACGTCCCGCATGCCATGCGATTCAAACTGGAAGACGCCTGATGTCAGACCCTTATGAAATACCTTCTGGTACGTCTCCTCGTCCTGCAGCGGAAGATCATTCAAGTCCAGGCGTTCCCCGCGCGTCTGCTCGATCAGCTTCAACGTGTCATCGAGAATCGTGAGCGTGGTGAGTCCAAGGAAGTCCATCTTCAACAAGCCCATCTTCTCGATGGCGCCCATGTCGAAGGCGGTCACGATTTCGTCGTTCTTCGTCTTATAGAGCGGGACCAGGTCGGTCAGAGGCCGCGGCGCGATCACCACCCCCGCGGCATGCATTCCCGCGTTGCGCACCAGCCCTTCCAGCTTCTTGGCGGTTTCCAGCAGTTCGCGAATCTGCGCATCTTTCTCATACGCTTCCTTCAGCTGGGCCGACTCCTGGATTGCGTCTTCCAGCTTGATATTCAATGTGGTCGGTACCATCTTCGCGATACGATCGACATCGCTGTAGGGCACATCCATCGCGCGGCCCACGTCCTTAATGGCCGCCTTCGCTGCCATGGTGCCGAAGGTGATGATTTGCGCCACGTTCTCGCGCCCGTACTTGCGCGTCACGTAATCGATCACTTCGCCACGCCGGTTCATACAGAAGTCAATATCGATATCCGGCATGGAGACGCGCTCAGGATTCAGGAATCGCTCAAACAGCAACTCGTGCTGCAACGGATCGATATCGGTGATCCCCATGGCATACGACACCAGCGAGCCCGCTGCCGAGCCACGCCCCGGTCCCACGGGAATGTTGTGTTCCTTCGCGTAGCGGATGAAATCCCAGACGATCAGGAAATATCCGGAGAACTGCATTTGCTGAATGATCTGGAGTTCGCGAGCCAGGCGCTGCTCATAATCCGCGAGACTGTGCTTGAGCCGGCCCTGCCCCTCCAGCGCGCGCAACACCTCGGCACGCCGGGCGAATCCTTCCCTCGACACGTGCTCGAAATAGCTATCCAGCGTGAAACCCGGCGGCACATCGAAATGAGGAAACGGGTTGCTGATTTTTTCCAGCCGCAGATTGCAGCGCTCGGCAATGTGCAGGGTTCGCGTGAGCACGTCCGGCGAGTCTTTGAAGACGCGCGCCATTTCCTCATGACTTTTCACGAAGAACTGCGTGCCCTCGAACTTCATGCGGTTGGTGTCCTGCAGCGACTTCGCCGTCTGGATACA
>Ga0070741_10009097_pt1 | contig 19513 bp, 17 predicted proteins | sample Coa_R1_4_FD_66440 | JGI IMG/M metagenome (GOLD analysis project Ga0070741, IMG submission 66440) | Surface soil microbial communities from Centralia Pennsylvania, which are recovering from an underground coalmine fire - Coalmine... | ecosystem: Environmental > Terrestrial > Soil > Unclassified ...
CGCGGCTACGGCGGCTGGTTCTCGGCGAAGACCGCCGGCATGCTTCGGCGGGTCACGATCGTGCAGGGAGTCGCGCGGATCGACTTCCGCAACTTCTCGCGGGTGATCCCGAATGCTTCCAGCTCGTGCGGGAGCGCACTGCTTCTCGCTCAGCTCGACCGGACGGCAGCGCAGTTCCGGAGCGTTCGGCGGGCCGTGTACTCGTTCGACGGGAGCGTGAGCGCGTTCTACGAGTGGCTGCAGCTGCCGTCAGGCACGGGCGAAGCGTCCCGCGTCGCCGGCGCTTGACATCGGCCTTGTCACGATGGCGGCCCCTCGCCCGTTCGGTCGCTCGGAGGGATCCGGAGCCTCACAGAGGACGGAGCAGCCAAGCGATTATATCATGTTATGATGTAACAAATATGGTTGGGCGCTTGACTCCGACTAGTCCGGTGCAGTGACGGAGCTAGAACGCGCAGCTGCGTTCCGATTCGCTCTTCGTCGCTTTCTGGCCCGCACGGACGAGGTCGCGGCCGCGGCCGGGTTGACCGCCCAGCGCTACGACCTGCTGTTGGCGATCAAGACCGGGCCCGGCGAGACCTCGACCGTGACCGAGTTGTCGAAGCGGCTTTCGCTGCGTCAGACCGCGGTCACGGAGCTCGTGAAGCGGGCCGAGGAGGCGGGTCTGGTCGAACGATCCACCTCGGCGGCTGACGGCCGCGTGTCCGTGCTCGCCCTGAGCGTGGAGGGATCGCGGCGGCTGATGCGGGCGTTTCACGGGCTGCGCGAGGGGCGTCGCCAGCTCGCCGAGGCGATGGCTGCCGTCGGTACGAGCTTCCGTGCCTTCGTTGACAGCCAGGACGAGGCGACCGCGGATTGATGCCTCGTGGTGTCCTTGCCCGCGGTCTCGTCTGAAGTACCGAGTGCGCGCCCGCGCTGAGCTTGCAGGCCGCGGCTGGCTGATCCGCGCGCACACGTGGCTGCGCGGCACGCCGGGCGGCCTGGTGGCGCTCGCGCTCGCGGTTGGCGCGGGTGCTGGGGGAGGCGCGGTCGCCTTCCGTTACCTCATCCTTGCCTTCACGGAGGCGTTCACGGGCCACCGCGACTACAGTGCCGCGGGCCGGGCACCGTACGGCTACGCCCACGGGATCAGCTTCTGGTTCGTCATCTTCACGCCCGTGGTCGGCGGATTGCTGTACGGGCCGTTGATCGCACTGTTCGCGCGCGAGGCGCGCGGCCACGGCGTCCCGGAGGTGATGTTGGCGGTGGCCGAGCGTGGCGGACGGATCCGGCCGCGGGTGGCAGTGGTGAAGTCGCTTGCCTCCGCGCTGTGCATCGGCTCGGGCGGCTCAGTCGGTCGCGAGGGGCCGATCGTGCAGATCGGCTCGGCGCTCGGCTCGGCGCTCGGGCAACTGACGCGCGTCCCGGAGTCGCGGTTGCGCGTGCTGGTCGCGTGCGGGGCGGCAGGCGGAATCTCCGCGACCTTCAACGCTCCGATCGCGGGCGTGTTCTTCGGGCTGGAACTGATCCTGCGCGACTTCGAAGCCGACTCGTTCGGCGTCGTCGTGCTCTCCTCGTTTGCCGCGGACATCATCGGCCGCGCTGCTTTCGGCTCGCACCCGTTCCTGGCTCTGCCTGGGTTCGAGCTACGCTCTCCCGTCGAGTACCTGCTCTACGCCGGGCTAGGCCTCCTCGCCGCCGCGGTCGGGGTCGTCTTCATCCGGGTGCTCTACGGCAGCGAGGATCTCGCCGACCGGCTGTGGCGTGGCCCCGAGTGGCTCCGCCCGGCCGCGGGCGGACTGCTGCTCGGCCTCGTGCTGCTTGCGCTGCCGGAGCTGTACGGCGTCGGCTACCCGCCGCTGGAGAAGGCGATCCGCGGCCACGACGTCTTCTGGCTGCTGCTCGCCCTGCTCGCGGGCAAGATCCTCGCGACCAGCCTGACGATCGCGATCGGTGGCTCCGGCGGCGTATTCGCGCCCTCGCTGTTCATGGGAGCGATGCTCGGCAGCGCCTACGGAATCGGAGTCCACCATCTGCTTCCCGGTGTGACCGGGCCGGCGGGCGCCTACGGGATCGTCGGCATGGGCGCGGTGTTCGCTGGCGCGGCGCGGGCGCCGATCACGGCGGTGATCATCATCTTCGAGCTCACGGGCGACTACCGGATCATCCTGCCGCTCATGTTCGCGATCGTGCTCGCAAGCGGCGCCTCGAGGTTCCTCAGCCGCGACACCATCTACACCCTGAAGCTGCGCCGGCGAGGAATCGACATCATGCGCGGCCGCGGCGCCAACCTGATGCAACTGCTCCGGGTGGCCGACGCGATGCAGCCGCTGCCGGCGGCACTGGATACCGAGGCACCGCTGAACGAGGTCATCGCCAGGCTCGGCGACTCACCGACCGACGGCTTGCCGGTCACCGATACCAGTGGCCTGTACCGAGGAACCGTCGGCTCGCAGCAGGTCGAACAGGCGATGCGCGAGAACGCGCTCGATGTCTGCGCCGGCGACCTCGCGCAGGACGTGCCGGCACTGACCGTCGGGCAAACCCTCGAAGACGCCCTCGGCGCGCTGCTTCGAGCCCGCTCCGGTCTCCCCGTAGTCGCTGCCGACGGGAGCCGCCCGGTCGGCTGGCTCACACACCTCGACGTGCTGCGCGCCTACAACGCCCACCTCCAGCAGGGAATCGAGCAGGCGTGGCACGCGCGCCGGGCAGCCGATCGGCGACGCCCGCCGAAGCGAGTGCGCGGGGCGTTCGCCCGACTGCGCGGCTATCGGATCGTCGACCTCGAGCTTGCCACCACCCGGCCGCCAGTCGGTCGCCGCATCGCCGATCTGCCCTGGCCGCCCCGCTCGTCCGTACTCGCTCTGCGCCGCGGCGAGCACGCCTTCGAACCGGAAAGCGACGAACGTCTCGAGCGGGGCGACAGGCTGACCGTGCTTGTCCCGGCCGCCGCGGCTGACACCCTGGCCGACGCAATCAGCTCACCACCAGACGCGAGCGGCCCTGACGCCAGAATCTCGACGGGACACCAGGCCAAGCACGATCTGTCGCCACAGGGGAGATCCGGTGTTGACGGAGCGTAGCGGGCCGGAGCACGGAACGCGAGCTCCGCATCGAACGGCGACCGGGAGCCGTACGAGCACGGATGAGGAAGCAACCGGTCTGAGCTCCGCGCAGGCGACCCAGCTCTTGGAGGAGGTCGGCCCGAACGAGATCCCGGAGGAGCGGGGCAGCCTGCTGCTGGAGATCGGCTCCCACTTCTGGGGGCCGATCCCATGGATGATCGAAGCCGCCGTCGTGCTGACGGCGGTGGTGCGCCACTGGGCCGACTTCGCGATCATCGCCGTGCTGCTCGTGGTGAACGGGGCGGTCGGGTTCTGGGAGGAGCACCAGGCCGGCAACGCGATCGCGGCGCTCAAGGAGCGGTTGGCGCCGATGGCGCGGGTGCGCCGCGACGGGCGCTGGCAGACGCTGGCGGCGCGGCTGCTCGTGCCGGGCGATCTCGTCCACGTCGAGCTCGGCCAGATCGTCCCCGCCGACGCGCGCGTCATCTCCGGGGCGTGCGAGGTCGATCAGTCGGCGCTGACCGGGGAGTCGCTACCGCTCGACAAGAAGACAGGTGACGAGCTCTACTCCGGCTCGGTGCTCACGCGGGGCGAGGCATCAGCGCTCGTTACAGACACCGGGGTGCGCACGCTGTTCGGCCGCAGCGCCCAGCTAGCCGGGACGGAGCCACCGCCGAGCCACTTCCAGCGAGCAGTGCTGCAGATCGGCCGCGAGCTGATCCTCTTGGCGCTGGTGCTGGTGGCGGCGATCGTCGCTGTCTCGCTCGCGCGCGGAGCGGGTGTCTCGGCGACCCTGGAGTTCGCGCTGGTGGTGACGATTGCCTCGGTGCCTGTCGCCTTGCCAGCGGTCCTGTACGTGACGATGGCGATCCGAGCGGGAACTCTCGAGCTTTGCGACGGTCGAGTTCCGGCCCTTCGACCCGGAGCGCAAGCGCTCCGAGGCGCGCGTGCGCGGCCCGGGTGGGACGGTGTTCGAGGTGGCAAAGGGGGCGCCACAGGCGATCGCCGTACTTGCTCCCGCAAGCGCGGCGCCGATGGGCCCGACGGTTGCGGAGCTCGCGGCACGCGGGTTTCGCTCGCTCGCGGTCGCCCGTAACGATGGTGAAGGCTGGCGACTGCTCGGTGTGCTGCCACTGCACGATCCTCCCCGCGAGGACTCGGCGGCCACGATCGCCGAGGCGGGCGAGCTCGGGCTGGCGGTGAAGATGGTGACTGGCGACCGGGTCGAGATCGCACGCGAAGTCGCAGGGGAGGTCGGGCTCGGCACGCAGATCCTCGATGCGGACGCACTCGAGCAGCCGGGCGCGGGGTTGGCAGCACGGGTGGAAGCGGCTGACGGGTTCGCGCAGGTCGTGCCCGAGCACAAGTACCGGATCGTCGAGGCGCTGCAGGCGGCCGGGCACATCGTCGCGATGACGGGCGACGGGGTCAACGATGCGCCGGCGCTTCGCCGTGCCGACGCCGGCGTCGCCGTCGCGGGTGCGACCGACGCTGCCCGGGCCGCTGCCGACATCGTCCTGCTCGCGCCCGGCCTGTCGGTGATCGTCCACGCTCTCCGCGTCAGCCGGGAGATCTTCCGGCGGATGACGAACTACGCGATCTACCGGATCACCGAGACGATCCGGGTCGTCGTCTTCGTCACCCTCGCGATCGTCGCGTTCGGCTACTTCCCCGTCACGGCGAAGATGATCGTGCTGCTCGCGCTCCTCAACGACGCCGCCATCCTCTCGATCGCCTTCGACAACGTCAAAGCCTCGCCGCTGCCGGAGCGCTGGCAGATGCGCGAGGTGCTGACGATCGCCTCCGTGCTCGGCCTGGTCGGCGTCGTCGAGAGCTTCTCACTCCTGCTGGTCGGCCAGCACGTGTTCGGGCTCGACCAGGCGACCGTGCGGACGCTCATGTACCTGAAGCTGTCGGTGGCCGGTCACCTGACCGTGTTCGTCGCTCGCACCCGCGGCCCGTTCTGGTCGGTTAGACCGGCGACCATTCTCCTGGTCGCGGTCGTTGGGACACAGATCCTCGCCACCGCGATCGCCGTCGGCGGCTTTCTCATGACCGCGCTCCCCTGGCAGTACGCGGCGCTCGCCTGGGGTTGGGCGCTTGCCTGGTTCGTCGCTCTCGACGCTGCGAAGCATGCCACCTACCGGATCCTTGCCGGCCGGCGATGCGCCCGTCTGGCGGCGGCATCGACGTGAGCCGTCAGCCGGCGAGCGGGCGGCGCTACCTCACCGTCGCACAGGTGCGGGCTGTCTACGACCGGATCGGCCGGATCCAGGACCTGCAAGGGCTGTACGAGCGCCGGGCGACGAACGAGCTCATCGCGCACGCCGACTTCGAGAGTGCACAGGCGGTGTTCGAGCTCGGGTACGGCACCGGCGCCTTCGCGCGACGGCTGCTCGAACGGCACCTGCCGCCGGCGAGCCGCTATGTCGGCGTCGATGTCAGCCCGCGCATGCACGAGCTCGCACGCCGTCGGCTCGACCGCTTCGCCGACCGCGCCGAGCTGCGCCTCGGTGACGGCTCGTTGCACTTCCCCTTCAAGGACGACGCTTTCGACCGTGTCGTCGCCAACTACGTCCTCGATCTGCTCGCTCCCACCGACATCGGAATCTTCATCGAAGAGGCGCGCCGCCTGCTCGCGCCCGGCGGGCTGCTCTGCCTCGCCAGTCTCACCTTCGGAGCGACGCGCCCGGCGCGCCTTGTGACGCGCGTCTGGGAGTGGCTCTGGGCGTATCGGCCCGAACTCGTTGGCGGCTGCCGGCCGCTGCGGCTGACCGATCAGCTTGACAGGGGCGCGTGGTCGCTTCGCCATCACGCTGTTGTCACCAGCTTCGGCGTGAGCTCGGAGATCGTCGTCGCTGCCCAGCACCGCCACGACGCCAACCCGACGACGACCGCGGTTGCCGAGTCAGACCCAGACGGCGAATGCTTCCAGCTCGTGCGGGCGCGTTCTACGAGTGGCTGCAGCTGCGCCCGCCGCCGTAGCCGGCGCCGCAGAGCGCGGGCCGGGGGAGGTCAGGGCGCAGCACGGGCAAGCTCCGGCGGGAAGCGCTCCAGGATCCAGTCGGCGTCGAGCGGGCGCCGCCGGTAGGGCTTGCCTGCGACGGGGACGTAGTCTCGGCTGCGCGGGTCCATCGGCAGGCGCGCCTCGACCGGGTAGTAGAGGTTGTGGCGGCGGATCAGCTCGTTGACCGCGTCGAAGCGCCAGCGTTCGGCCGTCCGCCGCCAGGCACGGGCGAAGCGTCCCGCGTCGCCGGCGCTCGCCGCGCCGAGCGCGTGCCAGGCCTCGCGCAGGCGCCGCTCGTGTTCCTCCGTCTCGAGCTCGATCTGCCGCAGGCGCTGCATGTACGGCAGCGGCCCTGCGAGGGAGGCGAGGTAGCCCTCGACCGAGGGGCGGAAGTTGCGCGGCCGCTCCGGCAGCGGCCGGCCCCGGAGCGGGCTCGTCGCCAGGTCGTCGGCCAGCACGCGCCGCTCGGCGCGCTCGCGGACGCTCCCGTCTCTCGGCCCCCACTCCCCGAGGATCTGCTCGCGCTCGCGTCGGTCCACGGCGGATATTGTGCCCGCGCTCGACCACCGGCGGCGCTCGTCCAGGCGGCGAAGCGCCGTCGCTCATCGGGGGATCGCGCCTCGGCTACCATGTCGATGAGACGGGGTCACCCGAGGGCCGGGGTGGGTTCGCGGGGCCGTCTCTGCACCCGGTGAGCGACGTGCAGTCGAGAAAGTGCGAACGGGGTGGTCGCGGGCTGTGGACGGGCGCCAGGTCGACACCGAAGCGACACGATCGGCTGGGCGGGCGGTCCGCCGCATGCCGTCGCTCCCGCGGAGCGCGCGCTTCGACCGCGACTACTGGCTCGGACGCTGCCACGGCTACCTCGTCGACGCAGGCGGCAAGAGGCTCGGCGTCGTGGTCGAGGTGCGTTTCGGCGAGCGGCTCGATCGGCCGGCCGCGCTCGCGATTCGCGGCGGGCGTCTCGGTCGTGCGCTGACCCTGGTCGCGGTCGACGACGTAGAGGAGATCGACCCAAGCGCGCGGCGTGTCCGCGTCGCGGGCCGGTCCCGGTCCCGCGAGCCGCGCCGTCTGGAGCGATTGCGGCGGAGGCTGCCGGGGTAGGGGGACGTGCCGGCCGAGCGGACGCCGGGCGGAGAGCAGCGGCGGTTTGCCGTCCGCCTTCCGGGGCCTGCGCTCCGCCGGGTGGAGCCTGCCTCGTGCGTGGACGCAGGCTTCGTGCGCAGCCCCGGCTTCTACGCGCGCCTCGCCGGCCTCGGCGTCCTCGCCCTCACCGCCTTCGGCGTGCTCGCGCTGCGGCTGTGGTCGCTCCAGATCCTGCGGTCGCCGTCGCTCGCGGGGCAGGCGATGGCGCAGGCGTCGCGGACGATCCACGTGCCGACGACCCGCGGCGCGATCCTCGACGCGGGCGGCAGGACGCTCGTGGACGCGGACGGGCGCCTGGAGGTGACCGTCCGTGCGCCTGCGCTCGGCAGGGGTGAGGGCGAGGCCTGGCGGCCGACGGCGGGCGGGCGGCGCCTGCTCCGCCGGCTCGCCGGGCTCGCGCACACGTCGCTTCCCGCGCTCGTCGGCTCGGTGCGGCGCAGCCTCGTCCGCTCGCCGGTCGCGCCCCCGGTTGTCCTGCCGCGCGTCGGCGCCGACCTCGCGCGCTACCTGCAGGAGCACGAACGCGAGCTCCCCGGCCTCCAGGTCGTCGTCGTGCCTACTCGCCGCTACCCGCAGGGCGCGATCGGGAGCGAGTTCCTCGGCCTCCTCGGCGAGATCGACGCCCACCAGCTCGGCGAGCCCAGCTATCGGGGCTATGCCCCGGGCGACGTCGTCGGTCAGTCCGGGATCGAGGCGAGCTACGACCGCCTGCTCGGCGGCCCTTCCAGGCGCGCGCGCGTCCTCGTCGACTCGCTCGGCCGACCTCGCAGCCGGCCCCGCCTCGTCGGGTCGCCGCCGCCGCTGCGGTCGCTGCAGCTGACGGTGCGCCTGCCGCTGCAGCGTGCGGCCGAGCAGGCGATCCGGGACGGCGTCGCCCTCGCCCGCGCCGCCGGCCATGCGGATGCATCCGGCGGAGCCGCAGTCGTGCTCGACCCGTGGACGGGGGCGATCGAGGCGCTCGCCAGCGATCCCGGGTTCGACCAGGAGCGCGCGGCGACCGACCCGCGCTACCTGGCAGGCCTGCTCGCCGGGCGCGATCCCTCCCGGCCGCTCCTCGACCGCGCCACGCAGGGCGCGTATCCGCCGGGGTCGACGTTCAAGCCGTTCGTGGCCGAAGCCGGGCTCGCCTCCGGGCTGATCTCACCGACCTCCCCGCTTGCCTGCACGAGCTCGCTCCTGGTCGGTAACCACGTGTTCCACAACGTCGAGGCCGGGATCGACGCGACGCTGACGCTGCCGCAGGCGCTCTCGATCTCCTGCGACACCTGGTTCTACCGGCTCGGCACGATGCTCGACGCGCGCCGCGTGACGACGGGGCGCCTCGACCTCGAGCAGTGGGCCGCGCGCTTCGGCTTCGGGCAGCCGACGGGGATCGACGTACCCGGTGAGACGGCCGGCCTCGTCGGCAGCCCGCGCTGGCTCGAGCGGACGATCCACGGTCCCGCGGGCACATGGTACGTCGGTGACACCGTCAACATGTCGATCGGCCAGGGCTACCTGACCGTCACGCCGCTGCAGCTCGCCGTCGCCTACGCCGCCCTCGCGAACGGCGGCACGATCGTCCGCCCGCATCTCGGCCGAGCCGTCCTCGACGCGTCGAACCGCGTCGTGCGGACACTCCGCTTCCCGCCTCGCCGCCGTCTCCACCTCGTCGGCCTGCAGGCGATCCGCGACGGGCTGTTCATGGCCGCCCACGACCCGGGCGGAACGTCGGCGGGGGTGTTCTCCTCGTTCCCGGTGCCGGTGGTGGGCAAGACGGGCACCGCCGAGTCGCCCCCGGGGAGCGACGACTCCTGGTATGCGTCGTGGGCGCCCGCCGGGCATCCGCGCGTCGTCGTCGTCGTGCTGATCGAGCACGGCGGCTTCGGGGCCCAGGCGGCTGCGCCCGCGGCCCGGGAGATCTACTCCGCGTACTTCCACGTGCCGCAGGAGGCCGGCGGATGACGGCGATCGGCAGCGTGCTGCGCTCGGCCAGGAAGCGGCGGGGGCTCGAGCTCGACGACGTCCACCGGGCGACGCAGATCCGGCCCGACTACCTGCTCGCGATCGAGGAGGACCGTTTCGAGGAGCTGCCCGGCGAGGCGTACGCGCGCGCGTTCCTCCGCGGCTACGCGAGCGTCGTCGGGATCGACCCGGCGCCGCTTCTCGCCGCCTACGAGGAGCGGTTCGCGGCGCCCGACGAGGAGCCCGTCCCGCCGCCGCCGGTCCTCGTCCGCCGCGCCTCGTGGGCGAGGCGCCGCGCGGCGGTCGTGGCGGCGGCGGTCGTCGTGGCCGTGCTGATCGCGCTGATCGCGTGGAGTCCGGGCGGGGGGCCTGCGCCCGGCCCCGCGCCCCCGCGCGCGACGGCCCACCTCGCCGCCGTGCGCCACGACTCCCGGCGGACGGTGCCGTCGCACCTCGCCTTCGCGCCCGCCGCCGTGCACCCGGTCTCCAGGCCGCGGCGCGTCGAGGTCGTGCTCTCGGCCGCACGCGGCGACTGCTGGCTCCTCGTACGCCGCGGCTCGGCATCCGGTCCAGTCCTGTACGAGGGGATCGTCGCGCTCGGGCAGTCGCGCCGCTTCGCCGTCCTCCGGCCGTTGTGGATCAGGGTCGGCGCGCCCTGGAACCTCGACGTCCGGCTCGCCGGCAGATCCGTCGCCGTCCCCATCGGCCAGCCCGGGAACGTCCTCGTCGGCGCCGCGGGGCTGACGGTGGCTCAGTAGGCCTCGAGCGAGGCGCGGCGGCGGTCCTCGCGCCGGCGACCCTCGCCCCGGTCACAGCTGCAAGCCAGGAGGCGATCGCCCAGGCTGCTACACTCGACCGGCGCGGCGGCGTAGCTCAGTTGGCTAGAGCAGCGGAATCATAATCCGCGTGTCGGAGGTTCGAGTCCTCCCGCCGCTATCGTCCCCTGGGCAGATCGGAAGGACATGGCAACCGGAGTCAGAGTCGCAATCACGCTCGCGTGCACGGAGTGCAAGCGCCGCAACTACCAGTCGCAGAAGTCGAAGCGGAACTCGCCGGACCGGGTCGAGCTCAGCAAGTACTGCCGCTGGTGCGGCCGCCACACGCTGCACCGCGAGACGCGGTGAGCTAGCCCCGTGGCCAGGCAGACGAGAGCGGAGCGGCGCGCGCGCCGCCGGCAGCAGCAGGCCGAGGCTCCGAACGGGCTCGTCGAGCGGGCCCGCGCCCGGCAGGGCCAGGTGCGGCCGGCGCAACAGCCGGCGACGGCCGAGATCGCCCGCCCGCCGCGGGCAGAGCCGAGAGGGCTTGCCCGGTTCTTCTCCGAGTCGTGGGGCGAGCTGAAGAAGGTCGAGTGGCCGAGCCAGAACCACGTCATCCAGGGGACGGTGGTGGTGCTCGTCGCCTGCGTGATCCTCGGCGTCTACATCTGGCTCTCCGACATCGCCTTCCGCCATCTCGTCAACGACGTCCTGCTCCGCTAGCGGGTCGAGGCAGCGCATGTTCCACTGGTACGTGATCAACACCTACTCGGGCCACGAGAACAAGGTCAAGGCCAACCTCGAGCACCGCATCGACTCGATGGGCCAGCGCCTCAGCTTCAGGCGCGTCGTCGTTCCCACCGAGCAGGTGATCGAGACGAAGGACGGCCAGAAGGTGCAGACCGAGAAGCGCATCCTGCCGGGCTACGTGCTCGTGAACATGGACCTGAACGACGAGAGCTGGGCGGTCGTGCGCAACACCCCCGGCGTGACCGGATTCGCCGGGCCCGGCGGCAAGCCCGTGCCGCTCGCGCAGGCGGACGTCGACCGGCTCCTGCACACAGGCGCGGCGGCCGGCGACCGTCCGCGCGCGCAGGTCGAGTTCTCGCTCGGGGAGTCGGTCAAGGTAACCTCAGGGCCGCTGTCGGACTTCGACGGCGAGATCGTCGAGGTGAACCCCGAGCAGCAGAAGCTGAAGGTGCTCGTCGACATCTTCGAGCGCCAGGTCCCGGTCGAGCTCGGCTTCGACCAGGTGAAGAAGATCGACTGATGGCGAAGAAAGTCCTCACCCTGATCAAGCTGCAGATCCCGGGCGGCCAGGCGAACCCGGCGCCGCCGGTCGGGCCGGCGCTCGGCCAGCACGGCGTCAACATCATGGAGTTCTGCAAGGCGTTCAACGCGCAGACGCAGCACGAGAACGGACGGATCACGCCGGTCGAGATCACGGTCTACGAGGACCGCTCGTTCACGTTCGTCACGAAGACGCCGCCGGCCGCCGTGCTGATCAAGGAGGCGCTCTCGCTCGAGAAGGGCTCGGCGGAGCCGAACCGCGACAAGGTCGGCCGGCTGAGCCGCGCGCAGGTGCGGCAGATCGCGGAGACGAAGCTGCAGGATCTGAACGCGCGCGACGTGGAGCAGGCGATGAAGGTCATCGCCGGCACGGCGCGCTCGATGGGCGTGGAGGTGGAGGCGTAGTGGCTCGCCACGGCAAGGCGTACCGCCGGGCTCGCGCGCAGGTCGACCGGGAGCGGGCGTACTCGCCGGCGGAGGCGGTGCGGCTGCTGAAGGGGCTCGACGGCGCCAGGTTCGACGAGACGGTCGAGGTGCACCTCCGGCTCGGCCTCAACGTCCGCCACGCCGACCAGCAGCTGCGCGGGACGCTGATGCTCCCGCACGGGACCGGGAAGGAGCAGCGAATCGCGGTGTTCGCCGAGGGCGAGAAGGCGAAAGAAGCCGAAGAGGCCGGCGCCGACGTGGTCGGGTCGGCGGATCTCGCCGCTCGGATCGAGGCCGGCTTCGACGACTTCGACGTCGCCGTGGCCACGCCCGACATGATGGGAGTCGTCGGGAAGCTGGGCCGCATCCTCGGCCCGCGCGGGAAGATGCCGAACCCGAAGACCGGCACGGTCACGTTCGACGTCGCCAGGGCGGTGCGCGACGCGAAGGCGGGGAAGCTCGAGTACCGCACCGACCGCGGCGCGAACGTGCACCTCGCCATCGGCAAGAAGAGCTTCGGCGAGCGGGAGCTGCTCGAGAACTACGCGGCCGTCGTCGACGAGATCGTGCGCGCGAAGCCGTCGGCCGCGAAGGGGCGCTACATCCGCTCGATCACGCTGACCACGACGATGGGGCCCGGCGTGCACGTCGACCCGACGCGGACGCGCGACATCGTCGAGGAGTTGGAGGGAGCGCCGGTCGCCGCGTAGCACGGCAACGCAGCCCGTCGCCGAAGACCGCTGGCGGCCCCGCGGGGCGGAAGTCCAGCCGAGGCGTACTCGAGCCGAGTCATCTCGTCCGGGTCCGCCGCTGGCGGGCCCGAGTCGTTTCGAGGAGGTGATTCGATGCTGAGGAGCAACAAGGAGAAGATCGTCGCCGAGCTGACCGAGCGGCTGCGGGCGGTGGAGACGCTGATCGTCACCGACTACCGCGGCCTGTCGGTGAAGGAGATCGACGAGCTGCGCACGAAGCTGCTCGAGCACGGCGCCCGCTTCGTCGTGGTGAAGAACTCGCTCACTCGCCGGGCTGCCGAGGCGGCCGGCGCGGAGCAGGTGCTCGCGCTGCTCGAGGGGCCAACCGCGATTGCGTTCCTCGAGGCGGACGGCGACCCTGTGGCGGTCGCGAAGGCGATCAGCGACACGGCCCGCCTGACCCGGGTGCTCACCGTGCGCGGCGGCGTCATGCAGGGGCGCGTGATCGGCGCGGACGCCGTCGAGGAGCTGGCGAAGCTGCCGCCGATCGACGCGCTCCGCGCCCAGGTGCTGGGAGCGGTCACGGCGCCGGTGCAGGCGATCGCGGCGCTGCTGACGGCTCCCCTCCGCGAGCTGCACGGCCTGCTGCAGGCGAGGATCGACCAGCTGGCGGGCGAACAGGCGGCCTCGCCCGTGCCGCAGGCCTCATCGCCCGAGGCCGGCGCCGACGTCGCCGCGGCCGCCGAGGCCGAGACGCAGGCGCCGCGGGCGGACGGCGAGGCGCGCGCGGCCGCCGCGGCCGAGACGCGAACACCGGGGGTGGAGGCGGCGGAGGTCGCCGCGCCCGAGACCGAAGCAGACGAGAAGGAGGCGTAGATGGCTGCGAGCGCAGTCGACAAGGTGTTCGACGAGCTGGGGAAGATGTCCGTCCTCGAGCTTGTCGAGCTGAAGAAGAAGATCGAGGACGAGTGGGGGATCACCGCCGCGGCGCCGGTTGCGGTGGCGGCGGCGCTCCCGGGCGGCGCAGCCCCGGGCGACGGGGGCGCGGCGGCCGAGGAGCAGACGTCGTTCGACGTCGTGCTGACGAACGCGGGCGCGCAGAAGATCCAGGTGATCAAGGTCGTGCGCGCGGTCACGGGCCTCGGCCTCAAGGAGGCGAAGGAGCTCGTCGACGGAGCGCCGAACCCGGTCAAGGAGGGCATCGGCAAGGACGAGGCGGAGTCGATCAAGTCGCAGCTCGAAGAGGTCGGGGCGACCGTCGAGCTGAGGTAGCGGCGGGGCGGACGCGCGGCGGCGGGACGGCGTCGTCGCCTGCCCGCCGCCCGCTGCCGAGGGGGATGTTGGACACGGAGTCCCGGACCGGAGCCCTCGTCTGCGGCGTCTTCTTGCCGAGCACGGACCGCGTTCGGTAACCTGCAGGGTTGCGCCGACGTCCGGCTCTTTCGCCTGCCATCACCACCACTCTCTTCACGGAGGCTGTTTCATTTGACCAGCAGGGTCGCTGCGCCTAGCGCGCGCCAGAGTTTCTCGCGTCTGAAGCATGTTCTCGACCTTCCCAATCTGATCGACATCCAGAAGGCCTCCTTCGACTGGTTCCTGGAGGAGGGCCTTCGCGAGACGATCGACGACATCTCGCCGATCGAGGACTACACCGGCACGCTCGCGGTGGAGTTCGGCGACTACGAGTTCGGGGAGCCGCAGTTCTCGATCAGGGAGTGCCGCGAGAAGGACCTGACCTACCAGGTGCCGCTCTCGATGACCGTCCGGTTCGTCAACAAGGACACCGGCGAGATTCGAGAGCAGCGGGTGTTCATGGGCGACTTCCCCATGATGACCGACCAGGGCACCTTCATCATCAACGGGACCGAGCGCGTGATCGTGACGCAGCTCGTGCGCTCGCCGGGCGCCTACCTGATGGAGCCGAAAGACCCGACGAAGCAGGTCTTCACCGCCAACCTGATGCCGTCCCGCGGCTCGTGGCTCGAGCTCGAGATCGACAAGAAGGGCGTCGTCTACGCGCGCATCGACCGCAAGCGCAAGCTTCCGATCACGACGCTCCTGCGCGCGCTGCCGGCCGAGGATCCGTCGACCGGCTTCCGGCTCGACACGTCGACGAACGAGGCCATCCTCGCGCTGTTCGACAACTCGGGCTACATCGTCAACACGCTGGAGAAGGACCCCTCGACGCGCGAGGAGGAGGCGCTGATCGAGGTGTTCAAGAAGCAGCGCCCGGGTGAGCCCCCGACGCTCGACAACGCCCGCAGCCTGCTGCGCGCGCTGTTCTTCGACCCGAAGCGCTACGACCTGACGAAGGTTGGTCGCTACAAGCTGAACCAGCGGCTCGGCGTGTCCGTGCCGGACCACGTCCGCGTGCTGACGACCGAGGACATCGTCGCGCTCGTCAAGCGGCTGATCGACCTGCCGGCGAAGCTCGGCGTGCCCGAGGACTCGAAGGACTTCGCCGCCGACGCGATCGCGCTCTCGCGCGACCCGATCCGCTCGGAGCTCGACGAGTACGAGGACTTCGGCAACCGGCGCCTGCGCACGGTCGGCGAGTTGATCCAGGAGGCGTTCCGGGTCGGCCTCTACCGCATGGAGCGCGTCGTCCGCGAGCGGATGACGACCGAGGACGTGGACGCGATCACGCCGCAGACGATCATCAACATCCGGCCGGTCGTCGCGGCGCTGAAGGAGTTCTTCGGCTCCTCGCAGCTGTCTCAGTTCATGGACCAGACGAACTCGCTCGCCGGCCTGACGCACCGGCGTCGACTGTCGGCGCTCGGCGCGGGCGGCCTGACGCGCGAGCGCGCTCCGATCGAGGTCCGCGACGTCCACCCGACGCACTACGGCCGCATGTGTCCGATCGAGACGCCGGAGGGGCCGAACATCGGCCTGATCGGATCGCTCGCCTCGTACGCGACCGTGTCCGAGTTCGGCTTCATCCAGACGCCGTATCGAAAGGTGTCGGGGGGACGGGTGACGGACGAGATCGTCTACCTCGACGCCGCCGAGGAGCGCCAGTACACGATCGCGCAGGCGTCCGAGCGCTTCGACCCGAAGACCGGGAAGTTCCTGCACGACCAGGTGCTCTGCCGCTCGAAGGACGGCGAGGCGGTGATGGTCGACGCGAAGCAGGTCGAGTACATGGACGTGTCGCCGGCCCAGATCGTGTCGGTGGCGACGGCGCTGATCCCCTTCCTCGAGCACAACGACGCGAACCGCGCCCTCATGGGCTCGAACATGCAGCGCCAGGCGGTGCCGCTGCTGATCACCGAGCCGCCACTCGTCGGCACCGGCCTCGAGTACCGAGCCGCCGTCGACACGGGCGACGTGGTCGTCGCCAAGCGCGGTGGCACGGTCGTGGACGTCGACGCCGAGCGGATCGTCGTCGAGAGCAGGGACGGCGATCGCGACGCCTACGACCTGATCAAGTTCATGCGTTCGAACCAGGGCACGCTCATCCATCAGCGGCCGGTCGTGAAGCTCGGCGACCGCGTCAAGGCGGGCGACGTGCTCGCCGACGGGTCGTCGACCCACCACGGCGAGCTGGCGCTCGGCAAGAACATGCTCGTCGCCTTCATGCCCTGGGAGGGCTACAACTTCGAGGACGCGATCGTCATCTCCGAGCGGCTCGTGAAGGAGGACATGCTGTCCTCGATCCACATCCACGAGTACGAGATCGACGCGCGCTCGACGAAGCTCGGCGACGAGGAGATCACGCGCGACATCCCGAACCGCTCCGAGGAGTCGCTCAAGGACCTCGATGAGCGCGGCATCGTCCGCATCGGTGCCGAGGTCGGCTCGGGCGACCTGCTCGTGGGCAAGGTGACCCCGAAGGGCGAGACCGAGCTGACCGCCGAGGAGAAGCTGATCCGCGCCATCTTCAAGGAGAAGGCGCGCGAGGTGCGGGACACCTCCCTGAAGGTGCCGCACGGCGAGGGCGGCAAGGTCATCGACGTGAAGACGTTCTCGCGCGAGGCGGGCGACGACCTGCCGCCGGGCGTGAACGAGCTCGTCCGCGTCTACGTGGCGAAGAAGCGCAAGATCGCCGAGGGTGACAAGCTCGCGGGGCGCCACGGCAACAAGGGCGTGATCTCGAAGATCGTCCCCGAGGAGGACATGCCCTTCCTCGAGGACGGCACGCCGGTCGACGTCGTCCTCAACCCGCTCGGCGTGCCGAGCCGCATGAACATCGGCCAGATCCTGGAGACGCATCTCGGCTGGGCGGCGTACCACGGCGTGTTCGGCGCCAACGGCTCCAGGGGCAGCGGGCCGACACCGGTCGCGACGCCCGTGTTCGACGGCGCCACCCCCGAGGACGTCGACAACGCGCTGATCGAGTGGACGAAGCAGAACCCCGACTCGCCGATCAAGATGAACGTCGACACGAGCCGGCCGCCGGGGCGGCGCTGCTCCGGCAAGGTGCGGCTGTATGACGGGCGCACCGGCGAGCCCTTCGAGCAGAAGGTGACCGTCGGCTACATGTACATCCTCAAGCTGCTCCACCTCGTCGACGACAAGATCCACGCGCGCTCGACGGGTCCGTACTCGCTCGTGACGCAGCAGCCGCTCGGGGGCAAGGCGCAGTTCGGCGGCCAGCGCTTCGGCGAGATGGAGGTGTGGGCGCTCGAGGCCTACGGGGCCGCGTACACGCTGCAGGAGATGCTCACGATCAAGTCCGACGACACCGTCGGGCGCGTCAAGGCCTACGAGGCGATCGTCAAGGGCGAGAACATCGCCGAGCCGTCGATCCCCGAGTCGTTCAAGGTGCTGCTGAAGGAGATGCAGTCGCTCTCGCTCGACGTCCACGTCCTTTCCGAGGAGGGGGGCGAGGTCGAGGTGCGCGAGGAGGAGGACGAGCTGCTGCGCGCGGCGGAGGAGCTCGGCATCGACCTGTCGCCGGGATCGCTGCGCGCGGCCGCGCGCGAGCCGACCGCCGAGGAGGTCGAGGAGGGCGCCGAGCGCGTCGACGAGACCGGCGAGCTGACGCTGCCCGCCGACGAGGCGTTGAGCGAGCTCGACGTCGAGCTCCCTGCGGCCGGGGCGCCGGTGGAGCCGGAGGCCGAAGGCGAGCCGCTCGACGTCGACTTCGCCGACCTCGAGCTCGAAGAGTGACATGACCAGCGACGACTGACGGAAAGAAGGCGCGACGTACGTGACACAGATCGACATCAACGAGTTCGACGCGATCCGGATCGGGCTCGCCTCCGCGAAGCAGATCAGGGACTGGTCGCACGGCGAGGTGACGAAGCCGGAGACGATCAACTACCGGACGCTCAAGCCCGAGCGCGACGGGCTGTTCTGCGAGCGCATCTTCGGGCCGACGAAGGACTGGGAGTGCTACTGCGGCAAGTACAAGCGCGTGCGCTACAAGGGCATCATCTGCGAGCGCTGCGGCGTCGAGGTGACGCGACAGAAGGTGCGCCGGGAGCGGATGGGCCACATCGACCTGGCCGCGCCCGTCTCGCACATCTGGTTCTTCAAGGGCGTTCCCAGCCGCATCGGCTACCTGCTCGACATCGCCCCGCGTGAGCTCGAGAAGGTGCTGTACTTCGCCGCCTCGATCGTCACGCACGTCGACAAGGAGGCTCGCGCACGGGATCTCGCCGACCTCGAGGACAAGGTGCGCGCGGAGTACGAGCAGATCGTGGTCGACCGCGACGAGCAGCTCGCCACGCTCGAGGACCGGCTCGGCCGGCGACGCGACTACCTCGCCAGGGGGAAGGAGCGCGGCTTCGACGAGGACGACGAGTTCTGGGCGCGCGGTCTCGCCAACTGGGCCGAGGAGCAGGGGATGCCGGCGCTCGCCGAGGTGCGCGAGCTGGTCGGCGGCATGTTCGCCGAGCTCGCCCCGAAGGTCACGACGGAGGACTCGAAGAAGATCCGGGAGCTCGTTCGCAACGCCGCCATCCGGGACGACCGGCGGCTGACGCCGCGCGAGCTGGAGACGGTGGTGCAGACGGCGATCGAGATCCGGGAGGCGCTCGCCCCGCTCCGCAGGGAGCTGGAGGGCGCGAGCGGCTCGAAGAAGGGCGCGATCACCAAGCACCTGAACCGCGTCCTCGACGTGCTGCTGCACGGGGGCGAGCCGACGGAGGAGGACGCCGCGCTCATCGCGGCCGTGGACGGAAAGCGGCTCGAGGCCGCCCGGGCGCTCGGCAACGGACTGCTCGCCGACATCGTCGGGCAGGCCTCGCCCGATGTGGACGACGCGGCGCTGCGCGAGCTGGCGAACGACCTCTGCCTGCGCACGGACGGCAGGATCCAGAAGGAGGACCTCGACGCCGTCGTCGCCTGGCTGCTCAAGGCCCGCGAGATGTACCAGGACATCGAGCAGCGGCGCGAGGACGCCCGCGAGGCCGCGGTCGAGGCGCGCAACCGCCTCGAGCAGACGTGGCTGCTGTTCCGCGACCTCGAGCCGAAGATGGTCGTCAACGACGAGCAGATCTTCCGCGAGATGAAGGACCGCTTCGGCTCGCCGTACGGCTTCGGCGTCTACTTCCGCGGAGGCATGGGCGCGGAGGCGATCCGCGACCTCCTGCGCGACCTCGACCTGGAGGCTGAGGCGGCGTCGCTGCGCGAGACGATCCGGACGTCGAAGGGCCAGAAGCAGGCGCGGGCGATCAAGCGGCTCAAGGTCGTGAACGCGTTCATCAAGTCGGAGAACAAGCCGGAGTGGATGATCCTCGAGGCGGTGCCGGTGATCCCGCCCGAGCTGCGCCCGATGGTGCAGCTGGACGGCGGCCGCTTCGCCACGAGCGACCTGAACGACCTCTACCGCCGCGTGATCAACCGGAACAACCGCCTCAAGCGGCTGCTCGACCTGGGCGCGCCCGAGATCATCGTCAACAACGAGAAGCGCATGCTCCAGGAGGCGGTCGACGCGCTGTTCGACAACGGCCGCCGCGGACGCGCGGTCACCGGCCCGGGCAACCGGCCGCTCAAGTCGCTGTCCGACATGCTCAAGGGCAAGCAGGGCCGGTTCCGCCAGAACCTGCTCGGCAAGCGCGTCGACTACTCCGGCCGCTCGGTGATCGTCGCCGGACCGAACCTCCGCCTGCACCAGTGCGGGCTGCCGAAGCTGATGGCGCTCGAGCTGTTCAAGCCGTTCATCATGAGCCGGCTCGTCGAGCGCAAGATCGTCCAGAACATCAAGGCGGCGAAGAAGTACGTCGACTCGATGGAGCCCGAGGTGTGGGACATCCTCGA
>Ga0070741_10009098_pt1 | contig 19513 bp, 15 predicted proteins | sample Coa_R1_4_FD_66440 | JGI IMG/M metagenome (GOLD analysis project Ga0070741, IMG submission 66440) | Surface soil microbial communities from Centralia Pennsylvania, which are recovering from an underground coalmine fire - Coalmine... | ecosystem: Environmental > Terrestrial > Soil > Unclassified ...
CGTTACCGTCAACCCGATGCCCAAAGCCATGAGAAACGGAAGATACAGAAAAGTCCTGGGCCAGTGCTTTGGAAACAATTCCTTCTGCGAAACCAGATAGAACGACGAGATAGAAAACGTCGAGGCCATGAATAGCGGCACATCGATCAGCAGCATCTGGAACCATCCCTGGTAAAAGCGGATGATCATCGCCGGCAGCAGCAAGGTCGACAGGACGACCATGAACGGATAGCTGATGTTGGCGGTCAGGTGATACCAGGCTTCCAGCTTGATCCGAAATGGGACTTCGGAACGCATCACGCTCGGGAGGATCTTCTTTGCCGTCTGAATCAATCCCTTGGCCCAGCGCGCCTGCTGCGTTTTGAACGCCGTCATCTCGATGGGAAGCTCTGCCGGACACTCCACGTCCTGCAGGTACTTGAACTTCCATCCTTTGAGCTGCGAGCGATAAGAAAGATCGGTATCTTCTGTTAGCGTATCGTGCTGCCAACCACCGGCATCTTCGATCGCCTGTCTGCGCCACATCCCCGCCGTTCCGTTGAAGTTGAAAAACACACGGCTGCGGGACCGTCCTCCGTGCTCGAGAATGAAATGCCCGTCGAGCAGAATGGCTTCGACATTCGTAAGGAACGAATAGTCGCGGTTCAGGTGCGTCCACCGCGTCTGCACCATTCCGACTTCGGAGTCGGCAAAATGATGCACCACGCGCATGAGCCAATCCGGCGGCGGCACGAAGTCGGCGTCGAAGATAGCAATGAACTCGCCTTTCGCTGACTTCATTCCTTCTTGCAGCGCGCCGGCCTTGAATCCGTGCCGGTTGGTGCGGTGATGATACGAGATCGGATATCCCAACGCGGCGTAGCGTTCCACCACCGCATTCGCAACTTCGACGGTCTCGTCAGTCGAATCATCGAGCACCTGGATATCCATCTTCTCCCGCGGATACTCCATCTTGCAGACCGCGTCCACGAGCCGATCGATCACAAACTGCTCGTTAAAAATCGGAAGCTGGACGGTGACGCGCGGCAGTTCGGCAAAACGGTTCTCAGGTTCTTCCGCCCGGTTCTTGCGGTGCTTGTAATAGAGGTAAACCAGTACGTAACGGTGAATGCCGTACGATGCCAGGATGATGAGCACGACGAAATAAGGGATCAGCAGCGCCAGATCGAAAGTATTGGGCACATAGAGGCCCTTGAATGTCGTGTCTCCAAAGTGGGTCTTAAAGTAGTGCGCAAAGCTGTGTGGCGCCAGCACGACCAAGCTCAACAAAGCAGGAAATAGAACGGGCATTCAGACAGGAGTCCAACCAACCATTGTAGCTGAGCGGCTTGCAGTCGTCGCACGTCGGCTGGAACTCCGCAACAAGGGCAGGCTGTTCCCGCGCTCGGTAACTCCGTCCGTGTAGCGGGGCCGCAAGACCTTAGCTTGACGAACTGCAAGGTGCAGACTAGCCTGTCGCAGAAAACGTTTTCACCCACGCGGGAAAACCTGTCGACGGGCGATCTCATGAGCGCTCGGCAAGGTTCGTATCTAGTCCTCCGCAAGCAAGTTCGCGTTTTAAAGAAATCGGACGTTTGGCATCAGCCAATCTATCTGAGATGTTGAACATTGATTTCGAACAACACGGAGTGTCCTCGGCCTAATGATCGATCTTAAGAAGTTGGAAACCTGGTTCGTGACTGGAAGTCAGCACCTCTACGGGCAGGAAACCCTCGACCAAGTCGCTGCGCATTCTCAGCAGATTGCGCACTACCTTTCACGGTCGCCCACAATTCCGGTGAAAGTTGTTTTCAAACCGGTGCTCACGACACCGGAATCGATCTATCAGCTATGTCTTGAGGCAAACAACACTGCAAACTGCATCGGTCTAATCACGTGGATGCACACTTTCTCGCCCGCCAAGATGTGGATTTCCGGGCTGAAAGCGCTGCAAAAGCCATTCGCGCACCTCCACACGCAATTCAACCGCGACCTGCCATGGTCCACCATCGACATGGATTTCATGAACCTGAATCAGTCGGCGCATGGCGATCGCGAGTTCGGGTTCCTGGGCAGCCGCGCGCGCAAGCGGCGAAAGGTGATCGTTGGCTTCTGGCAGGATCAGGAGGTCGCCACCGAACTGGCGACCTGGTTGCGCGCGGCCAGCGCATGGCAGGACATGCAGCGTCTTAAAGTCGCGCGTTTCGGCGACAACATGCGGAAAGTCGCCGTCACCGAAGGTGACAAGGTCGAAGCCGAAATGCGGTTTGGATATTCGGTGAACGGATATGGCGTGGGTGACCTCGTCGATCGCTTCCGCAAAGTCTCGGACTCAGAAATCGATAAGCTGATTTCCATTTACGAAGAATCCTATGCCGTTGCTGATCCGCTTCGCACCCGCGGCGAAAAACGCGCCTCCCTTCGCGAAGCCGCGCGCATTGAGCTGGGCCTGCGACATTTCCTCGAAGAGGGAGATTTCAAAGCATTCACCGATACCTTTGAGGACCTCCATGGACTCGCCCAGCTTCCGGGCATTGCTGCGCAACGTCTGATGGCGGATGGATACGGCTTTGGCGCGGAGGGCGACTGGAAGACCGCCGCGCTGGTTCGGGCCATGAAAGTTATGAGCGCCGGACTCAAAGGCGGAACTTCCTTCATGGAGGACTACACCTACGACTTTGGCAATGGCGGCAAGGTTCTCGGCGCTCACATGCTCGAAATTTGCCCCTCGATCGCGTCCGATCGACCATCGATGGAAATTCATCCTCTCAGCATAGGCGGCAAGGCCGATCCGGTACGACTTGTCTTCAACGCGCAAGCGGGACCGGCGGTAAACGCCTCCATAGTTGACATGGGCGATCGCTTTCGCATGATCGTCAACGAAGTCGATACGATCGCTCCCGAACATCCACTGCCCAAGCTGCCTGTGGCCCGCGCGGTCTGGATTCCCAGGCCGAACCTGAAAGTTGGCGCGGCAGCGTGGATTCTGGCTGGCGGCGCACATCATACCGGGTTCAGCCATGCTCTGACGTCGCAGCACTTGGAAGACTTTGCCGCGATCGCCGACATGGAATTTTTACTAATTGACGCCGGCACCACCGTGCGCTCATTCGAAAACGAGATACGCTGGAATGACATGTATTACGGCCTGATGCGGCGCTGAACCTGGTTCTTGGCACGTTATCTATCCGAACCACTCCCGATGTGTAACCCACGAGAGAACGAATCATGAGTGAGCTTCTGGCTGCTGCTGTCGCTCAGACTCTTCCTGTCAGCTTCATCGCAATTCTCGCTCTCGGTTTCTTTTTGGGAATGCGCCATGCCACAGACGCCGATCACGTTGTCGCCGTCTCGACCATCGTCAGCCGCGAGCGCAGTGTGGTAAACGCCGCACTCATTGGAGCGCTTTGGGGAGCCGGTCACACGCTCACCATCCTCGCGGTTGGAACTGCAATCATTGTCTTCAGCTTTGTCGTGTCGCCGCGGCTTGGCTTGACCATGGAACTCTCCGTTGGTCTGATGCTCGTGCTGCTGGGCGCACTCAACATCCTGGGATTTAGGAGATCGGTCGAAGAATACGTCCATCAGCACAATCATTCAGATACTCCGCACGAACACAGGGCAAATCCATCCGTACTCAATGCGGGCGGCGCTTCGCCCAACCAGCACAGGCATGGGCTCTCGCTCGCCGTCCTCGATCGCTTCTGCGGCACCCTGACCGTATATCAGATGTGCCGTCCACTGCTGATCGGCATTGTTCATGGGCTCGCCGGATCCGCGGCGGTCGCGCTGCTGGTCTTGACGACCATTCACAATTCTCGCTGGGCAGTGGCTTACTTGCTCATCTTCGGCCTGGGAACCATTGCGGGCATGATGGTCATCACCGTCGCGCTCGGCTCGACGATCGCCTACGCAGGTCGAAGATCGGAATCGCTGACCCGCTACCTTGCCGCAGCTTCCGGCTGGATCAGCCTGGCCTTTGGGCTCTTCATCGCGTACCAAATTGGGATATCCAGCGGTCTGTTCACCAGCCATCCACACTGGATGCCTCACTAATCCGCTAAAACGCTTGGATGTCCGAGTTCCAGCGCCTCGGAACATGTCTCTCGAATAGAATTCATGTGAATCCGCTCTGAGAAGGAGGGCATTTACTGCGCCATGGAATTCAGACAGCTCGGCGATTCTGGTTTGAAGGTTCCGGTGCTCAGCTTTGGCACCGGCACGTTTGGCGGCCGCGGCGACTTTTTCAAAGCCTGGGGCAACAGCGACGTGAAAGAGGCCACGCGCCTCGTGGACATCTGTCTAGAAGCCGGCGTCAACTTCTTCGACACTGCAGACATTTACTCCCATGGCGCCTCCGAAGAGATTCTCGGCAAAGCCATCGCCGGCCGCCGCAGCTCGGTGCTCATCTCCACCAAAGCAAGCTTCCGCATGGGCGACGGCCCCAACGACCTCGGCTCCTCGCGTTATCACCTGATTCAAGCCTGCGAGGCCAGCCTGCGCCGACTCGGCACCGATTACATCGACGTCTATCACCTGCACGGCTTCGATCTCACCACGCCGATTGAAGAGACGCTGCAAACGCTGAACACTCTCGTGCAGTCTGGCAAGGTGCGCTACATCGCCTGCTCGAACTTTTCCGGATGGCATCTGATGAAGTCGCTCGCCATCGCCGAGCGCTACGGATGGCCGCGCTATGTCGCTCATCAGGCTTATTACTCCCTGATCGGACGCGAGTACGAATGGGAGCTCATGCCGCTCGCGATCGATCAAAAAATCGGAACCATCGTTTGGAGTCCACTCGGCTGGGGACGCCTCACCGGCAAAGTTCGCCGCAACCAGCCGCTGCCCAAAGTCAGCCGCCTGCACTCAACTGCCGAACAAGGACCGCCGGTCGACGATGAATACCTCTACAAAGTTGTTGACGCACTCGAGGACATCGCGCGCGAAACCGGAAAGACGGTTCCGCAAATCGCGTTGAACTGGCTCCTGCAGCGTCCGACCATCGCAAACGTAATCATTGGCGCGCGCAACGAAGAGCAACTCCGTCAGAACCTGGCTGCGGTCGGATGGAACCTGAGCTCAGAGCAAGTCGAACGATTGAACGTCGCAAGCCATCGAGTGCCGATCTATCCCTACTGGCATCAAGTGCAGTTCGTCGAACGGAATCCTCTGGCCGCCTTCGCCGCTTGAGCTTCGCAGCATTACGCAGGCAACTGATGGACCGTTTTGGGGGCTTTAGCGGGTAGCTGGCAGCCGATAGCGCCTTTCCCTTGTGACCCTGAATTCGCCAAGCCGATGAACGGCATTGTCATATTGCGTGCACGTCCGTGATCCGTGTGATCCGTACGATCCCTGTGGTGTGCTGGTCTTGGTTCTGGGTTTGCTTTTAGCGAGGTTCTGGGTTTGCTTTTATCGAGCAGCCAGCAGCCGATCGCAATTCTTGCGGTAGCGGTTTTGCGAGTAGCGGGTAGCTAGCGGCTAGTAGCTACTGGTCGGCACTGTCTTTCAGCTTCGCAGCTTCGTGGCTCCGCCGCTCCGCAGCTTCTTCCTAAACTGCACCTTGGATGCGCCAGGCATACTTTTCCAGCTCCGGACGACGCGCAAACAACCGCTCCATCGTGGCAAGGCTCCAATTTTGAGCCCGGCCGATCGATGCCGGCTCCGAGATGGCTCTCCTCTTCCGCGAGAACCTCAAGCACTACCTGCCAAGCTCCTGCGCTGCCTTCGAACACGGGGGAATCTCCTTGGGGTCTGCCTCCTAATAAGGCAAGTACATAGCCAACCTAAGCTGCTGAAAACAGTGGATGGGGTGCCTCGCCGCCCGGCGCCGCTATGGAGATTTTTCCCAATCCGTTGCAAGCTGAGTGCTTTTTCCTCAATGACATTTTTTGTCTCGCATAGCCTTTTAGCCGGAAGCCACTCCCCTCCCCCTCCCCCCGGTTCGCAAAATACACCTGTCGAACGCTGGCGCATTCGCAGGGGGGAATGCCCGGATCGCATGCACTGCAAAACAAGCTGTTACGTTCCAGACCTTCTGAGCCGCGAGCAAGAGGCAACACACCCCTGGCTCTCAGTCCATAGCAACCAGAATCTTCTTGAATCGCGATGGGTTCTCGCTCCATGACCGCAGTGCAGTGGGCGCTTCTCCGAGAGGAATGATCGCACTGACAGCCTCATCCACAGGAAAGCGGCGGGTTTCGAGCAGCTTGATTGCCTCGCGAAAATCTTCGGGCTGAGCGTTTCTCGAGCCGTTTACTTCCAGTTCCTTCAGCACGAACTGCCTGGTCTCGTAGGTGACCGGCTCCTTGGCGAAGCCGAGATAGACGACTCTCCCGCTGAATGCGACTTCTTCGACGGCGGCGCGGAATGTGGCCGGCGAGCCGACGGCTTCGATCACTACGTCAGGACCGCGGCCTTCGGTGAACTTGAGCAGGCGATCGTGCAAGGGCTCGCTCGCGCTGTTGATGGTGTGGGCTCCGCCAGCCAGGCGCGCCAGCTCTAATTTTTCGTCGTTCACATCGACGCAGATGGTGCGAGCGCCGCGAGAACTGGCAGCAGCTACGAGGCCGAGGCCGACTCCCCCGCAGCCGAAGATGGCAACTGTGTCGTTCGCGGTAATTTTTCCGCGACCGACCGCATGGCATGCCACCGCCAGCGGTTCAACCACACACAATTCCCTGGTCTTAAGCCTCGCCGGATACAGCTTGTCGCGTGGCATGGCGATGAATTCGGTGAGCGCGCCGTCGCGTTGCACTCCTAGCGTTTGGTTCGACTGGCAGGCGTTGGGACGTCCGCGCAGACAGGACGAGCACTTGCCGCAACTCTTGTAAGGACACAGCGCCACATCGGTACCGGCGGCGAGTTCACGGTCGCCGCCATCGTTTTGCACGACGGTCGCGGAGACTTCGTGTCCAGGGATGCGCGGAAACGAAACAAGTGGGTTGGTTCCGCGAAAGGAACTCAGATCCGTTCCGCAGAGGCCCACCATACGGACTTTCAGCAGGATGTCTGCGTTAGACACAGACGGAGGTGGGATCGTTTGAACGGATGCGTGCCCCGGTTTTTCCAGAATGAGAGCTTTCATAAGCGGCTGCTGGCTATCGGCTAAGTAACAGCAAAAATCAGAACCCACACGCGACCTGCATCGCACCGATTTTAGCGATTATTTTATGAAGCCGCTCTGGCCGCTGCCGACGGAACTTAGAGCGTCATTCATTGGGTCGTCGAGAGCAAGCAGGCACCGTAGCTGAGGACTGAGTGCCGCCTGGGTTTCGGGGCGAAGCAGTCTTTTCTGATACTGCTGCTGCGGAATGTCGTGCCTGACAAAAAAGCTGTGCAGCGCGCGTCGTTCACGCTGCGTGCGATTTACGGTGCCTCCGTGCCATGCGTGCGCGTTCATCACGACTACGGTTCCCGCTGTTCCCGTCACCAGCACTTCCTGCGGATGCCGGGCGTAGACGTCGGGGAGGCTGTCCTCGGGCTTCTTTCCCCACCGATGTGAGCCGGGAACCACTCGCAGCGCGCCGTTCTCGGCGGTGAAGTCGTCAAGCATCCAGACGCAGTTGCAGGTGGCGTAGCCTTTCGCGTCGGGCAAGAGACCCATATCGACGTGGAAGGGCTGCGCGCCTCCCGATTCGGGATTGGCGGAGCGCACGTTGAGACTTCCCAGTTTGAAGTCCTTGCCCAGCACGCTCGCGACCAGCTCCAGGATCTCTTTCCGAACAATGGCTTCACGAAATACCGCGCCTTTATCAACAAGGTTTGCCAGGCGACGCGCGCTCTTCTCGGTGCGAAACTCGGATCCGGCTGTGCCTCCTTCAATGGCGAAGAGCTCGTCCACACGGGTGCGCATGCGGTGGAGCATAGCGTCTCCCATGTAGGCTTCAAGGATGGTGTAGCCGAGCTCGGCGAGTTCTTGTTCACGAACTTGCATGTGCTAAAGGTTAGCAGTTCGGCAGCAATCGGATGTCAGCTTCATTCCTGATTGCGGGGGAATTCCGTGGCAGGCGCACAGAGACTCAGTCTTGTTCTGAAGCCGGATTCGGTGACTGCGCTCACCTGATGAGGGTCGTTTGCGCCGGGATACAGCGATCTCGTGCTAAAGTCCCGGTAACAACCGTCGAAGCTGATGGTGTCCCGAGAGTCCACGCGAGCGGGAGTCGAGCAGGAAGGCCGTGCGCGTGACTAAGCAGATACACGACGCAAGCTTGCCGGCAGCCCTATCGATGTCCACTGAGCCACAAACCATGCCGCACAGAATGTTGCCAATGCAACTGGCATTTGCGCTGACCGGCGTCGGGACGACGCTTCTCGGTTCCCTGCTCCCGACGCTGAGCGTGAATTGGCGGCTCGACGACCGCCGCGCAGGATTCCTGTTTGCCGCCCAGTTCTGCGGATCGGCGATGGGCGCTCTGCTGGTCGGGTCACAGTTCTTTCGAAGTGCCCTTCGCGGTTATCTGCTGCTGGTGATCAGCGCTGTCGCGATTGCGTTCGTGCGCGGCGAGGCGCGGATGCTGCTGTTCTTCACCTTTGGACTGGGGCTGGGGCTGGCCATGACATCCACCAGCATGTGGATGGGCAAGGTTTTTCCTGCCCGTCGTGGCGCCGTGCTTTCTGTTCTCAACGCCTGGTGGTGCTTCGGCGCGGTGATCTCGGCCCCGCTTGCTTCGATGTGGGTCAGCCGATTTTCTCCTGAATACTCTTATCCCATATTGGGAACGGCGATAGTTGTCACGCTCATTCCCGTGTTGGGTGGCCGGCAGGTTGCCGTGGAGGCGACAAATGCCGGATCGCGTAACCATGAAATCGACTGGAAGCGAGTGGCAATGTTTGCGGCGATGGCGTTTCTATACGTCGGAAGCGAAACGTCAGTCGGCGGCTGGCTGATGAGCTACGTTCATCGTCTTGCCGTCTCGAACAATCTCCTGGCTCCGCTTGCGACGTCATGCTTCTGGCTGGCGCTTTTATGTGGACGGACCATCTCGCCGTGGCTGCTGCGCCGCCTGGACGAGCTGCAGCTGCTTACCGCCTCTGTTCTGGGCGCTTTCGTGAGTGTCCTGATGTTTCTGCTGTTGCGAACGCCTCTCGCGACAGTGTTCAGCGCGACCTGTACCGGGCTCATGCTCGGGCCCATCTTCCCTCTTTGCATGGCGAGGATTCTCGCCCTTATGCATGATTCGCCAAGATCGAAGTGGACTTTCTCGCTTTCTGGGATTGGAGCTGCCACTCTGCCGGCACTCACCGGCGAAGTATCGACACGCGCCGGATCACTCCATTCCGGACTGCTCGTGCCGGCATTTGCGTTATTGCTGATGAGCGCGATGGTGATTTTCGATCGCGCAGCCAGGCCAAAAGCAGTTGCAGCGCACGCCAAAGCGAGCTAGCGACGCTGTCACTCGTACCTCAATGCTTCTACAGTATCCAACTGCGCGGCGCGTGTGGCGGGTACCGTACCGAAGATAATGCCCACGCCTGAGGCCACGAGGATCGCGATGATCGCCGACAGTCCCGAAATGGGGATTCTGTACTCGCTAAAGAAGCGGACGGAAAGAGGCACGCACAGGCCGATCAGCGTCCCGAGCAGTCCACCGGTGAGAGAGATGAATACGGCTTCGGTGAGGAACTGCAGTCGAATCTCCTGACGTGTAGCTCCGACCGCTTTGCGAATGCCGATCTCGCGAATGCGCGAACGCACATTTGCCAGCATGATGTTCATGATGCCCACGCCGCTTACGACGAGCGTGACCGTTGCGATCAGAAGCAGTACAACTGTGAGAGCGTTCGCCGTTTGTGCAGCCACGGAAAGGAGTTGTTGCAGGTTTTCGACGTGATACACCGATTGCGCACGGTGACGCGATTGCAGAACTCGGTGAATTTCCTGGGTTGCTCGATCGACTTCGCTTGCGTCGGCCATGGAGAAAAAAAGCTGCTTCACGGCGTCGCTGCCGGTGAAGTACCTGGCCACCGTAGAGGGAATCAGAATGGTGTCTTCGGCAATTTCCGATTGGCCGAACGTTTCTACCCGCTCTTTGAAGGTGCCGATAATCGTGAACGGCAGATTGCTGATTTTGATGGTTTGACCTACTGCGGAATCTTCATTGCCGTAAAGCCGTCGAGCGAGTTGAACAGTGACGCACGCGACTTTGGTGCGCGTCTGCGATTCTTCGGAATCGAAGAATCTGCCGGAAGGGATCAGTAGATTACGTACAGTCTGATATTCCGCCGAAACGCCAAGCACCAGCAGATCGCGCTCTCTACCTTCGCCTACCGAGATGCGGTCGTGCAGCTCAATCATTGGAGAAGACGCAATGATGTCGGGCACTTCGTTGCGAACCGCTCGTTCGTCGTCTTCCGTGAGCTCGTCTTTCTGTACGGTGCTGAAAGAAGAGTTGCTGCCGCCTTCGTAATAGGCGTAGATCATGTTGGCGCCGATCGCCTGAATCTGGTTCAGAATGTACTGCTTGCCTGTGAGGCCAATGGTCACAACGAGGATCAGTGATGCGGTGCCGATGACCATTCCCAGCGCGGTGAGCGCGAAGCGAACTTTGCTGGAGCGGAAGGAATCGACCGCCAGCTTGGCGATCTCTCCAAAGACCATCGTTTTGGTCGCACTCTCCAGCGTCTGCTCGAACGAGCGAATACGCTCGATCGTGCTCTGATGATGCTCGGCGGTCTTCTGCTCTTCGAGTTGCAGCTCTTCAGGAGACATTTAGGGCTTGCGCAAGACAAAAACTCCTTCAGTCCCATCCTAAACCGGGCTGAGCGGAGAAGTTGCTCTCGGATTGGATGTCGGGGATGACTGAGAAGCTTCACGGTCGCATCTGGTTGTCATTCCGAACCGCCGTTTTTTGGCGGTGAGGAATCCCTACAAACTGCTGCACACCTGGTGTGGAAATGCTTTGCATCTCTTCCTGCATGAACTAAGCCGTGATTTGACCAGCATCGAGAACCTGTAAGGCGAAGAATCAATAGGGATCCTCACCGCAAAAGCGCGGTTCGGAATGACCACCACAAAAAGCCTCCGTGTCTCCGTGTCTCCATGGTGAAATAGGCTTCATGGATCGGCGCATCATCTTCCACCTCGACATGGACGCCTTCTTCGTCTCCGTCGAAGAGCTGCTCGATCCATCGCTCAAAGGCAAGCCGGTCATCGTTGGAGGAGCCAAAGACCAGCGCGGCGTCGTAGCAGCGGCTTCTTATGCTGCGCGGAAATTCGGCGTGCATTCCGCCATGCCGCTGCGAACTGCTGCGAAGCTCTGTCCGAACGGCATCTATCTCGACGGACATCCTGATCTGTATCGCGAATACTCAGGCAAAGTGCACACGATCCTGTGCCGCTTCTCTCCCAAAGTGGAAATGGCGTCCGTCGATGAAGCCTATCTCGATATGACCGGCACCACGCGTTTGCTTGGGCCGCCGCTGAAGTCGGCGCATGTTCTGCATGAAGAAATCAAGAGCGAGCTGAATCTGAACTGCTCGATCGGAATTGGGACGGCACGAGTTGTCGCCAAAATTGCCTCCGATTTAGCGAAGCCAAATGGTGTGCTTTTCGTTTGGCCGGGACGCGAGGCCCGGCTATTCGCCGATTTGCCGGTTCGCAAGATGCCGGGGATCGGCAAAGTTTCGGAAGAGCGTCTACATGAACTCGGTATTCGTACCTTTGCCGATCTCAGCGCTCGCGAAGATCTCGAGCACCACTTCGGCGCATATGGCGAAGCGATGGCCGGCAAAGCTCGCGGTGAAGATGCAGGCGGATGGTTCGATGAAGAAATCGGCGAGAGCACGACAAAATCAATCAGCCACGAACACACCTATGGCGAGGACACCGCGAACCTGCAAATCCTCGAAACCACCTTGGCGCGACTGACGGAGATGGTTGCGCGCCGACTGCGCGAACAGCGGTTCGAAGCCCGCACGATTCAACTGAAACTGCGCTATTCCGATTTCACCACGATCACTCGCGCACACTCGCTGCCAGAGCCCACGAGCAGCGACCACGTAATCCTCACGAACATTCGCAAGCTCTTTCGGGACAATTGGAAGCCTGGAGCAAAAGTGCGTCTGCTGGGCGTGCACGTATCAGGATTCGACAGCACTCCCACATCGCTGTCCTTCGATTTCGCGACTCCCGAACGCTGGAATAAAGCTCTTTCGGCAGCGGATCGACTGCGCGACAAATTCGGGGACTCGGCTGTCCATCTCGGGAGCGCGCTCAAAGCTAACATTCGCGAACGTACGCACGAGAATCCGGCGGGAATTCCTGGAAAGGCAAAGTCCAAACCCCAGAGCGAACACGAAGGTCACTAAGAACAACACAAGAGGTCACAAAGAAGCTTCGTGACCTCCTCCGTTTCCTTTGTGACCTTCATGTTCGCCGTTCCCGGTTCTGCGAGAATTGAAGTAGTCCCATGATTCAACTCTCCGGCGCAGGCAAGCGTTACGGCCCCAAGCTGCTCTTTGAAGGTCTCGATTGGCTAATTACGCCCAACGACCGCGTCGGAGTTGTGGGAGCGAATGGAACAGGCAAATCCACGCTGCTGAAAGTTCTGGCGGGAATCGAGACGCTCGATTACGGCACTATCGTTCGGACCAAAGGCATCAGCGCCGGATATCTGCCACAAGACGGACTTTCGCTCCGCGGGCGAACCGTGTTTGCTGAGTGCATGTCCGTGTTCGCCGAATTGCAAACCATGGAGCAGGAACTCGAGCAGCTCACGACTCGCATGTCGGAGCTGGATCCTGCCGTTTCGGAGTATGCGCAGGTGGCAGAACGGTTTCATTCGCTCGAAGCGCATTTTCGCGCGCGTGACGGCTACGCGCTCGAAGCCCAGGTTGGGACTGTGCTCACCGGTTTGGGATTCGGCAAGGAAGACTGGCAGCGGGCGACCGAAGAGTTCTCCGGCGGATGGCAGATGCGCATCGCGCTCGCCAAGCTACTGCTGCAGAAACCCAATCTTCTCCTCTTAGATGAACCCACAAACCATCTCGATCTCGAAACCCGCAACTGGCTGGAGGAATATCTCGCGAGCTATCCGAACGCGTTCATCCTGATTTCGCACGACCGCTACTTCCTCGACGTGACTGTGAAGAAGACGGTTGAAATCTGGAACAAGCGCGTGCAGTTCTATTCCGGGAATTACGAGAAGTATCTGGCCCAGCGCGAAGAGCGCAAAACGCAGCTTGAATCGGCCTATCGCAATCAGCGGGAGAAGATCGAGCAACTCGAAGCATTCATCAACCGCTTTCGTTACCAGGCGACCAAGGCCAAGCAAGTCCAAAGTCGCGTTAAGGAACTCGAACGCATGGAGCGCATCGAGATTCCTCCCGAAGAGAAGACGATTCATTTCCGCTTTCCGCAGCCGAAGCCGAGTGGGCGCATTGTCGCTGAGTTCAAGAACGTCGCCAAGAGCTACGATGAGAAAGAAGTCTTCCGGGATGTGAGCTTCATGATCGAACGCGGAGATCGCGTTGCTCTAGTAGGCCCGAATGGCGCGGGAAAGTCGACGCTCATCCGCATGCTTGCCAATGACGAGCCGCTTACTGCAGGCGAATACGTCTTAGGACATAACGCGCAGCCGGATTACTTCGCGCAGGATCAATACAAAGTTCTCGATCCTGAACGTCGCATGCTCGACGACCTCGAAGAGGTCGCTCCACGCGCAACTACCACTGAACTCCGCAACCTGCTCGGCTGCTTTCTGTTTTCAAGTGATGATGTGTTCAAGCAACTGGGCGTGCTTTCGGGCGGCGAACGGAATCGTTACGCGCTCGCGCGGATGCTGCTGCATCCATCGAACTTCCTCCTGCTTGATGAGCCCACGAACCACCTCGATCTGCAGGCAAAAGATGTCCTGTTGAATGCCCTTCAGGACTTTAGCGGAACTGTCGTATTCGTCTCTCACGACCGCTATTTCATCGATAAGCTCGCGACACGCATCTTCGAAGTAGGCGGTGGTAAGGTCGAGGTCTTTCCCGGCAATTACGAAGACTATCTCTGGCGCAAGCAGGGCGGGGTCCGGCAAACTAGCGACAGCATCGAAGGTCAGCCTCCAGCGAATGCTCCCGAAACCCTCGCCACAACCAACGGAAACTCTGCTCTACCTCCTCCCGAAACGAAACAGAAGCGGCTAAATCCAATCAAGCTGCGCCAGATGAAAGAACGCATCGGAGAGATCGAAGAAGAGGTCACGAAACTCGAAGCAGGCATTGCCGAATGCGAGCAGGCGCTGCAGAATTTTGTCAGCGCTGAAGAGACAGCGCGAGTTACGCGACTACTCGAAAGCCGCCGCAGCGACCTGGAATCGCTGATGAAAGAGTGGGAGGAGATTTCTTCAGCAATCGAGGCTTAGAACCGAGAGCGAACACGAAGATCACGAAGAATTCTCGGTGGCCTTCGCCTTTGTACTTCGTGACCTTCGTGTTCGCTCTCGGTTTTTACTTCCGCGGCAGCTTGATTCCGCCGCGGTCCAAGCCCCAAGTGCTTCCAGCGCGAAACACAAAGAAGATTAGAAACAACATCAGCAACGGAATGTGATCCAGATTGTTACCGAGATACCGCCAGTACGGCGCGTTATGCCCAGGCGCAAACCAGGTCGAGCACGCAAGCGCGAACATGTAGAGAATTCCGAAAACGGAACTCAGCCGCACCCACCAGCCAAGCACCAGGGAGATTCCAATCAGCAGCTCGCCCCAGGCGACAACTCGCGCCCATAAGAACGGATGCGGCAGCACATACCGAGTCAGGATCGGACGCAGCCAACCGACTACCTGGTGCTGATCCACATATGTGCCGATGTACTTTTGAAATCCGCCGTGGACAAACTCGGAGCCCACGATCTTGTACCCGGCGAAGAATAGAAAGATCACGCCCACGGATACGCGCACGAGGGCGAGCACACGTCGGGCATTAGCGTCGCTCATGGTTTAAGAAATATAAGCGGCGCAGAAATCGTGGGAGTGACAAGAAGAGTGCGGGAGCCAGAAATCGGCTGTGGGCAGTGGGCAGTAAGCGATAGGCCAAATCCGGTTGAGCCTCCGCCCTATTGCTTAAGGCCTACTGCTTGTCTCACATCACGTGCAGTCGAAAGATTTCGTCTTCGCGGCAGCGGCCCTTGCAACGTGTGGCCAGTAGGGCGCAGACCACGAACATGCCAACTGTCACGGCAGTCCCCAACTGAGAGAAGCCGGCGAGCAGACTAGTCGCGTCAAAGGCCATGGCTGGAAATGAGAAGAGCATAGCGATCTTTGTACGATTAGAAGGCAAGTCAGAGGGAAAGGCTGGCCAGAGACAAAAAAATGAATCTTAGCCGCAAGTAACTGAAAAAGCAGCAAGAGGCAATAACCAGTCGGGATAGACCGGTGCCGAAGACCGTTTCGATTCCGGCGGTTGCCTATCGCTTACTGCTTATCGCTTTCTAGAACGCCATAAACGGCAGCTTGCGTGGGCGACTCTGCTGCACAAATGGCTGAGCGAGAAATTCAATAACCGGAGCTGCTGCGCGGAAGTGATTCACGATTTCCGGAAGCATCCGGGGAGAGGTTATTACCGAGCCATCGAGAGTGTGCTCGAAGAACCACTGTTTTCCACGAATCAGATCTTCTGCCGGATGATCCTTGTCGAAGCCTTTCGAGATACGCGAGAGCTTCTCACCTTGCAGCTCTCCAAACGCATTCCGCAGCGCGCGACCTCGGACCAGGGCGCGAAATTCTTCATGCCGCTCCGCCAGCAGATTGCGAATCTTCAGCAGCTCGTCTCGTTCCGGCATGTACACGCCGGCGAAGATGAGCAACTCCTTCGGCGTGAAGTGAAAGTAGAAACATGGCCCTGCGGCTTTGGAGAGAGTCTGCAAGTAGAAGGTCGCGGCGATGTGCGTCTTGTAAGGGCGCTTGTCTTTGGAAAAACGCGTATCGCGGTAAATGCGAAACACAGCTTTCTTCACCGGAGTCACGTACCGGGGCACAAATTCCGCCAACTCGGCGTTGATTGCATTCACCAACACTTCCAGAGGAGTGCGGACGTGCTCTTCGTAAATGTGCTTACGCGGCTGGAACCAATCGCGCTTGTTGTTGCGCTCGAGACCACGGAGGAAGGTGATTGCGTCCTTGGAGAAACCTGGGAAGCGGCTTTCGGCTCTCGGCTGTCGGCGTTCGGCCAGTACGCTTTGTGTTGCTGTTGCCATAATTCGAAACCCAACCACAGTAGAGTCGCAGAAACGCTTGCACGCCGCAATTAAATGAAGCATGTCTGGCAGAACGCCGAGTGCCGAAAGCCGATAGCCAATCAGTACTTTGGCATCCGCGGATCCACGCGATCCGCCCAGGCCAAAATTCCGCCAGCGAGATTGCGCACTTTCTTGAATCCCGCCTGCCGCAGGAAGTCGACTGCCTTGCCGCTGCGCACGCCGGAGCGGCAATGCGCGACGATCTCGCGGCTGGAGTCGAGTTCATTCATGCGCTTGGGAAGGTCTCCCAGCGGGATGAGATATCCGTTGAGATTGCAGATCTGATACTCGTGCGGCTCGCGCACGTCGAGCACAAAAATGTCTTCTCCAGCATCGAGCTTCTGCTTCAGCTCTTCAGGTTGAATCTCGGGGACGTTCACTGTCACTGGTGCTTCCTCTCCGCGGATACCACAGAACTCCTGATAGTCGATCAGCTCTGTGATTGTACGATTCGGACCGCAAATCGGGCACTCCGGATTCTTGCGCAGCTTCAATTCACGAAAGCGCATGCCGAGCGCATCGACCAGCAGCAGACGTCCAACGAGCGGATCGCCTTTGCCGAGAATCAGCTTGATCGTCTCGGTCGCCTGAATAATGCCGACCAGCCCAGGCAGAATGCCGAGCACTCCACCTTCCGCACAGGAGGGCACAAGTCCGGGCGGCGGCGGTTCGGGATAGAGGCAGCGATAGCACGGGCCATCTTTCAACCCAAACACGCTGGCTTGGCCTTCAAAACGGAAGATCGACCCGTAGACGTTTGGCTTGCCGCTGAGCACGCAGGCGTCGTTCACGAGATAGCGCGTGGGGAAGTTGTCGGTGCCATCGACGACGATGTCGAAATCCTCGAAGATGCGCAGCGCATTGTCGCTACTCAGGCGCGTTTCGTAGCGCACGACTTCCACATAGGGATTAATCGCTTCGATTTTATCCGCAGCAGAATCGAGCTTCTTGCGGCCAACATCGGAAGTCGAGTGAATGATCTGTCGCTGCAGATTGGTGAAGTCCACGACGTCGAAATCAACGAGCCCAAGCGTTCCGATGCCGGCAGCGGCGAGATACATTGCCAGCGGCGAGCCAAGGCCGCCAGTGCCGATACAGAGCACGCGCGCAGCCTTCAGTTTCTGCTGACCTTCGAGTCCCACTTCGGGCATGATGAGATGCCGCGAGTAGCGCAGAATCTCGTCCTTACTGAGCGCGTTGGAGAGAAGAGTTGAGGTTGCCATAAGTCCTGCTTTAGTGAGCTATCGGCTTTCGGCTGTCGGCTTTCGGCCAGTAAACATCCTCGCGATGTCGAGATCCCGCCATAAAGCTGACTGGCCGAACGCCGAAAGCCGAGTGCCGATAGCCGATTTATTTTCCGCCGGCAATCGACGGGATAATCGACAACTGATCGCCATCCTTCACTGGCGTCTGTTCTTTCCCGGTGAGGTAGCGCACGTCTTCATCGTTCAGGTAGACGTTCACGAAGGCGCGCAGCTTGCCGTCTTCCGTATAAAGATGCCGTTTCAAATCGGGATGCGTGCTGGTTAGCTTTGATAACGCATCGTTGACTGTGGATGCATGAACTTCGACCGCATCCTGTTTGCCTGCATACTGCCGGAGTGGTGTGGGAATAAAGATTTTCATCTCGTTGTCCGAACTATTTCGCGATTTGGTGATTTCGTGATTGAAGATCAATCACGAAATCGCGAAATCAGGAAATCACGAAATTTTCCAAAAGCTCCTATTCGATGTCGTAACTCTCAATCCCGCTTCAGCCTGCCGCGCGAGCCAAACCCTCTACGCTCACTGGCTCGTCTTCGAAATGCTTGCTCTCCTCGTCTGTGCCTGCGAGCAAGAATGAATTCGTAGTCTTTGCCGTTCCCTTTTCGACACTCGTAATAACGTATGAGCAACCAATCCAATGGGCTTCAGCTAAATCGGTTTGCGACCAGCGCGCCGGATGGTCGGGATGCGAATGATAGAAGCCAACAATCTCCAGTCCCGCTTCCCGAGCCTGACGTTGGATTCGCACGAGCTCCTGCGGCGCAATGTGATATCGATTGTGTGGTGAATCGGAACGCGTGTTGCCGCAGCGGACAGTTTTCTCCACCATGCGTGCATCGTCGCCCGAGCGCCCGAGCAGTACGCCGCAGCATTCGTGCGGATAGGTTTCCTCTCCGTGCTGGCGGATTGCTTCGTAGTCGTTTTGGTTGATCTTCAGCATTCCGCTTCCCCGGGCCGAACGGAACCGCCGGCAGTAGCCGGTGGGGCAGCCGCGTCTGTTGCGGCTGCGCTTTTCCGGCCCCTACGCTTCATCGTGAAACCCGGAGCTGGCCATCCGGCCATCTCCGGCCCATCGGCTACCGCCGACGGTTCTGTTTTTATTCTTCCCACAGCCGGTCACTCAGATACTTATCCGCCGAGTCGCACAGTATTGTCACAATCACCGCCTCGCCGTTCTCTTCGATCCAGCCGCTGCTTTCCAGGCGGTGAGCTAGCTCCACGGATCCAACCACCGCAGCTCCCGACGAAATCCCCACCAGCAATCCTTCTTCGCGCGCGAGCCGTTTCAGCATCGCGTAGGCAGCCTCGGTCGAGATACCGTGATCTTCGTCTGCCAGCGATGGATCGTAAATCTTCGGAACAATGGCCGTTGCCATGTGCTTCAGACCTTCAAGGCCGTGAAACGGCGAATCGGGCTGCAGAGAGATGCATTTGATATCCGGATTCAGCTCGCGCAATCTCCGCGTGCAGCCTACGAAAGTCCCACTCGTCCCTAGTGTCGCGACGAAGTGTGTGATCCGTCCGTCAGTCTGGTTCCAGATCTCGTTTGCAGTGGAATTGTAGTGTGCGCGCCAGTTGGCGTCGTTGGAGTATTGGTCGGCGTAGAAGTACTTGTTCGGTTCAGCCGCAGCGAGTTCACGAGCTTTTCGAATCGCGCCATCGGAGCCGTCATTAGGATCGGTAAAAACGATTTCCGCGCCATAGGCCTTCAGAATCCGCTTGCGCTCGAGCGAGACATTCGATGGCATGCAGAGCTTCACCGGGAATCCCTTAGCAGCGCCGATCATGGCGTAAGCGATTCCCGTATTGCCGCTGGTCGCATCCAGCAGCGTCTTCCCCGGACGAAGCTGCCCCATCCGCTCGGCCTCGCGCACGATGTTGAAGGCTGGACGATCCTTCACCGATCCGCCCGGATTCGCCCACTCGGCCTTGCCCAGAATCTGCACTCCGCGCAGGCCGTCGGCGATTCGCTCGAGGCGCAACAGCGGAGTATTCCCGACGCGCTCAAGTTGAGTGTTGCCAAGCAGTTGGCGGGCTGTCCTGGC
>Ga0070741_10009099_pt1 | contig 19512 bp, 17 predicted proteins | sample Coa_R1_4_FD_66440 | JGI IMG/M metagenome (GOLD analysis project Ga0070741, IMG submission 66440) | Surface soil microbial communities from Centralia Pennsylvania, which are recovering from an underground coalmine fire - Coalmine... | ecosystem: Environmental > Terrestrial > Soil > Unclassified ...
AAAGCGTCGCCGGGGAGCCCGTGCTCTACGATGCCTACCACTTCCGCGTGCGGACGGCCGACCAGACCGAGCATCGCCCCGCCCCGCTTGGTCAGCCGGACGAGCTGCTGTACGGGGCGCTAGAGGGCAACCGGCTGGCCGGGGAGATCATTGGCAACGTCGCGTTCCCGGTGCGGGTGGGCGTCCCCGCGCTCGCGCTGACCTACAGCGTCGATCCAGGCGACCCGCCGCTCGTGATTCCACTGGGAGACCCTCAGCCGGTCAGCACGCCCGCGCCGGCCGGCGCATCGGGCTCCTGACGGCGCCCCTGCCGAACCAGTCGCTTGCGCCCGCGCCAGCCGTCAATGCAAATCCCGCGGTCTAGGGCCCCTCAGCCGCCAATGGCCGGTAGCCGCGCGGGGTGAGAAGGTAATCGCCCACGCGGCGCGTCTGGCTGCTTCCCACCACAACGATCGTCAGCATGTCGACCGGATACGCGGCCAGCGCGCCTAGCGGCACCACCGCCACCTGCTGCCCCGGCCGAAACGCCTCGCGTACGATGCCAACCGGCGTCTCGTCCTCACGGTGCCGGCGCAGGATGGCGCAGGCCTCGCCGAACTGGGCGCGCCGCCCCCGGCTCGCGGGGTTGTAGAGCGCCACCACGAAATCGGCTGCCGCCGCGGCCTCCAGGCGCCGCACGATCGTCGGCCACGGCACGAGCAGGTCGCTCAGGCTGACGGCGGCGAAATCTACGCCGAGCGGGGCCCCGAGTAGCGCAGCCGCCGCCAGCAAGGCCGTCACGCCGGGAACCACCTCGAGGCCCGGCCGCGGCTCGGGCAGCCGCTCCCACTCCTCGAGCGCGACCCCCGCCATCCCGTAGACGCCCGCGTCGCCGCTCGACACGAGCGCGACCACGTGTCCTGCGGCTGCCAGCGCGAGCGCCTCGCGGGCGCGCGCCCGCTCGTCGCCAATCGGGCTGGGCCGGCAGACCACGTGGGGTAGCCAGGCTCGCACCTGCTCGACGTAGGCGGTGTAGCCCAGCACCATGTGCGCGGCTTCCAGCACTGCCCGCGCCCACGGCGTAAGCAGCGCGGGATCGCCCGGGCCCAGGCCGACGACGAACAGCCGGCCCGGCGCGCGGGACTTGCCGGGGATGGGCGGCTCAGCGTTCCGTCGAGCTGGTTCGCTCACGTCCCCTCGGCCGGCGCGCCGCCCCGGCTGCTCGCGGCGTCAGGGGCGCGGCGCGCCACCGCAATGGTGGCGCGCGCGCTCTTGCGCTTGGTTGCGAGGAGTGGTCCCCCGTTCGCGGCCAACAGCGCCGCCGCCTCACACACCGACGGGGTCCCGACATGCCGCCGGACGGCGGCGGAGGGATGCGGAACCGGCATGGCAGCCAGCTCGGCGGCCGAATAGCCGCGTAGCGGTACACCATGCCGAGCCGCGAACGCCGCCAAGCCGGGCTCGGCCAGCTTGCGGTCGAGCGTGGCAGCCAGCGCCAGGCTCGACCAGGCGAGCCCCGCGTCGGCCAGCGCGCTCCGCACGAGCCCCTCCAGCTCGTCGGCCGTGACGCCGGTGCTAGCCCCGATGCCCAGGACCAGCGTGCGCGGCCGGAGCACTAGCCACGGCGCGCTGTCCGCGCCTCTCTCCGGCAGCAGGCGATCGGTCACGACGATGCCCGGCAGCCCGGCGGCCGAAAGCGCGGCGGTGGTCGGGCACAGCGTGAGCGGCGGCGCGTTGCAAGGCCACCACGCCGTTTCCCCGGCATCTTGGACACAGCCCACCGGCTCGCCGTTCACCAGGGCGGCACTGACCGGCTTCGCCGCGGCGAGGTTCTCGACGCGCCAGCCCCATTGCTGCCCAAGCAGGTCCACCGCTGGCAGGCCACGCGCTTCTGACGCCGTGGTGATAATCGGCCGCGCCCCGAGGGCGGCGGCAACACGCTCCGCGAGCGCATTCCCGCCGCCGAGATGGCCCGATAGCACGCTGACCGCGTAGCGCCCCGCGTCGTCCACGGCCACAACGGCCGGATCCAGTTCCTTGGCCCGAAGCCAAGGGGCAATCAGCCGCACGACGATGCCCACCGCCGCGACAACCACCAGGCTTTCGCCGGCGCGAAAGCGGCGCGCGACTTCCGCCCCGAGATTCGACTGCAGCGGTCGCGCCGCCTCGCCGGCCTCGGCAAGCCAGCGCGACGCCACGCGCACTCTGGCGCCTGGCAGCGCGCGCGCCAGGGCGCCGGCGACCCGCGCGCCGGAGCGAGTGATCGCCAGGATGGTCACTCGGTCTGGCAGCCGTCCGGGCGCGGTCGCTGCCGGGCAAGGCCGTCGCGACGGCCGGGCCGCCTCAGATCGGGGCGGGGGTACGACCGACTCCGCGCTCACCGACGATACTCCGATCGCACCTGGTCGAAGAAGCCGCTCGCTTCGAGCTGGTTCAACGGCCCCTCGTCCACCAGACCGGCGTAGCCCGCTCCCGAGTTCTCATCGGTGCCCGGCGGGCGCTCCTTGAAGATCAAGTCTAGCCCGGCACGGGTGGCGCGCGGCACGTCCGGCAGCAGATCGCGGTAGGCAATCCACGTCTCGTCGAGCGACTGAGCCTCCTCCTGCGCGGAGGGGTCGAAGGCCAGGTAATCGGCCAGCAGCGCCTTGGTCCGCTCCGCATCCGCCTTCCACAGATAGAGGCTTTCCACGTAGCCTTTCAGGAAGGCCGCGGCCACGTCGGGGTGCGCGTTCAGATAATCGCCGCTCGTCGCCACCGCCTCGTGGGCATACTCGACACCCAGCCCCGACAGGCTTACGACCTCGCGCAGGCCCAGCTTGCTCGCCAGCACATTCAGCGGCGGCGAGACCACCGCCGCGTCGACCGACCCGCCCTTCAGGGCCGCGAACCGTGTGGCCTGGTTGCCCGCGCCGACGATCGTCACGTCCGAATCGGCGCGCAGCCCGACCCGATCGAGCGCATAGCGCACCGCGAAGTCCGACGAGGTTCCCACCCTGCTCACCGCGATGCGCTTGCCGCGCAGCCCCGTCGGCTTGGCGATCTCCGGGCCGGCCACGATGCTGTACGGAATCGTGTTGATGTGGACGCCCAGGATGCGCACGTCGGCGCCGCCGAGTCGCGCCGCCAGCAAGTCTACCCCGCTCGTCTCGATGAACTGATAATCGCCGCCAAGCAGCCCCTGGATGGTCGGCGTGCCGCCCTGCAGAATCTCCGGCTCCACCGCCAGCCCGTGCTTCTCGAACAGCCCCCCCTTGGCGGCGATCCAGACCGGGGCGAGCGCCGCGCTGACCCCGGCCAGGCCAACCCGCAAGTGCTGGGCTGGCGCGGTGGCCGGCGCCGCGCCCGCAGGCGCTTCGCTCGAAGGAGCGGACGGCGTGGCTGGCGAGGCGCAGCCTAGAATCGGCAGCGCAACGGCGGCTAGCAGAAAGGCCCGTATAGCGGCGCGCGGCAACATCCTTACTCCTCAGCATGCGCGTACGAGTGCCGGCAGAGCCGTTTGGCGCCGTACTATACCATCAGGTCGGTCCGTCCCTGCCGAGTTGCGCTCCCCGGCGAACATGCCGTAGCCTGGGGCAGCATCCGGCGCCGGGAGTGAGGCCATGAGCAGGCTGCTGATCCGCGACGCGACCGTGCTGACCATGAATCCGCAGGACACCGTGCTGACGCCCGGCGATATCGTGATTGACGGCGAGCGCCTCGCTTACGTCGGGCCACCGGACCCGGCGCGCCGCCAGGAGCAGTACGACGAGGTCGTGGACGCCCAGCGGCTCGTCGCCATGCCGGGCCTGGTCAACGCCCACACCCACACGTATGCCACGCTGTTCAGCGGCAGCTTCGAGCAGCTCCCGCTCGACATCTGGCGCCTGCGAATGCGCGCCCCCATCCAGCGTCTCAGTGGCGAGCAGCTTTACCTGAGCACCCTCTTCGCCTGCGCCCAGATGCTCCGCACGGGCACGACGACCTGCCTCGACCACTATTTCGCCAGCCCCACCCTGCCCTACGCCGGCATGGAGCACGAGGTGCGGGCGATGGAGGAGGTGGGCATCCGCGCCGCCGTGGCCTATATCCTGGCCGACCTGCCTTGGGAGGACACGCTGCCGCTGGACGAGGCGGAGCTAGCGCGCGTGCAGGACGCGGCCGACTGGGTGACCGCGCAGGAGACGGCGCAAAGCCTCGACGCCTACGAAGGGTTCCTGGCCGAGTTCAGCCACCGCGGCGCCCGCATCTCGTGCCTGGTCGGCCCCTCGGCGGTCCATCGCCTAAGCAATGGCCTGTTCCAGGGCTGCCGCGGGCTGGCGGATAAATACCGTGTCGGTATGCACCTGCATTGCGGCGAGGCCAAGGCGCACGCCATCCAGTGCCGCCAGCACTTCGGCACGTCGCTCGTCGGCCGGCTCGACGCGCTGGGCGTCCTGCGCGAGGACGTGTCCATGGCGCACTGCGTCTGGCTCACCGATCCGGAGCTCGACCTCGTGGCGCGCGCTGGCGCGACGATCGTCCACAACCCGGCCAGCAACCTGAAGCTCGGCAGCGGCGTGGCGCGCGTCCGCGCCATGCTCGCGCGCGGCGTCCACGTCGCGCTGGGCACCGACGGCCCCTGTTCCAGCGACCACCTGAACATGTACGAGGCGCTGCGCATGGCCGGCCTGCTGCACACGTCGAACCAGGTGGACTACCGCGAATGGCCAAGCGCGCTGCAAGTCCTGCGCATGGGCACGATCGAGGGGGCGCGCGCCTGCGGCCTGGCCGACGAGGTCGGCTCGCTGGAGGCCGGCAAGCGCGCGGACCTGGTGCTGCTCACGCGCGACTCGTACCACCTCGCCGCCGACAACAACCTGCCAGTGCAGCTCGTCTACAACGAGAACGGCGCCTCGATCGACCGCGTCATCGTGAACGGCGCCACCGTCGTGCGCGATGGCAAGCTGACCACCATCGACGAGCAAGCGCTGTTCCGCGAGGTCGGGGCCACGCGCGCCGCGCTGCAAGAGGGCTTTGCGGCCGAGGTCGCCCGCGCGACCGACCTGGAGGGGCCGCTCCGCGAGATGTACTTCCGGCTCGCCGAGCAATCCGTGGACGGGATCAGCCCCTCCGCCACGTTCCGCTAGCGGGCCGGCCTGCCCGCGCCATCAGGCGCTAGCGGTACAGGCTATCGATGAAGCCCGACGCCTGCAGCTCCTGCACGAGGCTGTTGTCGTAGAAGCGCTCGGGCTTGGCGGTACGGGCGGCGGGGTCCCGCTCGGCGATGGCCTCCAGCACCGGCGGGATCGCCTCCGCCGACACGAGCGGCACGCGCTTCGGCAGGTAGGCGTTGTACACCTCGTCCAGCGCCTCGGGATCGTCCTCCTTCAGGTACTTCTGCAGCACCTGCAGGGCGAAGGCCTTGTCCTGCCGCAGCCGCGCAATCGCCTCGATCGTCGCCTTCAGGTAGCGCGTCAGCGCCTCGCGGCCCTTCGGGTCGTCCAGCATCTCGCGCCGCACGATGATCGCGTTCGCGTTAAACGGCACGTAGTTCAGGTCCAGCAGCTCCACCATGCCCGCCTTGCGCGCCTTCGCCGTCGTCGGCGCCGAATAGACACCGGCCTGGACCTTGCCCTGCTCCAGCGCGGCTAGCTGCGCCGCCTGGTTGCCCACGGACAGGATCTCGTAGTCGCGGCCCGCCACCATGCCGCGCTCGCGGAAGGCGTAGTCCACGGCGTAGTAAGTGGACGTGCCGACCTGGTTGGCCGCGACGACCTTGCCGCGCAAGTCTTCGAGGGAGTGGATCTCGGGCGGCGCGTAGAGCCAGAACCCGGTGCCCGGGGGCGGGTTCGCGATGGCGAGGAGGTCGGCGCCGCCCTTCAGGCTCGCCTCGATGGCGGCGTTCGGCGTGATGTTCAGCACGTCGATGTCGCGCGCGATCACCGCCTGCACGGCCGTGGTGCTGGCCGCGATGTCCGGCACGCCGTCCACGTCCAGGTGGTACTTGCTGAAGTAGCCGCCCTCGTACGTCGCCCACGGCGTCATGAGGTTGCCGCTGATCCCGGCCCCGGCCACGTGAATCGTGACCGGCTGCTCGGCCGGGGCAGGCGCGGCAGCCTGACCGCTGGTCGCGGGCGCCGGGGGCGCTGCGGTGGGAGCCGCAGGGCCCGCCGGCGGCTGGGACGCGGTGCAGGCCGCGCCAGCCGCGAACAGGAGCACGACCGCCAGTAATCGCAAGCCCATACATTCCCTCGCCAACCGAGTCATCACCAGCCGTCCGCGACGCCATTTCGACGTAGCAAGCACCGGCAAGCACGCCGGCCCGGAGCCACCACGGATCACCCCGCCGCTGCGCGGCGCACGCGTGGGCTATCGCTCGACACGCGCGCGCTATCGCTCGAATCGTAACCGCCCCCCCGGTGGGTGTCAACCAACATGACCGCTGCCGGTTGGCGCGGGCCGCCGGCCGCGCGTTGCGTGCCGCGGGCGGGCGGCGCTACCATCCCCTGGGCGCGCCGCGCCCCGTGGCCCACGCGGCGACGCAAGGGGGACTCTGCATGAAGCTGGGCGTGGTCTTCCCGCAGACCGAGATCGGCAACGACCCGCTCGTCATCCGCGACTACGCGCAGGCCGCGGAGGCGCTCGGGTACAACCACCTGCTGGCCTTCGATCACGTGGTCGGCGGCCACCCGGACCGCTTCCAGGGCCAGCGCCCGCCGCCTTACACGCATGAAAGCGCCTTCCACGAGCCGTTCGTCTTGTTCGGCTGCCTCGCCGCTATGACCACGCGGCTCGAGCTGGTCGTGGGCGTGCTCGTGCTGCCCCAACGGCAGACCGCGCTGGTCGCGAAGCAGGCCGCCGAGGTGCAGGCGCTCAGCCAGGGCCGGCTGCGGCTCGGCGTGGGCATCGGCTGGAACTTCGTCGAGTACGAGACCCTGGGCGAGAACTTCAAGAGTCGGGGCGCGCGCATCGAGGAGCAGATCGAGGTGCTGCGCCGCCTCTGGTCGCAGGACCTGGTGGACTACGCGGGCAAGTACCACACTCTGCACCGGGTGGGCATCAATCCCCGGCCGCCCCAGCCGATCCCGATCTGGATGGGCGGTACGGCCGACGTCGTGCTGCGCCGCACGGCCCGCCTGGCCGATGGCTGGTTCCCGCAGGCCGCGCCCGGCCCTGAGCTAGACGAGATGCTGCAACGCCTGCGCCGCTACGTGCGGGAGGCCGGGCGCCGGCCCGAGGATGTCGGCGTCGAGGGCCGCCTGTCCATCGCGCAGACCCCCGAGCGCGAATGGGCCGCGACGGTCGGGGCCTGGCGCGCCGCCGGGGCCGATTACCTGTGCGTGAACACTATGCGCGCCGGCCTGGCCTCGCCCCACGCCCATATTGACGCAATCCGGCGGTTCAAGGACGCCGTGGAGGCGTGAGGCCGGCCCGCGCGAAGGAGAGTCCATGCGTCTACGCTTCAACGGCGTCGCCTACGACCGCACGCTGGCGCTGATCTCCGGCGAGGTGCAGCCGGAGGGCATCGAGCTGGAATACGTCACCGACCTGCCGAACGCCATCTTCCGCCGCATGTTCGCGACCGACGAGTTCGACGCCAGCGAGCTGTCGTCATCGAACTTCATCATCGAGCGCGCGCGCGGCGACCAGCGGTTCGTGGCGCTGCCGGTGTTTCCGTCGCGCGTCTTCCGGCACAACTCGATGTACGTGAACGTGGACGCGGGCATCGAGCGGCCGGAAGACCTGAAGGGCAAGCGCGTCGGCATCCCGGAGTACCTGCAGACCGCGAACTTCTGGGCGCGCGGCATCTTACAGGACGAGTACGGCGTGCGGCCCCAGGATCTGCACTGGGTGCGGGGCGACACCGAGAAGCTGAAGCTGCCACTTCCCGCGGACGTGGAGATCACGCAAGCGCCGCCCGGGCGCAGCCTCAGCGAGCTGCTAGAGGCCGGCGAGATCGATGCCCTCATCTCGCCCCGCAAGCCGGCCTGCCTCGAGGCTGGCTCGCCGCGCGTCCGGCGCCTGTTCCCCGACTATGCGAGGGTCGAGGCCGACTACTACCGCCGCACGGGGCATTTTCCGATCATGCACCTGGTGGCGATCCGCCGCCACGTCTACGAGCGCGACCGCTCCATCGCCCGCCGCCTGTACGATGCCTTCGTCGAGGCGAAGCGGCGGGCCTACGCGGGCCTGCGTGAGGGCGTCTTCCTCACCACCAGTCTGCCGCTCCAGATCGCCTACGCCGAGGAGTCGCGGGCGCTGTTCGGCGACGACCCGTTCCCCTACGGCGCCGCCGCCAACCGCCACACCCTGAGCGCCGTCGCCCGCTATGTCTACGAGCAGGGGATGGCCGACCGGGTGCTCGACGTGGAAGAAATACTCGTCCCTGAGCTGCTCGACACCTAGCCCCGGCGCCTACCTCAGAACGCCCGAGGAGAGCTTCCTGATGGCTGCTGCCCGCCTGCTCGTGGTGACCGCGCACCCTGACGACGAGGTGCTGCACTTCGGTGGCCTGATCCATCTGACCGCCCACGCGGGCGGCCACGTCACGCTCGTCTGCGCCACGCGCGGCGAGGTCGGCGAGATCGCGGACCCGACGCTCGCCACGCCGGAAACGCTCGGCGCCGTGCGCGAGGCGGAGCTGCACGCCTCCGCCGCGCTGCTGCGCGTGGCGGACGTGCGGCTCCTCGACTACCGCGATTCGGGGATGGCCGACACCGCCGACAACCACGCGCCGCGGGCCTTCGTGCGCGCCCCGGCCGACGAGGTCGTGGCGACGCTGGTGCGCGTCATCCGCGAGGTGCGCCCCGCCATCGTCGCTACCTGGGCGCCCGACGGCGGCTACGGGCACCCCGACCACGTGGCCGCGAGCCGCCACGCCACCGCCGCCGTGGACCTCGCCGCCCAGCCACACGCCGCCGAGCTAGGCGCGCCGTGGGCCGCCGAGGCGCTGTACTACGCCGCGCGGCCTGCGGCGCTGCGCGAGGAGGTGCGCGCCTTCATGGCCGCGCGGGGCCAGGCCTCGGCGCCGGCCGCGCGCCCGGCACGGCCCGCGCCGGAGCCACTGCCCGTCAGCGTGGCGCTCGACGTGGGCGCCGCGCTGGCCGTCAAGAAGGCCGCGCGGGCGGCCCACCGCACGCAGACCCGGCCCGACTCGTGGGTGGCCGCGCTGCCGCCCGACCTCGAGCGGCGGTTCACGGGCACGGAGTACTTCCACCGCGCGCGCCCGACCTGGCAAGCGGGCCAGCCGGACGACTTGCTAGAGCGGCTGCTCGGCCTCCCGGTCCGCGCCCCAACGGCATGAGCGCGCCGGCGTCCTCCGCCACGGCGCGACGCGTGTGTCATAATGGTTTGGGTTCCGCCCGTCCCCGCCGCCCGGGCGAGAGATGCCGCGCTGTCGAGAGCTGGCCGTGACGAAGAAGCGCGTTCTGGTGATCGACGACGACCCAGACATCCTCGAATTGATCCAAATCGTCCTCGAGGACGAGGGGCACGAGGTCACCACGCTCCCGTCCGGCGACCGCGCCGTGGACGTCGTCCGCGAGGCGGCCCCCGACCTGGTGCTGCTCGATATCGTCATGCGCACGCACCACGGCATGGAAGTGCTGGCCGAGCTACGCAAGGCGGCGCCCACGCTCCCGGTGGTGCTGCTGTCCGGGGCTGTCAGCCAGGTTGCCGATATGCCTGAGATCGCCCGCGCGCTCGGCGCCCGCGCCTTCGTCGAGAAGCCCTTCGACGCCCAGCAGCTCGTCGAGCTGGTCGACCAGTTGCCGTGAGCGGCCAGACGCTTCTCGTCGGCCAGTCCGGCGGCCCGACCGCCGTCATCAACAGCAGCCTCGCGGGCATCCTGGCCGAGGCCGCGCGCTGGCCGCGGCAGATTCGCGCGGTGTATGGCCTACGGCACGGCGTGGAGGGCCTGCTCGCCGAGGACTGGCGCGCCTTGCCGGCCGACGATCCGCAGCTCATCGCGGGGCTGCGCGCCACTCCCTCGGCCGCCCTCGGCTCAGCCCGCCACCGGCTGCGCGACGCCGACCTGGACGCCGCGCTCGCCGTCCTGCGCCGGCACGACATCGGCTATTTCCTGCTGATCGGCGGCAACGATTCCGCCGACACGACCGACCGCCTCGGGCGCGCCGCCGCCGCGGCGGGCTACCCGCTCCAGGCCGTCGCCGTCCCGAAGACAATCGACAACGATCTGCCGGCCACGGATCATTGCCCCGGCTACGGCAGCATCGCGCGCTACCTGGCCGTGGGCGTGCAGGAAGCCGCCCTCGACACGGCCGCTATGCGGCGCACCGACCCCATCAAGCTGGTCGAGGTCATGGGGCGCGGCGCGGGCTGGGTCGCCGCGGCCGCGGCGCTCGGGCGACGGAAGCCTGGCGCGGCACCCCACCTCGTCTATCTCCCCGAGCGCCCGGTGGCCCCCGAACAGGTGCTAGCCGATGTCGAGGCCGTCTATCGGCGCCACGGCTACGCCATCGTCGTGCTCTCCGAGAACCAGACCGAACCGAGCGCGGGGGGCACCCGCGTGCTAGGCGCGGGCGGCGAGCCGGAGTGGGTGGACCCGTTCGGCCACGCCTATCACCCGAGTCCCGCGGCCTACCTGTGCCGCCTCCTGCGCGCCGAGCTGGGCGTGCGCGCGCGGTACGATAAGCCCGGCACGCTGCAGCGCATGGCGCGGGCGCTCGCGTCGCCCGTGGACGAGCGCGAGGCGTTCGCCGTGGGCCGCGCGGCCGTGCGCGCCGCCCTCCGCGGCCAGGGCGGCCAGATGGTGACGCTCGTCCGCCGCTCGGACGCCCCGTACCGCTGCGCCACGGGTCTGGCACCGCTCGCCACGGTGGCGAACCAGAGCCGCGAGCTGCCCGCGGAGTTCATCGGCCCTGACGCGGCCGAGCCGATCACGGCCGCGTTCGTTCGCTACGCACAGCCCCTGCTCGGCGGCCCCCTGCCCCACTACACCTGGCTCTCGGACAGCGACTAATCGAGCACCATCCCCGCCCTGCCCGCCGGCCGCCGTAGCACTCAACTCTCGCCCGGCGGCGTCGTGGCCAACCGTGCCTGGCGGCGCCGCTCCTGCGCCTGCCGCCACCGCCCGCGCTGCTCCCGCCCCGTGTTGGGGTCCGAGGGCACCCACCGCGCCTGGAACGCGTCACGATACGCCGGAAACGCGCCCGCCAGGATCGCCTCGCGCGCGCCCCGCATGAGCTGGCAGAGGAACTGCACGTTGTGGTAGCTCGCGAGCCGGCCGGCGAGCGCGTGCCCTTCCTGGAACAGCCAGTGCAGCGTCGCCGCCGAGTACCGCGCACACACCGCGCACTCGCAGCCAGCGACCGGCGGCCCGGGATCGCCGCGGAAGCGCGCGTTCCGAATGTTAATCCGCCCCGTGGGCGACAGCAGGCCGCCCGCGCGCGCCATCCGTGTGGGCAAGGTGCAGTCGAACAGGTCCACCCCCAGGCCCACCGCCATCAGCAGGTCGTCGGGCGCGCCCACTCCCATCAGGTAGCGCGGGCGCCCCGCCGGCAGCTCTGCCACCGCCGCGCGGATCGCCCGCGCGGTGGCGGGCTTGGGCTCACCCACGCTCAGCCCGCCGATGGCGTAGCCCGGCAGGTCGAGCGCGGCGAGCGCGCGCGCCGCCTGGCCCCGCAGCTCCGGGTACACGCTCCCCTGCACGATCCCGAAGAGCGCCTGGTCGGCGGTACGATGGGCCGCCAGCGCGCGCACCATCCACTCCTGCGTCGTCGCCAGCGCGTCGGCCGCCTGGGTAGGCGTCGCCGGGTACTCCAGGCACACGTCGAGCGGCATGATGAGGTCGGCGCCGAGCGCTTCCTGCAGCGCCACCACGCTCTCTGGCGAGAACACGAGCGGCGTGTCGTCGAGGTGCGAGCGGAAGTGGACGCCGTGGTCGCTAAGCTCGCGCAGCGGCGCCAGGCTCCACACCTGGAAGCCGCCGCTGTCGGTCAGGATCGCGCCGTCCCAGCCCATGAAACGGTGCAGCCCGCCGAGCCGGCGCACCACTTCCGCGCCCGGGCGCAGCGCCAGGTGGTAGGTATTCGCCAGCACGCAGGCCGCGCCGACCCCGCGCAGCTCGTCGGGGTCGAGGCTCTTCACGGTAGCCTGCGTGCCGACCGGCATGAAGGCAGGGGTGGGCACCGCGCCATGGGGCGTCGTCAGCAGACCGGCGCGCGCGCCCGTGACGGGACACGTGGCCTCAACCGTGAACGCTGTCAATTGCCCGCCTGGCCCCCATCGCTCGGCACGCGCGTACCGGTCGCCGCCGCTGGCGGCGTGGGCGGGGACGCGCCGTGCAGTTGCTATACTTCTCTCAAGCATACCCGCTGTCCCGGTGCCGCGCTGGCGGCGCGGCCGGGCGCGGCGCAGGATGGACATGCCCCTCGAGCAGCTCGGCCGGATCCTCGTCGTCGGCGGCCTCGTCGTCGTGGCCCTTGGGCTGCTGCTGTTGCTCGGCAGCCGGGTGCCGTTCCTCGGGCGGCTGCCCGGCGACCTGCACTGGCAGCGCGACGGCATCTCGGTCTACGTGCCGCTCGCGACCAGCCTGCTCCTGAGCGTCGTGCTCTCGGTGGTCCTCACCCTCGTGTTTCGCCTGACGGGTCGCGGTGAGTGAGCACGGGCCGCTGCGCACGGCCGATTTCGACTACCCGCTGCCGCCGGAGCTGATCGCGCAGACCCCCGCCGAGCCGCGCGACAGCGCCCGCCTGCTGGTCGTGCCGCGCGACAGCGGCCCCTTCCAGCACGCCGTCTTCCGCGACCTGCCCCGCTACCTAGCTCCCAACGACCTGCTCGTGCTGAACCGCACCCGCGTGCTACCGGCCCGGCTGCGCGGCCACCGCGCCGACGCTGGCGGCGGGCGGGTCGAGCTGCTGCTGCTCCACCCGACGGGCGACGGCGCCTGGGAGGCCCTCATCCGGCCGGCGCGGCGCCTTCGGCCCGGCACGCCGCTCGTCTTCGGCGAGGGGCGCTTGCGGGCCACCGTGCTCGCGCGCACCCCGGCCGGGACCGCACATGTCCGCCTGGAGCCCGCCCCCGACGAGGCGCTGCTCCGCGCCATCGGCGAGATGCCGCTGCCGCCCTACATCCACCGCTGGGATGGCGACCCGGACCGCTACCAGACCGTGTACGCCGAGGAGCCCGGCTCAGCCGCCGCGCCCACCGCGGGCCTGCACTTCACCTCTGCGCTCCTCGCGGCCCTGCGCGAGCAGGGGGTGGGCACGGTCTTCGTCACCCTGCACGTCGGCCTGGACACCTTTCGCCCGATCCACGAGGAGGACCCCCATGCCCACGTCATGCACCGCGAGTGGTGCGAGGTGCCGGCGGCCGTCCTGCAGGCGGCGGCGCGCGCTCGCCGCGCCGGCGGCCGCGTCATCGCGGTCGGGACGACCTCCGTGCGCGCCCTCGAAAGCGCGGCCGCCCAGTGCGCGACGCCGACTGAGGCGGCGCCCGGGGACGCCGCGCGTGGCTACGCCGGCTGGACCGATCTCTACATCACGCCCGGCTACCGCTACCGCGCGATTGACGGCCTGATCACCAATTTCCACCTGCCCCGCTCCACGCTGCTGCTCCTCGTCAGCGCGCTCGTCGGCCGCGAGCGGCTGCTAGCCGCCTACGCCGAGGCGATCCGCGAGCGCTACCGCTTCTACAGCTTCGGCGACGCCATGCTGATTCTCTAGCCCGCCCCATTCGTCCCGCGTGGCCGTCTGGCACAGCGGTTGCATTACGGATGGCGAGCGACCTTGAGACGACGCGCCGACGCAAGCACAGCCAGGAGGGGAGATGGACGCAATTCGGTTGCTGACCGAGGATCATCGCCGCGTGAAAGCGATTTTCCGCGACTACGAGGAGCTGTCGGACACCGCGCACAAGCGCCGCCAGCAGGTTGTTGAGCGCGCCTTCCGCGAGCTAGAGGCCCACACGAAGATCGAGGAGGAGTTCTTCTACCCGGCCGTCCAGGCGAAGGCGGACGACGAAGGGCAGGACATGGTCCGCGAGTCGTGCGAGGAGCACCACGTCGTAGACGTGCTGATGAGCGAGATGAAGCGGCTGGAGCCGGACAATCCCGAGTACGCGGCCAAGTTCACCGTGCTGATGGAGAACGTCAAACACCACGCCGACGAGGAAGAGAAAGAGCTGTTCCCGCAGGCCAAGAAGCTGCTGCGCGACGACCTGGAGACGCTGGGCGACCAGATGGAGCAGCGTAAGGAGCAACTCATGGCCGCGACGCGCTAGCCGGCCCGCGCGCCGGCGCCTCGCGCGCTCGCCTGAGAGCGGCTATCAGTTGGGGCCGGGCTCCCCGCGGCGGCGGGGGCCGGGCCCCTTTCTTCGTGGCACGCCAACGGCGCCGCCCGCGCGGGACAACGTCACGGCACAACAGAGGGGGCCTCGGTCGCTCCCGGCATCGCCGCCGTGAACGCCCGGCCCGCGTCGCGTCTCCTGGCCCGCCGTTCACGGCGGCGGCAAATGTATTGCAGCCAGGGTCAGCAGCCTACAGACGACTGAACGCCGGCGCCTCGCGCGTGATGACCTCCAGCAGCGCGGGCTGCCCGGTCGCGGTGACCTCCTGGGCGCGGCGGATCGCCGGGATGATCTCGTCAGGCGCCTCCACCCGCTCGGCCCACGCGCCCAGCGAGCGCGCCACGCCCGCATAGTCGCCCGAGAGCTGCTTGATGTTGTAGCGCTCGACCGCCACCGGCTGGTGCGACTCGTAGTTCCCCATCACCGAGTTGTTGATGAGCATCGTGAGGATGGGGATGCGCAGGCGGACGGCGGTCTCGATGTCCAGGCCGCACATGCCGAACGCCGCGTCGCCGAGGAAGTTCACCACCAGCTTGTCCGGCGCCGCCAGCTTCGCGCCCAGCGCCATGCCCAGCGACGTGCCGAGCTGCGTCGAGTTCCCCCAGCCGATGTAGCCCCGCGGGATCAGCGTCTCGTAGAACGGCGACACCACGTCGCGCACGTTGCCCGAGTCGTGGGTCACGATCGTCCGCGTGCGGTCCACCGCCTGCATGAAGTCCCACACCACGCGGTAGGGGTTGATCGGCGCGTCGCTCGTGGTAAGCTGCGGCAGCCACTCCTCCAGCGCCGCGGCCCGCGCGCTCGCCACCTCGCGCGCCACCGCCTCGTCGCCCCGGCGGCCGTCCGGCCCCGCCTGGCGCCGTACCTCCTCGCAGAGCTGCTGCAGCACCAGCTTGGCGTCGCCCAGCACCGCGTGGTCCACCGCGTACTCGGCCGCCAGGTCCTTCTCGTCCACCGTACACTGGACCATCGTCTTACCGGCCGGAATGCCGCACGAGACGAGCGTGCGCGCCAGCGCGGCGCCAATGCTGAACACAAGGTCGGCGCGCGGCAAGAAGTGCCGGACCAGCGGGCTGACCGTCGTGCCGCCGCTCCCGAGCGCTAGGGGATGGTTCTCCGGGAAGGCGCTCTTGCCGAGCGTCGTCGTCATCACCGGCGCCTGCACCAGCTCGGCAAACTCCCGCAGCTCGTCGGTCGCCTCGGCCCACAGGACTCCCTGGCCGACGTGCAGCAGCGGGCGCTCGGCCGCCAACAGGGCGCGCACGGCGGCGCGCACGGCGTCGGGATCGGCGGCGCTGCGCAGGCGCGGCACGGCCCGGTAGCTGAACGCCTCGTCGCTCACCTCCTCGGCCATCACGTCCGCGGGCGTTTCGAGGAGCACGGGGCCAGGCCGCCCGGCGCGCAGCAGGGTGAAGGCGCGGCGCATCTGCTCCGGCACCCGCGCGGCCGAGGTGAAGCGGTCAGCCCACTTCGTCACGCTGCGGTACGCCTGCACGGCGTCGAAGGTCGTCGGCAGGCCCAGCCGCGACCGCGCGGCCTGGCCCGGCAGCATCAGGATGGGGGTCGAGTCCGCGTAGGCCTGCGCGACGCCGCCGAAGGCGTTCTCGATGCCCGGGCCGGCCTGCACCATGCAGACGCCAGTGCGGTGGCCGTTCGTGACGCGCGTGTAGGCATCCGCCATGTTGATCAGCGTCCGCTCCGTGCGCGTGACGATCGGGCGGATGCCCGCGGCGGCCGCCGCGTCGATCAACTGGTTGGCCGGAAAGCAAAAGACGCACTCGACGCTCTCGCGTCGCAGCACTTCGGCGATGGCCGCGCTGCCCTTCATGACGCGCCCTCCCTCGCGGCGCGCGGCGGCCGCGCTCCGGGCGAGCGGGCCGGCGCGCCAATCGCCCGATTATACGTGCCTCGCGGCCCAGGAGCACTGCCGCGCCCACCGGCCCGCCGGGCCGCGCTCATAGGACAGCCGCCGCGCGCCGCGGGCGCCGACCCGTTCAGGCGTCCTGCCGCTGGCCGAAGAGATCGCCCACGGTCAGGCGCGGTGCGGGCGGTGGCGCGGGCGGCGGGGCCGGCTCCCGCGCCGCGCCGTCCAGCTCGCCGGCTTCGAGCGCGTCCTGCAACTCCTGGAGCTGCCCGATCTGGTACAGGTCGTGCGCGTGGATGCGGGCGATCTTCGTGCGGGCGTCCTCGTCGTCGAGCGCTTGCATCTCCTCCGCGTAGTGGTCGGCCAGGTCTTGCTGCCGCACGATGTCGCTGCGAATCACCTGCGCCGCGTCGCGGGTGCGGTCAATGTCCTCGTGGTGGGTGGTTACCTCGCCGCCCAGCTCGGCGACCCGCTCGGCCAGCCAGCCCCAGTGCTTCATGTGCCACTGGGCCAGGTCGAGCTGCAGCTCCTTGCCCAGCCGGTTGCTCTTGTTCACGAACGACTGGAAGAGGTACTGCAGCACCGTCGTGTATTCCCGCCCGATGTCGCTGTTCAGCGCCGCCACGAGCAGCTCGTGGCCCGGGGGCAAGGCCAGGTCCGTCGGCGCCTGGTACGGTTTGACGTAGATGACCTCGTTGCTCGGCGGCCGCTCCGCGCTGAACGGGCCGGTGGCCTCCGGCGCCGTCTCCGCCGCCTCCTGCGCCGAGGCAGCCGCCGCGCGCTGGCCGCTGAACGGCCCGACCCCGGAGCGCGGCGACGGCGCGTCAGGATCGCCGCCCAGCGCGGCGACGAAGCCGCGGAACATCTCGCGGTGCGCCCGCTCGTCCACCAGGATGCGCTCGATCACGCGCACGACGCGGCGATCGTCGATTTCGCGCGTGTGGGCGACGTACTGCGCGATAGCGCGGTCCTCGGCGTCCACGTCGAGCAGCATCAGGTCGGCCGGGGGCGAGCCGTTGATGTAGATCACGTCGCGCTCGATGGTCGGATCAGCGCCCAGGTCAACCACCAGCTCGGCGAGCCAGCGGAAGTGCCGCATCTCGTCGCGCGCGATCTCCTGCACCTCGCAGGGAATGTCCCCGCCCGCGTCCCCCATGCGCCAGACGTGCTGCAGGTACTGGATGATCGCCGCGTGCTCGCCCGCGAGGTCGTCCTGGAGCAGCCGAAGCATGGCGCCGTGCGCGCTGCCGTTCACTCTCTCACTCCTCTGCGGCGGGGCCTTGCGTGGCGGCCGGGACGACACGGGCGCGCCGGCGCCCGCGCGCCGTCCGGGGCGGCTCCCAGGCAAGGGCCGTGCCAGCGCTCCGGGTCCGCCGTCCGATTCTATCCACCCGCCCGGCCGCTGGCTAGCGGGCCTGTTGGCCCCCCAACCAAATCCGTATAATGTTGACTGAATTACACGAATACTGCCACGGTGGAAAGCTTGACACTTCCACCGGTAATGCTACACTCTGGCCGGTTGGTCGCTTGGCACGCAAGGGGGCCTGACCGAGCCGGGCGGCCGCCAGCAGTGTGCCAAAAGCAGGAGGAGGAGCGATGCAGACTGAAGTCCCGACCGCCGAGCGCCGTTCCCTACCCCGCCTCAACGAGCCCGCCCCAGACTTCGAGGCGACCACCACCCAGGGGCCGCTGAAGCTGAGCGACCTGCGCGGCAAATGGGTCGTGCTGTTCTCTCACCCCGCCGACTTCACGCCGGTCTGCTCCACCGAGTTCATGGCGTTCGCCCGTAACTACGACGAGTTCACCAAGCGCAACGCGGTGCTGGTTGGCATCAGCGTGGACAGTGTCTACTCGCACATCGCCTGGATCCGGAACATCGAGGAGAAGGCGGGCGTCAAGGTCCCATTCCCCGTGGTGGCTGACCTCGACATGAAGGTGGCGCAGCAGTTCGGCATGATCCATCCCGGCGAGGGTGCGACGGCCACGGTGCGCACGGTATTCTTTATCGACGACAAGGGTATCGTGCGGGCGATGATCTACTACCCGATGAGCTGCGGCCGCAACATCGACGAGATCGTCCGCGTGCTCGACGCTCTGCAGACCGCCGACAAGAACGGCGTGGCGACGCCGGCGAACTGGCGTCCTGGCGACGACGTGGTCGTGCCCGCGCCCGCGACGCAAGAGGCCGCCGAGAAGCGCATGGGCGAGCAAGGGCTGAAGCAGGTCGACTGGTACCTCTCGACGAAGCCGCTGCCCCGCTAGGCCGGCGCGATCCCCGGACGTGGCCACGAGCCGCCGGCCGCCTGGGCCGGCGGCTCGTCGTCGTTTCGCGGCCCGCCCTTCGCCGGCTGTGGCGACCGCGCGCCGGGCCAGCCGGCCGCGCCCAGGGAGGTTGCGATGGATGTGCTGATTCGCGAACGCGGACGCCGCACGCGGGGCGCGCGACTGAACCGGGTACGTACCCCCGTGCGGGCAGGGGGCGTCCTGCTGCTGCTCGCGCTGGCGCTCGCCGCCTGTACGCCGCGGCCCGCCACCCCCGCCGCGCCCGCGACCACCGCGGCGCCGCAGACCGCCTCCAGCGGGGCCGCGCCGCGAGCGCCCGCGCCGACTGCCGCCGCGGCCCCGACCGAGGCCCCGGTGCACCTGCGGGTGCCCTACGTCGCGATCAGCGCGACGCAGCTCCCCGCCTGGGTGGCCGAAGACGCCGGGCTGTTCGTGAAGAACGGCCTCGACGTCTCGCTGGAGTACATTCCCACCGGCAGCACCCTCGTACAGGCGATGGTCGCCGGCGAGGCGCAATTTGGCGTGGCCGGCTCGGAGGCGCCGATCTCGGCATCGCTCGCCGGCGCCGACATCGTCATCCTGGCGCCCACCGTCGACCACCTGCTGTTCAGCATCTACGCCGTGCCGAGCGTGCCCGACCCGAGCGCGATGCGAGGCAAGCGCCTGGCGATCACGCGCGTCGGCAGCAGCACCGACTTCGCGGCCCGCCAGTGGGTTGCCACGCTTGGCCTGCGCGTGGGCGAAGATGTGTCGCTGGTCCAGGCCGGCGGCCAGAAGGAGATCCTCGCCGCCATGCAGTCGAATGGCGCGGACGCGGGCGTGCTCTCGCCGCCGACCGACTTGCAGGCGCGCCGCGAGGGCTACCGCGAGATCGCCGATCTCAGCCAGCTCCCCAAGCCCTTCTACCAGTCGAGCATCCTGGCCACCCGCAAGGTCATCGACGAGCAGCCGGACCTAGTGCGCCGCTTCATGCGCGCCATCGTCGAGGCGAACAGCGTCATCCAGCAGGACAAGGCGGCCGCCAAGCGGGCCTTGGGCAAGTACGCCCAGATTACCGACGACGAAGTGCTGGAAGCCACCTACGAGGACGCGCGCCCGCTCATCCCGCGCGTGCCCGTGCC
>Ga0070741_10009101_pt1 | contig 19507 bp, 20 predicted proteins | sample Coa_R1_4_FD_66440 | JGI IMG/M metagenome (GOLD analysis project Ga0070741, IMG submission 66440) | Surface soil microbial communities from Centralia Pennsylvania, which are recovering from an underground coalmine fire - Coalmine... | ecosystem: Environmental > Terrestrial > Soil > Unclassified ...
GATGCTCGAGGAGACCGCGAAGATCCTGCTCTACTGCAAGCAGTTCGGGGGCGAGCTCACCGTGATCCCGAACGAGTGGGTGGAGCGCCTGGCCCAGTTCGCGAACTTCATGTGAGCGGGCGTCAGTCGCGATGACGCGGGAGCACTTCGACGTGCTGGTCGTCGGTGCCGGCATCTCCGGCATCGGCGCGGCCTACCATCTGCAGACGAGCTGCCCCGACCGCACGTACGCGATCCTCGAAGCGCGCGCCGACATCGGTGGCACCTGGGACCTCTTCCGCTATCCCGGGATCCGCTCCGACTCGGACATGTACACGCTCGGCTACTCGTTCAAGCCGTGGACGAATGCGAAGGCGATCGCCGACGGGCCGTCGATCCTCGGCTACCTCCGCGAGGCCGTGACCGAGCACGGCATCGATCGCCACATCCGCTTTCGGCACCGCGCGCGGCGCGCGGCCTGGTCGTCGGACGACGCCCGCTGGACGGTCGACGTCGAGCGCGGCGAGCGGAACGAAGTCGTGCAGCTGACGTGCAACTTCCTCTTCATGTGCACCGGGTACTACGACTACGCGCAGGGCTACGCGCCGGAGTTCCCCGGCATCGAGCGCTTCCGCGGCCGCGTCGTCCACCCGCAGCAGTGGACGGAGGACGTCGAGTACGCGGGCCAACGCGTCGTCGTCATCGGGAGCGGCGCGACGGCCGTGACGCTCGTTCCCGAGATGGCGAAGACTGCTGCGCACGTGACCATGCTCCAGCGGTCGCCGACGTACATCGTGTCGTTGCCCGCGGAGGACCCGATCGCGAACTGGCTCCGGCGCCGGCTGCCGACGCACATCGCCTACGCCATCACGCGCTGGAAGAACGTCCTCTTCGCGCTGTGGTTCTACCGCTTCTGCCGGCGGAGGCCCGCGCGCGCCCGCGCGCTCATCGCGAAGTGGACGGCGAACGCGCTCGGGCCGGACTTCGACGTCGCGAAGGACTTCAACCCCCGCTACAACCCGTGGGAGCAGCGCCTCTGCCTCGTCCCCGACGGCGATCTCTTCAACGCGATGCGCGAGGGCCGGGCGTCGGTCGTCACCGACGAGATCGAGACGTTCACGGAGCGCGGCGTGAAGCTGCGATCGGGCCGCGAGCTCGCGGCCGATCTCGTCGTCACCGCGACCGGGCTCAACCTGCTCTTCCTCGCCGGCCTCGAGGCGACCGTCGACGGCGCGCGCGTCGATTTCGCGAAGACCTTCAACTACAAGGGCATGATGTTCAGCGACGTGCCGAACCTCGCCGTCGCGGTCGGCTACACGAACGCGTCCTGGACGCTCAAGGCCGAGCTGATCTGTCGCTACGTCTGTCGTCTCCTGAACCACATGACGCGGACCGGGACGCAGCAGTGCACGCCGCGTCTGCACGGCGTGAACCTCACCCCGGCGCCGTACCTGGACCTGCTGTCCGGCTACGTCCAGCGCTCCATCCAGCGGTTCCCGAAGCAGGGCGAGCACGTACCCTGGCGGCTCTACCAGAGCTACCCGCGCGACCGGACGCTGCTCCAGCGCGGCCCGCTGGAGGACGGCGTGATGGAGTTCTCGCGCGCCGGAGTGCGGCGCGCACGGGCGACGGAGCCGGCCGGTCTCGTCGCCGCCGGCTGATCGATCACTTCTTCGGGTCGAGGAGCGGCACGCAGTCGGCGCTGCACGGCGACGCCGGGTCGGGCGTCCGCGCGGGGCGGTGCAGCACGGCGCGCGTCGGCGTGATGCGCAGGCGACGCGTCTCTCCGTCCGCCACGACCGCGGCGGTCCCGTCGATGATCAGGCTGTGGTCGCCGTCGCTGCGCACCGGGTAGAGAAGCGACACCGACGGGCGCGCCGAGGCGTTCGCGGCGCTCCACGAGCCGACGTCGGTCGCGAGGACGTCGCCCTCCCAGCGCACCGTGCCGTGTACCGCGTGCGGTCGGCCGTCGTCGCCCACGGTGAGCAGATACGCCGTGCTGCCCCGTTCCTCGACGGCGGTGCGCAGTCGATCGAGCGGGACCGGGACGCTCACGACGCCGGCTCGTTCGCGCCGACGAGCCCGATCCGGATCGCGTAGCGCGCGAGCTCGACGCGATCGCGGAGGCCGAGCTTCTGGAAGACGTTGTTCAGGTGCGTCTTCACCGTGACCTCGCTGATCGAGAGCCGCTGCGCGACCTCGGCGTTCCGGAGCCCGAGCGCGACGAGGCGCACGATCTCGCGTTCGCGCGGCGTGAGCGTCTCCGGGACCGGCTCGTGGAGTCGCGCCGTCAGCTCCTCCCGGATCGTCGGCGGCATCCAGACGTGTCCATCGGCAACGGCACGGATCGCATCCATGAGCGTCTCGATCGCGAACCGCTTGAAGACGACCGCCTTCGCGCCGGCGCGCAGCGCCGCAACGCCGTCGGCCGGCAGCTCGGTCGCGGTGACGACGACGACCTTCACGCGCTTCGAGAGCGCCTCGATGTCGACGAGCGAGCTCCGCTCCATCTGGAGGTCCAGGAGGAGGACGTCGCACGTCGTGCGCGCGAGGGCGGTCGCGAGATCCGCCGCGCGCTCGACCTCCGTGACGACGCACACGTCCTCGTGGAGCTTCAGCATCGACTTGAGGCCCTGCCGGAAGAGGGCGTGGTCGTCGGCGATGGCGATGCGGAGGAGCGACGACATGCCGGTCACGCCGGAAGCTCGATCGCGACGTGGCCACCCGGCTCGTCGTCGCGCGCGATCGACACGCGGCCGCCGAGCTCGGCCACCCGCGACGCGATCGACCACGGCGCCGGTGCCTCGGCCGGGAAGCCCACGCCGTCGTCCTCGATCGTGATGTGGACGTGATCGCTCCCGGCCCGGGCATCGATGACCGCGGCATGCGCCCGCGCGTGGCGGGCGACGTTCCGGGCGCCTTCGAGCATGATCTGGAGGGCGTGCTCGACGAGCACGAGCGGACCGTCGAAGCACGCGCGGACCGAGAAGCGCGTCGCGCCGCCGAGGCGTGACGTCCCGGCGCGGTGGTCGACGTCGGCGAGCGTCCGGATGTAGGCGCGGAGCCCGTCGTACTCGCGATTGACGCCGGCCTGGAGGTCCGTGAGCTCCGCGAACACCTCGTCGCCCCGTCCGCGCCGGACGAGCTCCCGACAGGTCTCCAGCCGGAGGTTCACGCCCGCGAGCGCCTGCGCGTAGCCATCGTGGAGAAAGCGGGCGATCGCGTGCCGCTCGGCGGCGGTCTCGAGGTCGCGCACGCGGCCCTCCAGATTGATGCGCTGCTGGCCGAGGTAGCCGACGAGGTAGCCGGTGATCGCCAGGTAGACCGGACGCATGATGAAGAAGTTCGCGTTCTCCGGGGCCGACACCACGATGAGGCTCAGGTAGAGCGCCACGCTGACGGCCGTCACGCGGAGCGTCTGCCGGAGTCCCGCCCGAAAGCCGACCGCCAGCACCGCGAAGATGAAGAACGCGTAGAACGGGCTCGTCACGCCTTCCGTCATGAGCGCGATCGCCGCCCCGTAGAGGACGTCGACCCAGGTCGCGAGGGCGGCGAGGCGCTCTGCCGAGACAATCGGGTGGGCGAGGGCCGAGTAGATGAGGAGGCTGTACGCGAGGTGCGACCCCATCACGCCGAGCGCGAGCGGGTCGATCGCGAAGGCGCCGCCTTGCAGGCCGAGCCAGTGGGCGAGCGTCGGGCGCGTCGGGTCGACGTAGACGGCCACGATCGCCACGACCGACAGCACGACCCGGCACCGCGCGATGTTCCGTTCGATGTCGACGAAGCTGTGTCTCATATCGCTCCACCGAAAGTTGGATGTCGGACCGTCGGGGGCTTGCGCCCGTCCTATTCCCGGATCCGGTCAATGTCGAGCAGCGCCGCCGGGCCGATCTTGCATCCTGCACGCCATCGGCTTGCACATTGCACGAGTCAGCCGCCGGCGACCGTGAAAAGCGCACGACGCACCGTCTTCTGCAGCACGGCACGGCCCCTGCACACCCGGGACGCCCGCGATGCTCGCCGCCCGTCCCGCACCCGCCCGCTCGCAGCCGCAGATCATCGTCGTGACGACGGCGATGCTGGTCTTCATCTCGTTCTGGCGCGCCGCCGCGATCGTGCTCTGCGACATGGCGTCGACCGCCTACTACATCGGCGGGATCGTCGAGCAGGCGATCGGGAAGGCGGCGCCCTGGTACATCGGCGCGGTGATGCTCTTCGCGTACGCGGTGCGCGGCGTCTACATCGAGTCGTGCGCGATGTTCGTCCGCGGCGGCGTCTACCGGGTCGTCAAGGAGGCGATGGGCGGGACGCTCGCGAAGCTGTCGGTCTCCGCGCTGATGTTCGACTACGTGCTGACCGGGCCGATCAGCGGGGTGTCGGCGGGCCAGTACATCGTCGGGCTCCTGAACGAGCTCCTCCGGATGGCGCACGTCCCGGTCGTCGTGCCGACCGCCGCCGGCTCCGCGGCGATCGCGATCGCGATCACGCTCTACTTCTGGCACCAGAACATCCTCGGCATCGAGGAATCGAGCGACAAGGCGATGAAGATCATGGGCGTCACGACCGTGATGATCGTCGTCATGATCGTCTGGTGCGGCGTCACGATCTGGATGCGCGGCGCGACGCTCCCGCCGTTCGCGCTCCACTTCAGCGACGAGTCGCTCGGCTGGCTCGGCGGGACCGGATGGGGGAAACAGATCGGGGCGTTCGGGATCCTGATCGCCTTCGGCCACTCGATCCTCGCCATGAGCGGCGAGGAGTCGCTCGCACAGGTGAACCGCGAGATCGCCTACCCGAAGGTGCCGAACCTCGTCCGCGCCGGCTTCATCATCTTCCTCTACAGCATGCTGATGACCGGGCTCATCTCGTTCTTCGCCGTGCTGATCATCCCCGACGACATCCGCATGAGCACGTACAGCGACAACCTGATCGGCGGGCTCGCGATGTACGTCGTCGGGCCGCTGTCCGTCCGGCTCGTGCTGCGCGCGTTCGTGGTGGTCGTCGGCTTCCTGATCCTCGCCGGCGCCGTGAACACGGCGATCGTCGGCTCGAACGGGGTGCTCAACCGCGTGGCGGAGGACGGCGTCCTCGCCGACTGGTTCCGGCTGCCCCACCGGCGGTACGGGACGACATTCCGGATCATCAACATGGTGGTCGGCCTCCAGATCTTCACGATCATCGCGAGCGGGGGGAACGTGTACGCGCTCGGCGAGGCGTACGCCTTCGGCGTGGTCTGGAGCTTCGTCTTCAAGGCGCTGTCGATGGTGATCCTCCGCTTCAAGGATCGCCGGCCGCGCGAGTGGCGGGTGCCGCTGAACGTCCGCGTCGGCCGGCGGGAGCTGCCGATCGGCCTCGCGCTCATCTTCCTCGTCCTCCTCGCGACCGCCCTAATGAACCTCGTGACGAAGCGGGTCGCGACGGAGTGGGGCGTTGCGTTCACGATCGTTTTCTTCGTGATGTTCTGGCTCTCCGAGCACATCGGCCACCGAAATGGCCGCTCGCTCCAGCACCTCGAGAAGTTCAACGTCCGCTACACGCCCGAGCTCGAACCCGCGACCGTCGGCATCCGGCGCGGCGGCTGCAAGGTCGTCCCGGTGCGCGACCCGACGAACCTCCGCCACCTCGACCGCGCGCTCGCCGAAGCACAGGAGGACGACGTCGACGTGGTCGTGCCGACGGTGAAGATCGACCGCGACCTCGCGGCGACGGGCAGCAATCCGAACTTCACGCCGGACGAGCAAGCGATCTTCACCGCGGTCGTCGACCTCGCGGAGCGCCATGGGAAGACGGTGATCCCGCTCGTCCTCACCTCGAACGACGTGTTCTTCGCCGTCGCGCGGACGGCGCAGGAACTCGGCGCGCGCGAGGTCATCTTCGGACGCTCGGAAAAGCTCCAGCCCGACGTGCAGGCCGAGTCGTTCGCGATCCGCTGGGGTGCGGTCGAGCCGAACGACGCGCGCGACCTCTGCGTCCGCATCGTCTCCGACCGCGAGGACCTGCGGTTCGAGGTTTAGCGCGACCCGAGATGTCTCGGGTCGCGCTCACGGGTTGCGTTTAATCGAAGAAATCCACGGCGCCGGTCGCGAGCGAGTACTCGGCGCCGACGACGAGGAGGCCGTCGTCGCGGATCAGCTGCTCGAGGATCGCGGAGCCGTGTCGCAGGTGGTCGGCTGACGCGCGGATGTTCGCGCGCACTGCTTCCCGGACGAGCGCTTCGGGATCCTGCGGCGCGCCGCTCTGGAGGAGCGTCTCGACCGACGGCCGCACGCGGTCGACGATCGCCTGTAGGTTCCGCGACTGGTTCGCCGTCGGCCGCCGAAGCTCCTCGAGGGTCGCGAGAATGGCGCCGCAGCGCTCGTGTCCGAGTACGACGACGAGCCGCGTACCGAAGCGCGCCGCGGCGAACTCGACGCTCCCGACCAGCGACGGCGCGACGATGTTGCCGGCGACGCGAATCACGAACAGGTCGCCGAGCCCCTGATCGAAGACGATCTCCGCCGGGACGCGCGAATCCGAGCACCCGAGGATGATCGCGAACGGCTCCTGGTGCTGTGCGAGCTCGGTGCGCCGGCTGCCGCTCTGGAAGACCGCGCCGCTCGAGACATTCGACGCGAACCGCCGGTTCCCCTCGCGGAGCCGGTCGAGCGCTTCGCGGGCGCCGATCATCGGACCCGCCGCGCGGCGATGCGTGCCTCCGCGCCGGCCCAGCCCGGGTCGAAGGTACGCCCGGGCTCGTCGAGGTCGACGACGAGCGGGGCATGGTCGGACGGTATCGGCTTTCCCTTCCGCGCCTCGCGATCGATCTCGGCGCCGACAGTGCGCTCGGCGAGCGGAGCGCTCACGAGCAGGTGGTCGATCCGCATACCGAAGTTCTTGTGAAAGTTGCCGGCGCGGTAGTCCCACCACGTGTAGCGCTCGGGCTCGCGATGATGCCGGCGGTAGCCGTCGACGAGGCCCCAGTCGAGGAACCGGCGGAAGGCGCTGCGCTCCGGCTCGGAGACGTGCGTTCCCCCGTGGCAGGCGCGCGGGTCCCAGACGTCGGCGTCCGCGGGCGCGACGTTGAAGTCGCCGCCGACGGCGAGCGGCTTCTTCGGATCGGCGGCCTCCGCGAGCCAGCGCGCGAGGCGATCGAACCACGCGAGCTTCGCCTGGTAGAACGGCGAGCCGACGACCCGCCCGTTCGGCGCGTACACGCTGACCACCCGGACGCCGCCGCACACCGCGGAGACCATCCGCGCCTCGGCGAGCGGCTCGTCGTCGCCGACGTCGGGCGTCTTCGCGGGGCGGAGGGGCGCGCCGAAGTTCGTCACGACGTCGGCGATCCCGTGGCGACTCGCGATCGCGACACCGTTCCAGCGGCCCTCGCCGTGGTGCGCGAGCTCGTAGCCGGCGGCGCGGAAGACGTCGTGCGGCGCGTCGGCGTCGGCGAGCTTCGTCTCCTGCATGAGGAGGACGTCGGGCGCGGCGCGCGCGAGCCACCACGTGACCTTCTCGAGCCGCGCCTTCAGCGAGTTCACGTTCCAGGTGGCGATGCGCATGTCCGTCGCGACCGCGCGGGCGCGCGGTCGCGGGGACATGATAGGGAGGAACGGCGGGTTTGCCTACTGCCGACGAGGCGCTTCAGCGTGCGACGGCGCGGCGACTCACCGTCGACGTGACCGGTTCGGCCGCGGGGCGAGCGCGTCGTCGCGCGTCGAGCGACCAGGCTCCGGGGCCTTCGAGCAGGAGAAAGAGACACGTCATCAGCTGCGCGTACTCGGAGCGGATCTCGTGCAGGACGGCCCAGAGGCCGACCTGCGGTGGCACCGGCGGCAGCGGGAGCGGCGACGTGCCGAGGAAGAGCCGCGGCTTGGTCGAGAGCATTGCGACCACCATCTCGATGATGAAGGGGAGCGCGATGAGCCGCGTCCCGAGGCCGAGGATCAGGAGCACGCCGCCGACGATCTCGAGCCAGCCGACGAAGGTCGCCGTGAAGACGGGAAACGGCATCCCGAGCTTCGTGAATCGACCGACGCCCTGGTTCGTGTAGACGAACTTGAGGATCCCTTCCCAGAGGAAGACGGCGCCGGCCATCGCGCGGAGGACGACCGTCGCCCGCGGTCCCGTGGCCGGCGGCTGAAGGAGCCAGGTCCACGCCTTCTGGATCATGTTCGGGTCTTCCTCCGGGGCCGACGGTTTCAGCGCGAGCATGAGAAGTCCTCGCACTGGTCGACGGGTGCCGTCGGCGCCGTATCGGCAGCGCAGAAGCGCACGGTCCCGGCCAGGAGCGCGAGCACGACGAGACCGAGGCGCAGGGTCCGTAGAGACGTTTTCATGGGGTTCTCCTTCCGAGCGACCGTCCGGGGTGCCGTCCATCGGGCCTCGCGGGTCGCTCTACCGGTCTGTACCCCGGGGTCGCGCCGTCGGATGGGACGCAATCCGGATCGGCCGCGGCGGTGTAGTAGCCAGTGGCGGTGGCCCGGGATACGCTCGGGCCGCCGATCGCGGCGATGGACCCTCGCACGAACGGGCACCCAGAGATGGCAGCGACCGAGCCAACGTCGTCCGACGCGGAGCTCATGCGACGGGTCGCCGACGGATCGGGCGAGGCGCTCGCGCTCCTCCATCGCCGGTTCGCGCGTCTGATCCGTCGGGTCGCCGTGCCGACCCTCGACCGCGCGGCCGCGGACGACCTCGTGCAGGACGTGTTCCTCGCCGTCTGGCAGAACGCCGCACGCTTCGATGCTGCCCGGGGCAGCGTGCGCGCGTGGATGCTCCAGATCGCGCACTACCGTCTGCTGAACGAGCTCCGCCGGCGGAGCCGTCAGCCCGAGTTTGTCCCCGACGGGCTCGACGGCGCCCGCGCGGGCGACCTCGGTCCAGCGGAGACGGCGTCACGCCGGGAGCGTCGGGCGCTGCTGACGGCGGCGTTCGACGACCTCACGGAGGCGCAGCGGCAGGCGATTGACCTCGCCTTCTTCGACGACCTCTCGCACGAGCAGGTCGCCGTCGAGCTCGGCGTACCGCTCGGCACGGCGAAGACCCGGATCCGCGCCGGGATACAGCGCTTGCGCGGCACGCTCGGCCCGCAGTGGGCGGCGCTCGCCGCGCTCTGCGTCGCCGCCGCAATCGGTCTGCGCTACCGAGCCGAGCACGCGACGCTCGCGCGCTACGACCGGGCGTTGTCGATGGTGACGGCGAGCGACGCCGTGAACCTGCGGTTGGGCGCCGGACCGGGCGTTCCCGAGGAGACGCACGCGCGCTACCGCGCGCGTCCCGCCGCCGGCATCGCGGTCGTGACGCTCTCGAACTTCCCGCCGGCACCCGCCGGCATGACGTACCAGGCGTGGCTGCGACGCGGGGATACGTGGACGTCGCTCGGGACCGCGGAGCCCGACGCGGCACGCAGTGCGCGGTTGATCGCCGAGGCCGAGAACCTCACGACGGCGCCGGACGGCCTCCAGGTGACGCTCGAGCCGCGGCGTGGAAGCGGGGCGCCGAGCGGGCGGGTGATCGTCAGCTGGACGCCGTGAGAGCGCGACGCGCCGGTTCGTGGCACGCCGCTTGCCTCTTCGAAGTGCTTCCGGCGCGTGCCTCGGCGTGCCGCGGAAGTCTGCCGACCCAGCGCGCACAGTGAGCGGACGCCTCGAAAATCGCCTCGAGCGTTGCGGTACGCACGTTGCATCGTGCGACCGTCCGAACGCGCCCACAACCGACGAGGTGAACGATGGCTCGAGCGACCGCGACCGCACCGGAAGTGAAGCCCACACTCGGCCTGACCGGCGTGACGGTCAACGCGATGGCGTTGATCGCGCCCGGCGCATTCCTCTGGATCACCTTCCAGCTCCAGGCGGCGGCGACGGCGCCCGACGGCAGCTCGGTGGCGGCCGACATCTGGGCCGGGATCGGTGTCGCCCTGATCGTCGCGCTGCTGACCGCGCTGTCGTACGCGGAGCTGATGCGCCGCTATCCCGAATCGGGCTTCGGAAGCTCGTACTACTTCGCGGAGAAGGCGTTCCTCGACCGCGCCGACCTGCGACACCATCGCTGGGCGCGGCTCGCGAAGATCCTCACCGGGTGGTCGGCGCACCTCTACTACTGGGTCTATCCGGGGGTGATGGTCGCGATGACCGCGACGCTGTTCGGCTACATCTACGGGCAGGTGACGGGCGGCACGCTGTCGATGTTGTCGCTCGACATCGTCTGCGTGCTCGTCGCCTTCATCGTCGGCCTGATCGCCTGGCGCGGGGTCACGGGCTCGACGTTCACGGCGTTCGCCGTCAACGTCATCCAGCTCGTCACGCTCGTCGTCTTCAGTCTCCTCGCGATCTATTACCGGCTCGGAAATCCGGCGCATGCGACGCAGTGGGCGTTCACCGGGGCGTGGGACGTCCTCCGGCCGCACTCGTTGCAGGGGGTGCTCGTCCAGTCGACGCTGGCGATCCTGATCCTGGTCGGTTTCGAGAGCTGCACGGCGCTGGCGGCGGAGACGGTCGACCCGCGGCGTCACATCCCGCGCGGCGTGATCCTGTCACTGATCATCCAGGGCGTGTTCGCCTACCTGTTCGAGTACTTCGCTGCGAGCTACATGGTGAGCGAGACGCTCGCGGGAACCGACGCCACGGGCGCCGCGGTGACCGGTCTGTCCGCCGCGGCCGCGTCGAGCGCGCCGCTCGGCGATATGGCGATCCTGGTCGGCAACAGCGTCCTCGGCGGAATCGGGTTCGGGCTGATGGTGTCGATCGCGGTGACGGTCGTGATCGCGCTCCTCGGGACGACCCTCAGCTGCCTCAACACCGCCGTCCGGATGAGCTACGCGATGGCGCAGGACCGCGAGATGCCCGAGGTGCTCGGCGTGCTGCACGGACGGTTCGCGACGCCACACCGGATCATCTGGGTGCTGGTCGCGTTCTCGGCGGTGATCGGGTGGATCGGGGTCTGGTCGAACCCGGTCGGCCTCACCGGGATCACGCTGGCCTCGAACTTCGGGACCTTCGCGCTCTACGGGCTCACGTGCCTCTGGACGATCATCGCGTTCGCGGGGGCGGCCGACTTCAAGTTCGTCCGTCATGCGCTCATCCCGGCGCTCGGCTTGCTCGCGAACGCGATCATGCTGATCGCGATCCTCTACCTCTACATCATCGGCAACGCCGACGCGCAGCACGAGGCGTACATCTGCTTCGCGATCGCGGGCGGGTGGGCGCTGGTGAGCCTGGTGTACGTGGCGGTGAACAGCGTGCGGAGCGGGCGGCCGCTCGTCGCGACGCCGCCGCGGCCCGTCGCCTAGGGAATCATGGCGGGCGCGGTGGATGCGGTCGCGGCGCCGGACGCGCGGCGGCGGCGACGGGAGGAGCGTCCTGCATCCTGTCGACACACTTCGCTACGACGTGCGCCCAGACGACGATGGCGAAGAACTGCACCACCACGCACGTCCACGAGAGCACCTTGGTGATCCACAGGGGCGGGCTCGGCGGCTGACGCTCTCGATCGGCGTCGCTGCCGGTCAACGGTCGCCTCCCCGCCCGGGGATCGCGTGCGACGCACGCCGAGCTTCGGGGGCGGCCGTCGGCGGTTCGGCCGTCCGCCCGGGAGGTGCTCCAGCCGCCGGCGCGCCGGGAAGGAGCCGCCCGTTTCCGTCGAACGCGACCACGAACTCCGATCGAAACGTGAACACGTGCCCTTTCCCGGTCCGCATACGCCACCGGTCGGCGTGCTTCCCCGGCACCGGCCAGATCCTGCCGCGCGCCGCGAGGATCAGGCCGATCGGCGCGCCGCCGTTGGCAGCCGCCGCGAGCTGCGCATGGATGCCGTCGCGAGCCGGGTCGGCCTGCGGTGCGCCCTTGCGTCGGTTCGGCATGCCGGACTGCTCCCTTCGTCGCTGAAAAGTCGTCGAGGCGTCGTCGCACGGAGGTTCGGGCCTCTCGTCACGCTCCAGTCGTAAAGGAAATAGAGCGCGAGGATCGTCACGAACGCTGCGGTGTCGACGAGCACACCCTGGGTCTGAGCATCAACCATGCCGGCGTCGGACCGCGCGGAAATCGCGGTTTCGACGCGGCCGCCTGCGCGCGTCATGCGACCTGCAGCAACCCGCGTCCCAAATTGCAGTCCCGAGGGACGCGCTACCGCGGGCGTCTCTCGAGCCGCTCCCGCGCGTGACGACTACAGTAGTCGGCACCGCGGAGGATGAACGCGACCTCTTCGGTGCAGCCGTCGTTCACGCAATGGGACTCTTGCGCGGCCCGTTCCGCGATCACATCCACGCGGCGCACGCACCGTGGGTGGGCGTACCCGACTCGAGGGTACGGCTGCGTGCCGCCGAGCGTCCGGCAGTACACGCAGATCCGGTCCATGAGAATGGCGCGTCTCATCCCGCCGCGGCGACCACGTGTTCCGATGGTCCCGTCAACGAGCGCGGTGGCGGTCGACGTGCATCGCGGTGCGGACGGGCTCGACTCGACGCGCTGCGTCCGAGTGCGCGCCTTCGCGGGACACCCCCCGGGGTCCCGAACGTCGCCACCGCGGGCCGAGACCGAGCTCGCCGGCGAGCCAGGAGCCGTACGCTGCGACCGCGATGAACGCCCCCACGAGAATCAGCCAGAGAGTCATGGTCGTCCTGAGCAGCGGGCGTGCCAGGGCGCCGCGTTCTGGTTTCCGGGCATTTTTCCCCCTGGATCAGCGTCCATCGTGCAAAATGAAGGGGCCCCGTATTGCGGCACGTATGGACGCGAGCGTCGTGACCGCCGTCGGCGCTCACTCGGTCGCGACGGAGGTCGGAAGTGCGTCCAGCGCCAGGTTGAGCGCGAGCACGTCGACGACCGGCTCTCCGAGGAACCCCCACTGCCGCCCGCGGGTGTGCTCGGCGAGCAAGCCCCGGACTCTCGCCTCGGGCAGCCGGCGGACGCGGGCGACGCGCGCCACCTGGTAGCGCGCGGCCGCCGGGCTGATGTGCGGGTCGAGCCCGCTGCCGGACGCGGTCACGAGGTCGACCGGAATCGGAGCGGTGTTCCCGGGATCGGCTGCGCGGAGGGCGTCCACGCGGCCGCGGACGGCGTCCATCAGTGCATCGTTCAGCGGTCCCAGGTTCGACCCGGACGACGACGCGCCGTTGTACGGCATCGGCGACGTCGCCGAGAGGCGGCTCCAGAAGTACTTCGGGTCGTCGAACGGTTGGCCGATCAGCGCCGAGCCGATGGGCTTGCCGTCCTTCACGATCACGCTGCCGTTCGCCTGCGCCGGGAAGGCGACCTGCGCGATCCCCGTGACGAGGAGCGGATACACGACGCCGGTGATGATCGTCATGAGGAGCAGCGACAGGAACGCGGGACGAAAATGGTTCATGGTCGTCTCCTTTCGCGCCCTCAGGCGAGTCCCAGCGCGGCCAGGACCACGTCGATCGCCTTGATGCCGGCGAACGGTGCGACGATGCCACCGAGGCCGTAGATCAGGAGGTTGTCGCGGAGCAGCGTCGACGCGCCGACGGCGCGGTACTGGACGCCGCGGAGCGCCAGCGGGATCAGCGCGATGATGATGAGCGCGTTGAAGATCACCGCCGATAGGATCGCGCTCTGGGGCGTCGCGAGCCCCATGACGTTCAAGCGGTTGAGCGCCGGGTACGTGCTCGCGAACGCCGCCGGGATGATCGCGAAGTACTTGGCGACGTCGTTCGCGATGCTGAAGGTCGTGAGCGCGCCGCGCGTCATGAGGAGCTGCTTCCCGATCTCGACGATCTCGATGAGCTTCGTCGGGTTGGAGTCGAGGTCGACCATGTTCCCGGCTTCCTTGGCCGCCTGCGTGCCGGTGTTCATCGCGACCGCGACGTCGGCCTGCGCGAGCGCCGGCGCGTCGTTGGTGCCGTCGCCCGTCATGGCGACGAGACGGCCTCCGCGCTGGTAGTCACGGATGAGGTCGAGCTTCTTCTCGGGCGTCGCCTGGGCGAGGAAGTCGTCGACGCCCGCTTCGGCCGCGATCGACGCCGCGGTCAGCGGGTTATCGCCGGTGATCATCACGGTCTTGATGCCCATCGCGCGGAGCTCGGCGAAGCGCTCCTTGATGCGCGTCTTCACGATGTCCTTCAGCTGGATGACGCCCATCACGCTGGCGCCGTCGGCGACGACGAGCGGGGTGCCGCCCTCCCGGGCGATCGACTCGACACTCCGGTGTACCGCTTCCGGGAAGCGCCCACCCAGCGCCTTCACGTGAGCCTCGATCGCGTCGGCGGCGCCCTTGCGGACGTGGCGACCATCGAAGTCGACCCCGCTCATCCGGGTCTGGGCGCTGAACGGTACGAAGCTCGCCCCGAGCTCGTGGATGTTCCGCTCGCGGAGGCCGTGCTTCTCCTTGGCGAGGACCACGATGCTCCGTCCCTCGGGCGTCTCGTCGGCGAGCGAGGCGAGCTGGGCTGCGTCGGCGAGCTTCTCGGAGCCGATGCCGTCGACCGGAATGAACGCGGTCGCCTGCCGGTTGCCGAGCGTGATGGTCCCCGTCTTGTCGAGCAGCAGCACGTCGACGTCGCCCGCCGCCTCGACCGCGCGACCGGAGATCGCGATGACGTTCGCCTGGATCATCCGGTCCATGCCGGCGATCCCGATCGCCGACAGGAGCCCGCCGATCGTCGTCGGGATGAGGCAGACGAGGAGTGCGGCGAGGACCGTCACCGTGATCGGCGTTCCCTGGCCGACCTCGTTCACGCTGTAGATCGAGAACGGCAGGAGCGTCACCGTCGCGAGCAGGAAGATGATCGTCAGCGCGGCGAGTAGGATGTTGAGCGCGATCTCGTTCGGCGTCTTCTGTCGCTTGGCGCCCTCGACCATGGCGATCATGCGATCGAGGAACGTCTCGCCCGGATCGGTCGAGACGCGGACGACGATCCAGTCGGAGAGGACGCGCGTTCCGCCGGTGACGGCGCTCCGGTCGCCGCCGGCTTCCCGGATGACGGGCGCGCTCTCGCCGGTGATTGCGCTCTCGTCGACGGACGCGATCCCGACCAGGATCTCGGCGTCGCTCGGGATGAACTCCCCCGCCTCGACGAACACGACGTCGCCCTTCCGCAGGTCGGCGCTGGTGACGGACGTAAAGCGGGCATGCGTCGGATCGAACGAGCCGTTCTCGGGCGCGCGGGCGAGCTTCCGCGCGGTGATGTCCCGGCGCGCCTTCCGGAGCGCGTCGGCCTGTGCCTTCCCTCGGCCCTCGGCCATCGCCTCGGCGAAGTTCGCGAAGAGCACCGTAAACCAGAGCCACAGGGAGACCGCGAGGATGAATCCGGCAGGCGCCTCGCCGTGGCCGCCGAGCGCCTGCACGAAAAGCACGGTCGTGATGGCGCTGCCCACCAGCACGACGAACATCACCGGGTTGCGGACCTGGTGGCGCGGGTCGAGCTTCGCGAAGGATGCGAGGAGTGCGCCGCGCACGATGTCGGGATCGAGGAGGGGACGGGCCTTGGTATGCGTCTGCATGGCGTCCTCGCTCAAACGGTCATCATGAGGTGCTCGACGATCGGGCCGAGCGCCAGGGCCGGGATGAAGGTGAGCGCGCCCACGATGATGACGACGCCGATCAGCATGACGACGAAGAGCGGCGTATGCGTTGGCAGCGTCCCCGGGCTCGCCGGCACGTGCTTCTTCTGCGCCAGCGAGCCCGCGATGGCGAGCGTCGGGATGGCGAGCCAGTAGCGGGCGAAGAGCATCGCGATGCCGCCGGTCGCGTTGTAGAACGGCACGTTCGCGCTGAGACCGCCGAATGCGCTCCCGTTGTTGTTCCCCATCGAGCTGAAGGCGTAGAGGATTTCGCTGAACCCGTGGGCCCCCTTGTTGAGGCGCCCGGCGAGCCCGGCCTCGGTGACGACGCCGAGCGCGGTGAAGCCGAGCACGAGGATGGGCGGGATCAGGATGACGAGCGAGGCCATCTTCATCTCGTAGGCCTCGATCTTCTTCCCGAGATACTCGGGCGTGCGTCCGACCATCAGGCCCGCGACGAAGACGGCGATGATCGCGAACACGAGCATGCCATAGAGCCCGGAGCCGACGCCGCCGTAGATCACCTCTCCTAGCTGGATCATGAACAGCGGGACCAGGCCGCCGAGCGACGTGAACGAATCGTGCATCGAGTTCACCGAACCGTTCGACGCCGCCGTCGTGGCGGTCGCCCAGAGGGCCGAGTTCGCGATACCGAAGCGGAGCTCCTTCCCCTCCATGTTGCCGCCGGGCTGCAGGTTGCTCGCGACCGAATCGACGCCCATCGCGATGATCTTCGGATTCCCTCGATACTCCGCCCACACACACAGCCAGAGGAGCGCGACGAAGATGACCGTCATCGCGGCAAGGACCGCCCATCCCTGGCGCGTGTCGCCGACCATCTGTCCGAACGTGTAGCAGAGCGCGGCGGCGATCAGCAGGATCGACAGCATCTCGAGAAAGTTCGCGAGCGGGGTGGGGTTCTCGTAGGGATGCGCCGAGTTCACGTTGAAGAAGCCACCGCCGTTCGTGCCGAGCTGCTTGATCGCGATCTGCGAGGCGGCAGGGCCCATGGGGAGCGTCTGCTCGGTCACGGGCGCGGTCTCGGTCTTCGGCTGTCCCTGCTCGTCGAGGACGGGGTTGCCATCCGCGTCCTTCACAGGTGCTGTCGCCATCGTCGGCTGGACCAGCGAGACGGTCTGGTAGGTTCTGAAATTCTGCACCACGCCCTGCGAGACGAGGACGACGGCGAGCACGAGCGACAGCGGGAGCATGATGTAAAGGACGCTCCGCGTGAGGTCGACCCAGAAATTGCCGATGTCCCGCGTCGTCGCGCGGCTGAACCCCCGGATGAACGCGATCAGCGTCGCCATCCCGGCGCTCGCCGACACGAAATTCTGGACGTTCAGCGTGAGCATCTGCGTCAGATAGCTCATCGTCGACTCGCCGCCGTATCCCTGCCAGTTCGTGTTGGTCGCGAAGCTCGCGGCAGTGTTGAAGGACGAGTCGGGCGTCACGGCGCCGAACCCCTGTGGGTTGAGCGGGAGCACGCCCTGCAGGCGCTGAAGCCCGTACACGGCGAGCATCCCGAGCGCGTTGAACAGGAGCATCGCGACCGCATAGGTCGTCCAGCCCATGCCCTCGTCGGGTCGGACGCCGCACAGGCGGTAGATGAGCCGCTCGATCGGGCGGAGCAGGGGATCGAGGACGGTCGACTTCCCCTCGTAGACGCGTGCCATGTATCCGCCGAGCGGCTTCACGAGACCAAGAAGGACGACGAGATAGAATCCGATTTGTAGGAGTCCGTTTGCCGTCATCAGAACCACTCCGGCTTGAGCAGCGCAGCGAAGAGGTAGACGAACAGCACGAGCGTCACGATGCCGCCGACGGCGTACAGCGCCGACATGGTCCCTCCCTAGCCGAGGCGGTCGCAGGCGACGATGAACGCCCACGAGAGCGCGAAGAATCCGATCGTCAGTCCGAGATAGAGCGCATCCATCCGTGTCCCCCTTCGTCGTCCGAGTCGAACGACGTCCGAGTGTGCATCGTGCACGGTCCGTGCCATCTGAAAGATTCCGTCTGGCGGTGCGGTTCTGCCAGTCTCCCCCCCGAGCACGCTTGCGGACTGCGGCAGGACGGCCGTGCAGCATGCAATGGCGGCCCGGAGCCGGGGCAAATTGGGACGGGGCTTCCGTCGAGGCGGCGAGAGGTTGTTTAGTGCCGCGTCCTACGCTCAAGGAGCAGGCGATCAAACCTGCTCGACGCTGAAGGGATCGACCCAATCGTCGTAGTCGCCCGAGGCCGTCGCCTCGGCCGCCTCGTAGCGCATCCGATGTTCGGTGACCAGCACGACGACGTCCGGCCACCGCCCGCGGACCCCCCGCAAGACCGTGAGCCCGTCGAGGATGGCCCTACCCGGGTCGGAGAACACGAGGTCGAAGCGGCGTCCGGGCGAGAACGTCGAGGGCGCCCGTTCCGTCGGCCGCGACTTCGAGTCGATGGTCGAGCCTGCGTCCGTGGCTCGCGAGCACGTTTTGGTACCTTGCCGTCGGCGACGATGAGGACGATCGCCAATCGTCACCGGGTCGGGAGAGGGCTCGCGGACCGGGGACGGGGAACGAGCCCAGGGCTCGCGCGAGGCCGAGCCCGTTCGGTCGTCCCGGCGGCGTTGCGACGCGACGCCAATGCACGGGAGCCCCGCGCCGCGAGGCTACGCCGCCGACGGCGGCTCGCCGTAGCGCTTGCGGAGCTCGAGGTTCATCTCGAGCACGTTCACCATCGGGACCCCGAAGAGCCCGCCCGCGGGTGCGAACGTCTTCTGCCGGAGGAGCTCCTCGATATCGCGACGCACCTGGGACGGGTCTCGCTTGGTGTCCTTGGCCCACGCGGCCGCCACCCGCTCGAGCTGGAAGCGAGCGTTCTCGATCGTGATGTGCGGGTCGAGGCCGGAGCCCGAGGCCATGACGAGGTCCGCCGGCACTTCCTCGAGCGCGACGTCCGGGTGCTCCTGCCGCCACATGTCGAAGAACGTCGCCTGGATGTCGCTCCCTTCCGTTACCGGCTCGACACCTTTCTCCATCTTGCCGTCGTCGGTCTGGTGCTCCACGATCGAGGGGAACGTCCCCGGGTGCGCCGTCGACCAGTCGTCGAAGAAGAGGACCGCCAGGTCTGCGGCCGCGGGCTCGGGCGTCGTCGGGTTGTCCTTCACGAACTGCGCGACCCGAGCGGGATGCGTCTTCGCCCACTCGTCGACCGTGGCCGAGTTCAGCGGGTCGGCCTTCGTCCACGCCTGCGCGAGCGCGTTGTGCGCGTCGGCCCACTGGGCGACTACGTGCGGCTGTCCCTGGAACCGATCGTGGCGGAACCATGCGTCGACGTCGGGACCGACGAGCTGCCCGGCCTTGGGTCCGCGCTGGTATTTCGCGATCGGCCCGATGATGCTCGCGACCCGGGCGCGCAGCATGTAGTTCGAGGACCCGAGGTTCGAGGGTGCGGAGGCCGACGCGTCGTACGAGGGCGCCGACGGCCGCGGATGAAAGTACTCGTCCTTGGTAAACGGCTGGGCGATCAGCCGCGAGCCGACGACGGTTCCGCTGGCGTCGCGGACGAGGCTCCCGTTCGCCTGATCGTGGAAGAACGTCTGCCCGATGACCCAGAGCGTGAGTGGGTACACGAGGCAGCAGATCGCGACCGCGAAGGTCATGAGGACGAGGCTCTTCGAGACGTGGCGCATCATGGTGCGTTCTCCTCGTGATCGACGGTCATGCGGCGAGATGGAGTGCCACCATGACGACGTCGATCAGCTTGATGCCGGCGAACGGAACGATCACCCCGCCGAGCCCCCAGACGAGGAGGTTGCGGCGCAGGAGCGCGTCGGCGCCGAGCGGCTTGTATTCGACGCCACGCAGCGCGATCGGGATGAGCAGCGGAATGATGATCGCGTTGAAGATGACGGCGGAGAGGATCGCCGAGGTCGGCGAGTGGAGATGCATGACGTCCATGGCCGCGAGCCAGGGCAACGTCCCGGCAAACAGGGCGGGGACGATCGCGAAGTACTTGGCGACGTCGTTGGCGATCGAGAACGTCGTCAACGCGCCGCG
>Ga0070741_10009102_pt1 | contig 19505 bp, 17 predicted proteins | sample Coa_R1_4_FD_66440 | JGI IMG/M metagenome (GOLD analysis project Ga0070741, IMG submission 66440) | Surface soil microbial communities from Centralia Pennsylvania, which are recovering from an underground coalmine fire - Coalmine... | ecosystem: Environmental > Terrestrial > Soil > Unclassified ...
GTCGCCGGGTTGATCATCTGGAAGCCGACGACTTCGGTCGGCTGCAGGTCGGCGCGCCCCTGCAGACGCACGAACTTCGCGTTGCTGATCGCGGCGAGGATGATGCCGAAGAACGTCTTGCCCACGCCCGGGACGCCGCGCAGCAGGAGGTTGCCGGCGTTGACCTGGCGGTTCTCCTTCTTGTCGTACGACGTCGGAATCTCCGACAGCAGCACGACATTGGCGAGCGCCTTGGCGGTGTCGTAGCCGACGAGCGCTTTGCCGCCTTCGGCGACAACCATGTCGTGAAACGCGATAGCTTGTTCGAGGTCTGGATGCACGGGGAGTGTCATCTTATTAGAATGTGAACCAATGAACAAAGTGCTGCCGAGCGCGGCGACGGCCGTGGCGCTGGTGCCCGAAGGCGCCACCATCATGATGGGCGGCTTCGGCCTGTGCGGCATCCCCGAGAACCTGATTGCCGCGCTCCGCGAGCGCGGCACCAGCGGGTTGACCGTCGTCAGCAACAACGCGGGGGTCGACGACTTCGGAATCGGGATCCTGCTGCGATCGCGGCAGGTTCGCAAGATGATTTCGACCTATGTCGGCGAGAACAAGGAATTCGAGAGACAATTCTTGACAGGCGAGCTCGAGGTCGAGCTCGTCCCGCAGGGCACGTTTGCCGAGCGCATCCGCGCCGGCGGGGCCGGCATCGGCGGCTTCTTCACGCCGACCGGATATGGGACGCTGGTCGCCGACGGGAAAGAGACGCGCGTCATCGACGGCAAGCCCTACGTCCTCGAGCGGCCGCTCCACGCCGACTTTGCGTTCGTCAAGGCGTGGAAGGGCGACACGCTCGGGAACCTCGTCTACCGCCGCACCGCGCGCAACTTCAATCCGGTGATGGCGACGGCCGCGACCGTGACGATTGCCGAAGTCGAGCATCTGGTGGAGCCGGGCGAAATCGATCCGGACCAGGTCCACACCCCCGGCATCTTCGTGCAGCACGTCATCCAGGGCGCCAACTACGAGAAGCGCATCGAGAAGAGAACGGTACGGAGAGGGTGAATTTGAGGAGGTGAGCATTGGAGGATTGGAGGAGTTGTTGGCCACATCCTTCACATCAATCCTCAAGTCCGCACATCCTCAAATTCTCAAATTCATGGACACACGAGACCGCATCGTCACCCGTGTCGCCCGCGAGCTGAAGGACGGCGACTACGTGAACCTCGGCATCGGGATGCCGACGCTCGTCGCCAACCACATTCCGCCCGGTGTGCACATCACGCTGCATTCGGAGAACGGCCTGCTCGGCATCGGACCGTTCCCGACCGAAGACGAAGTCGATCCCGATCTGATCAACGCGGGGAAGGAAACGGTCACCGAGACGCCCGGCTGCTCGTACTTCAGCAGCGCCGACTCGTTCGCGATGGTCCGTGGCGGACACATCGATCTCACCGTCCTCGGCGCTCTGCAGGTGGACCGCGAGGGGAACCTCGCGAACTGGATGATCCCCGGCAAGATGGTCAAAGGCATGGGCGGCGCGATGGACCTGGTCGCCGGCGCGAAGAAGGTCATCATCGCGATGGAGCACACGACGAAGGACGGCGGCCACAAGATCGTCGAGCACTGCACGCTGCCGCTCACCGGCCTGCACGTCGTCAACCTGATCGTCACCGACCTCGCCGTGATCGAGGTGACGCCCGAGGGTTTGCTGTTGAAAGAGATCGCCGCGGACGCGACGGTCGATCGCGTCAAAGCCGCGACCGGCGCGGCGCTGACCGTGTCGCCGACACTCGGGACGTTCTGACGTGGTGACCCGCCGGGCGCTGCTGCAGTCGGCGGCCCTGTTGACGATCATGCCGCAGCCGCGCCTCTCGCTTCGCGCCCTCGTCTTCGACGTGTTCGGCACCGTCGTCGACTGGCGCACGTCCGTGGCGCGCGAGGTGGCGGCGGCCGCGAAGCGAAAAGGCGTCGCCGTCGACGCAGAGCGATTCGCCGACGCGTGGCGCGCGGGTTACGGACCGAGCATGAACCGCGTGCGCACGGGCGAGCTGCCGTGGACGAAGCTCGACGATCTCCATCGCATGACGCTCGACCGCATCGCCGGCGACTTCGGCCTCGCGTCGCTGAGCGACGACGAACGCGCGGAGCTGACGCGGGCGTGGCACCGGCTCGATCCGTGGCCCGACAGCGTCGCCGGACTGACGCGGCTGAAGCGGCGTTTTACGATCGCGCCGCTCTCGAACGGGAACATCGCGCTGATGACCGATCTCGCGAAGCACGCGCACTTGCCGTGGGATGCGATCCTCGGCGCGGAGCTCGTGCGCCACTACAAGCCGGATCACGAAGTCTACGAATCGGCGGCGACGTTCCTCGATCTGCGGCGCGACCAGGTGATGATGGTCGCGGCGCACCTCGGCGATCTGCGCGCGGCGAAGCAGGCCGGCCTGCGCACCGCGTTCGTCGCGCGGCCGAAGGAATTCGGTCCGAACGGCAAGCCGGACCTCGCGCCCGATGCCTCCGTCGATCTCTCGGCGACGGATTTCACCGACCTCGCGTCGCAACTCGGAGCCTGACATGACCCTCTACACCTACGTGAACTTCCGCGGCACCTGCGCGGAGGCGTTCCGCTACTACGAACGGCATCTCGGCGGGACGATCGGGATGATGATGACGCGCGGCGAGGCGCCGGATCAGACGAACATCAAGCCGGACACGAAACACCTCGTGCTGCACGGACGTATCACGATCGCCGGCACCGAGCTGGCCGGTGCTGACGTGCCGGCGGCCGAGCCGATGCGCAGCGCGTATCTCTCCCTCGCGGTCGACAGCGACGCCGACGCCGAACGGGTGTTCACCGCGCTCTCGGACGGTGGCCAAGTCTTCATGCCGATGCAGGAGACGTTCTTCGCGTCGCGATTCGGTCAGTGCCGCGATCGGTTCGGCATCAACTGGATGATCCTGCGCGAGCGGCCTCAAGGACGGTAGACGCGGACGCTCCGTACAATGGGCAGATGGTTCAGCATCTCAACGATACCCTCGCGCTGCTCTCGCGCACGCCGGCGCTGCTCGATGTCTGGCTCCGCGATCTGCCGGACGCCTGGACGCGCAGCCACGACGGCGCCGACACCTGGAGCCCCTTCGACATCGTCGGCCACCTGATCGACGGCGAGCGGCACGACTGGATTCCGCGCGCGCGGATCATCCTCGAGCACGGCGAGGCGAAGACGTTCGAGCCGTTCGTCCGCGGCGGTCACGTGCGCGAGACGGCGGGGAAGACGCTGGCGCAGTTGCTCGACGAGTTCGCGCGCGTCCGCGCCGCGAGCCTCGATCATCTGCGAGCGTTCAACCTGCAACCGCGCGATCTCGAACGCCGCGGCACGCATCCGGCGTTCGGATCGGTGACGCTGTCGCAGCTCCTCGCGACGTGGGCGGCGCACGACCTGACGCACGTGCATCAGATCTCGCGCACGATGGCGCGTCAATATCGCGACGCGGTCGGTCCGTGGACGGCGTATCTGGGCGTCCTGCACTGCGACGCCCACAGCCAGTGATTACGGCGCTGACGATTTCGCCGCGGCGGGAATGACGTTCAGCGAGAGCCGCATCGGCAGCGGCGGCGCCGCGGGTTTCGGCGCGGCCGCGCCGCCGTACGCCGCCGACAGGATGTCGGGATCCTGCAGATCGGCGACGACCTCGATCTTCGTCCCCTTCGGCAGCGCGATCGGCTTCTCGAACCAGTAGCGCCGCGTCCAGTCGGCGCGCGTGTTCAGGCGGATGAGCGGCGTGCGCTGGCCGCCCGGCAGAATCGCTTCGGCCTGCACCGTGATGTTCGGCGTCACCTGATCCGGCGTCAGCGCCAGCGCCTGCACGTCCTGATCGATCGTCTGCGTGAAGGCGATCTTCTGATTCGCCGGCGCCGCATCCGCCGGCGCCGCGACGGGGACGACGAGCAAGGCCCGCGCGGAGGTGTCGGGTGCGAAGTAGATGCCGACGGTGCTGGCGTCCTTGATCGCCTTGCCCTCGAACTGCCACGTCTTCTTGTAGTGCACGCGCACGGTCAGCTCGGCGTTCGCCGGCAGCCGGAACGCCGCGCCATCCTTGTCGACCGGTTCCGGGTCGAGCCCGGGCACCCAGCGGCCGAGGACGTGTTCCGGCGCGTACGGCGCATCCGGCGCGCCCTTGACGCTGATCACGGCGCTGCGCACGACGGCGGGCGTCCCGGGCTTGAGATCGACGGCGCGCACGAGACGCGGCTCCGTGTTGCCGGCCGGGACGGTGAACTCCTGCGTCTCTTCCATCTTGTCCGCCGCGAGATCGGTCGGCGGCAGCGCGACCGCCGCGTCGGGTGCGCCGAGCGTCCAGTCGTTCTTCAACTCCACCTTCGGCAGTTGCTGATCGAGACGCCCGCGGGGGTTGCCGCCCGTCGCCCACGTGAGGATGACGTCGATCTCTTTGGCGGTGAGCAGCTGCGCGTGCTTGAACTGACCGAAGCCGTCCTGCGCGTTCCACGGCGGCATGTGCGACGCGATCAGCTCGGCGCGAATCGACTCGGCCCACGGAAACGCTTCTTCGTATGTCATCAGCGACATCGGCGCGACGCCGCCGTCGACGTGGCAGTGGCTGCACTTGTCCCGGAAGATCGGAAACACGTCGTCGTTGTAGGTGTACTTCGACGTGATCGGTTTGTGCGCCTCGCCCTCCGACAGGCTCAGGGCGAGCGCGCCGACGATGATCGCGACCGTTGCCGTCACGCGGAGCCGGACCGTCATGAGCACCTACTGCGGAAATGCCGAGAGGATGTCCTTCGACGCGCTTGCAAACTCGTCGAACGCCGCGGAGATCTGCTGCTTGTTCCCGAGATCGCCGAACGCGTCGAGCATGTACGCCGCGCGCACGAGTTTCGCGATCGCGGGCTCCGCCACCGCACGTTTCGCCGGCGGCAACGCTTGCTGATGCGCTTCGAGCGCGACCGCCACGTCCTTCGCCTGGAACGCGGGGACGTAGACGTCGGCGAACATGCCGCGATCGATCAGCATCTTGATTTGATCCGTGCGCGCCTTCAACTGCTGCAGCATCTCCGGAACGGTGTCCGGCACCGGGACCTGCGCGAGCGCCGCGTCCACGGTTGGCGCCGTCACGGCGGGCGCCGCCGTCGTCTGCGACGCAGCGGGCGCAGGCGCGTTCGGTGTGGCTGCAGCGCGCGCGGTCACCGCCGGTTTCTCCGCCGCCGCCGTCGTCACGGCAGGTTTACCGGCCGAAGCCGAGGCCGTGGTCACCGCGGCGGAGGCCGGTTCCTTCGAGAACGCATTGAAGCTGAAATCGAACACGTTCGACTTGCCGTCGGGCACGAACTTCACGTTCGCTTCGACCGCCGCCGGCAGGTTGACGCCGTCGATCTTCGCTTCGAGATACCGTCCGTTCGGCGCCAGCGTCAGCGGATACGTCTGCCCTCTGACGATGATGTGTCCCTGCACCGCCTTCGCCTTGTCGCGTGCGAGCGGCCGCGTGTAGTCGTCGTAGAGGTACATCCGGAACGTGCCGGCGCGCGGATACGTGCCTTCGAGATGATGCCAGTTGTCCGGCGCCATGAAGAACTGTCCGCCGTGCTGCGGGTTGTGATTGCCGTGCGGACGCAGCGTGTAGTTCGCCTTCATCGGCGTGCCATCGCGGCACACGCCGGGGCTCATCGATTCGGTCGCGACACCCGGGCAGGTCCACGTCACCGCCATGGTCATCCGTTCGAGCGGCGTGCCGTCGACGGGGCACTTGCCCGGCCCCTCCTGGACGGCGAGACCCGGCTTCGATCCGCACGTGAACACCGACACGAGGCGGATCGGCACGAGCTCCATGCCGCACTTGGGACACTTGCCCGGCTTGTCCTCGATGACGTCCTCGTCGCCCATCATCCGGCAGACGTACGACAGCGGCGGCAGATCCGCCTTTTTCTGCGCCGCGGCGACGACGGGGAGCGCGACCAGGAGCGCGAGCGTGAGATAGCGCATCTGTTCTATGTTATACACCCCGTCATGCTTCGAGGGACGATCGCGGCGCTCGTCGCCATTTTGCTCCTCAACCCTGTGGCGTCGGTCGACGAGGCGTTCGACGCCTTCTGGCAGGCGCGCGACGTGGCCGAGGCGTCCGACCGCGCCGCCGAGGTGCTGCGGTCCGGCGCCTCGTTCGACGAGGCGTATCAACGCCTCAAGCGCGGGCGTCGCTATACGGCTCAGCAGAGCGGCACCTTCCGGCTGACGAACCGCACCGCGGATCGCATCGAACACCAGTACGCGATCACGATTCCCGACGGCTACGACCCCTCGAAGAAGTACCAGGTGCGCGTGCAACTGCACGGGGGCGTGATGATGCGCCACTCGAACGCGCCGCCGCCGAATGCCGGCGGCATCGGCGCGCTCGCGGGCGCGGAGCAGATCTACATCGTGCCGTTCGCGTGGGACGCCGAGGCGTGGTGGACGGACGATCAGGTGCTGAACCTTTGCGCGATTCTCGATCGCACGAAGCGCGACTTCAACGTCGACGAGAACCGCGTCGTGCTCTCCGGCGTTTCCGACGGCGGCACCGGCACGTACTACACGGCGATGCGCGAGACGACGCCGTTTGCCGCGTTCCTGCCGCTCAACGGCTTCATGATGGTGCTCGGCGCGAGCGATCTCGTCGTCGACGGCCCGCTCTATCCGAACAACATGAAGGACAAGCCGTTCTTCATCGTCAACGGGCTGCGCGATCCGCTGTACCCGGTCAAGACGGTGCAGCCCTACATCGAGCACTACAAGGAGGGCGGCGTCACGCTCGAGTATCACCCGCAGGACGCCGGCCACAACACGTCGTGGTGGCCGCAGGTGAAGGACATCTATGAGCGCTTCGTGCGCGAGCATCCGCGTCAGCCCTATCCCGATACGCTGACGTGGGAGACCGCGGACCCGTCGACGGAGCTCAACGCGGGCGCGGGCGCGCACAACCGCGCGCACTGGCTGGTCATCGACGCGCTCGGCCATCCGAAAGGCGAAGCCGCGTCGCTGCCGGATCTGAACGACTACGTCGGGCCGGCGGCGCCGGACTTCGGCGTGCGCGCGAGCGGACACCGCGTCATGCGCGTCGTCGCCGGGTCGAACGCCGAGAAGCTCGGGCTGAAAGCGGGCGACGTGCTCATGCACCTGAACGACCAGACGATTCCGATCGCGCAAGACATATCCGAGGCGCTCGAGAACGTGGCGCCGGGCTCGACGATTACGCTGATGGTCGCGCGCGACAACGAGCCGGTCGAGATCGAAGGGATCTATCAGCCGCAGATCGTGAAGCTGCCCGCACGCCAGCTGTTCGATCGATCGCAGCCGTGGGGACGCGTCGATCTGGTGCGCAGCGGCAACACCGTGACCGCGGCGACGTTCGGCGTCTCGACGTTCACGCTCCTCCTGTCGCCGGATCAGTTCGATTTCAGCAAGCCGATCACCGTCGTCGCCAACGGGAAGACGGTGTTCAACGGACGCGTGCAAAAAGATCGCGCGGTGCTGATGAAGTGGGCGGCGATCGACAACGATCGCACGATGCTGTTCGGCGCCGAGCTGCACGTCGACGTGAAGTAGCGCCCGCGGCCGTTACGTGCCGCTCGCGGCGCTGAGCATCCCGACGAACACGATCGCAACGCCGAACCACTGGCCGACCGTCGGCACTTCGCCGAGCAGCGGAATCGCCAGCAGCGTCGTCAGCACCGGGATCGACGGGCTGAAGAGCGCCGTCAACTGCGCGCCCAGCCGACGCACGGCGAACGTCAGCAGGAAGATCGCGATCACCGAGTTGAACACGCCCTGCAGCACCGCCTGCGCGATCATGTGCGGGACGGACGCGGCGACGCCGTGGTACCACACGGCGAAGTACACCGGCACGTAGACGAGCGAGATCGCCGACACCACCGCGGCCGCCTGGAGGGGCCGCACGTTCCACACTCGCAGCAGCACGGTGAACAGTCCCCAACTGATGCCGGTCAGGAGCAACAAGGCGTCGCCGAGCAGCATCTCGCCGCGCGCCGAGAACGCGCTCTGCGTCACCAGCACGAGGCCGACGATGATGCAGACGAGCGAGACGACGCGGCGCATCGAGAAGCGAGCGTGGCCGAGCGCGACGAGGACGAGGAACACGACCGACGGCACGAGGCCGGGGTTGAGCACCGCGCCGTGCGATGCGGGCGCGCGGCTCAGGCCGAGGAAGAAGACGACCGAGTACGGCGCGCCCGCCAGGCACGCGAGCGCGAGACCGCGCGGCCAGCCGATGCCGCCCAGATCGCCGATGCCGGTCTTGACGAGATACGGGAGCAGCAGGCCGCCGGCGGCGCCGAAGCGTAACGCGGCGAGGTCGAACGACGTGAGGCCGTGCTGAACGCTGTAGCGGACCGCGACGAAATTCGCCGCGTACACGAGGACCACCAGCGTCATCGCCAGGAAACCCATCACCCGATTCTGGTGTAGAGTCGGCCGACACGGAGGGATTTATGTGCGACCAGGACCATTTTGACGACGACCGGCGCGACTTCGACGCGCGCGGCATGGTCACGCGGCGGCAGTTCGGCGTGCTGCTCGGGGCCGGCGTGGCGATGATGCTGCCGCGCGTGGTCAACGCCGTGGCCGTCAGCGACGGCGACGTGACGATCAAGACGCCGGACGGGCTGTGCGACGCGTACTTCGTCCACCCGGCGAGCGGCACCGCGCCGGGCGTGCTGCTGTGGCCCGACATCTTCGGGCTGCGCCCCGCGATGCGCCAGATGGCGAAGCGGCTCGCCGAGTCCGGCTATTCCGTCGTCGTCGTCAACCCGTTCTACCGGACGCAGAAGGCGCCGACCGCCTCGAAAGGCGCGGCGACGCCGATTCAGGAACTGATGCCGCTCGCGCAGGGGCTGAACGAGACGACGCACATGACCGACGCGAAGGCGTTCGTCGCGTGGCTCGACGAGCAGCCGTCGGTCGCGAAGAACAAGAAGATCGGGACGCAGGGCTACTGCATGGGCGGCCCGATCGCGTTCCGGACGGCCGCCGCGGTGCCGAGCCGCGTCGGCGCGGTGGCGTCGTTCCATGGCGGCGGGCTCGTGACGCCGCAGCCGAACAGCCCGCACCTGCAGGCGTCGAAGACGAAGGCGCAGTTCCTGATCTGCATCGCGTCGAACGACGACCAGCGCGCGCCGACCGACAAGGACACGCTCAAGGAGACGTTTGCGAAGGCGAACCTGCCCGCGGAGATCGAGGTCTACGCCAACGCGGCGCACGGCTGGTGTCCGCCCGACTCGGGCGTCTACAACGAGCCGCAGGCCGAGAAGGCCTGGGCCCGTCTGCTCGTGTTGTACGGCAAGGCGCTCGGCGGCAAAACGACGTAGCGCGCGATCCCGATCGAGGCCGGCGGCTTAGCGGCTGATCACCGCCACGCCCCAGGGACGGTCGCCGGCCTTGATCTTCTTCACGACCGTCTTCGTCGCGAGATCGACGATCGACACGTCGTTGGACGGCCCGTTCGCCGTATACAACGTCTTCTCATCCGGCATCAGCGCGACGCCCCACGGCCGCTGACCGACCTCGAGGTCGCCCGTCGTCTCGTTCGTCTTCGGATCGAGGAAGAACAGCTTGCCAAACGATCCGGTCGTCACGTAGATCACCGAGCCGTCGGGGCGCACGGTGATCCCCATGGGCCGCGGTTTCGGCGTCTTCCCCTCGCCCTTCAGCGGAATCAGCCTGATGAACTTGTGCTTCTGCGCGTCGACGAGCGCCAGCGCGCCGTCGTTCTCCAGCGTGATGTAGGCGCGCGAGCCGTCGGGCAGAAACCCGATGCCGCGCGGCCGGTGGCCGACCGGGATGCGCGCCAGCAGTTTGTTGGTCGCGGTGTCGATCGCGAAGATCGCGCCGTCCTCCTCGCTCGTTACGTAAACGACCTTCCCGTCGGGCCGGATCTTCACCCCTTCAGGCTCCTCGCCGATCTTCACGCGCGCGACGATGTCGCCGCTCGCGACGTCGACGATGCTGGCGGTGGCGGCGTCTTCGTTCGCCACGTACAAACGCTTGCCGTCGTCGCTGATCGCGAGCTGCTCGGGATCGGTGCCGGTGTGGAGGACGCGCTTGAGCGTGTACGTGTCGGCGTCGACTTCGCCGATGCCGTCGGCCGTGCGATCGGGCGGCGGCAGCGACTTCTCGTCGACGCCCGGCGGCGCGGGCGGCGATCCGCTCAGCGCGACGTAGAGCGACTTGCCGTCGGGGCTCGCCTGGATGCCGCGCGGGCGCTTCCCGAGCTTGAACGTGCCGATCGCTTCCTGCGTATCGCCGTTGATCACCGTGAGGTCGCCGGACCATTCGTTGGTGACGTAGACGCGGACTTTCGGCGGCGCGGCCAGCCGGGCGGCCGCGGCGCTCGTCGTCGGCGCCGGGGTCGGCGCGGGCGCTTCCGCCTTGCCGCACGCGGCGGCCAGCGCCGCCGCCGCCATCGCGAATAGATAACGAGATTTCATGGGTGGGATGATACCGCAGCATCCGTCACCTATTCCTCTCGGAGATGAATCGCATCAGAAAGTTCTATTTTGCTTATCGGCAACGATCGGCCATAAACGTCGCGTCATGCACGACGCCTGCGGAGTGGGTTTCATCGCGCGCCCTGACGGCCACGCCACGCGCGCCGTCGTCGCGCTCGGTCTCCAGGCCCTCGGCCGGCTGACGCACCGCGGCGCGCCGGCCGCGCTCGGCGCGGTGGACGGCTGCGGCGTCCTCACCGCGATCCCGTGGGCGTTCCTCGACGCGGCCGTGGGGCGGCTTCCGCCCGGCCGCTCGCGCGCGGTGGGGATGCTGTTTGTCGATCCCGCCGACGAGGCGCGCGCGACGGCGCTCGTCGAGACCGAACTGCGCGCGTGCGGCGCGCTCGACATCGTCTGGCGCCGCGTGCCGACCGACGGCACCGTCGTCCTGCCGGCGCAGCGCGCGACCACGCCGACCGTCCTGCAGGTGCTGGCGTCGTTCGACGCCGGGCGCGTCCGCGGCGAGCTGACCGCGTACCGCAGCCGCCTGCGCATCGAGCGGGCGGCGGCCGCGCAGGGCGTCGGCGTTCGCGTCGCCTCGCTGTCGACGCGGACGCTCGTTTACAAAGGGCTCGTCACGCCGCAGGCGCTCGACCGCTTCTTTCCGGACCTCGCGGACCGCGCGTTCACGTCGCCGTTCATCACGTTCCACCAGCGCTACAGCACGAACACGTCGGCCGACTGGGCGCTCGCGCAGCCGTTCCGGACGCTGGCGCACAACGGCGAGATCAACACGATCGCCGGCAATCGCGGCTGGATGCGCGCGCGCCTCGCCGACGCGACGTCGCTGCCCGGATTCGACGACGGCGATCCGATCGCGTTCGCCGGGTCGGACTCGCGCACGCTCGACGATGCGGTGGAGCTGCTGCGGCATCGTGGGTATTCGCTCGCGCACGCGGTGTCGCGCCTCGTGCCGCCCGCGTGGGAGCGCGACCGCGAGCTGCCGCCGGACGTGCGCGCATTCTACGAATATCAGTCGCTCGTCGGCGAGCCGTGGGACGGCCCGTCCGCGCTGGTGTTCGCCGACGGCCGCTACGTGGGCGCGGCGCTCGATCGCAACGGCTTCCGGCCGGCGCGCTATGTCTCGACCGCGGACGGCCTGGTGGCGCTGGCGTCCGAGGTCGGCATCCTCCCGGCCAGCGAGCACGAGATCGTCGACCGCGGCCGCCTCGGCCCCGGCGACATCCTGATCGTCGATCTCGATCGCCATCGCGTGTGGGGCACGCAGGACGTGCGCCGGCGGCTCGCGTTCCGGCGGCGCTATCGCGAGATGGTCGCGAGAGCGGTGACGCCGCTCGCACCCATCGACCTCACGCTCGCCCTTCGACAGGCTCAGGGCCAGCGGGAGGACGCCGCCACGTTGCTGCAGCGGCAGGCGGCGTTCGGCTGCACGCGCGAGGAAATCGAGCTGCTGATCAAGCCGATGATCGCCGACGCGCACGAGGCGGTCGGCTCGATGGGCGACGACACGCCGCCGGCGGTGCTGTCGTCGCGCTCGCGGCTGCTCACCGACTACTTCCGCCAGCGGTTCGCGCAGGTGACCAATCCGCCGGTCGATCCGTATCGCGAGTCGGCGGTGATGTCGCTGACCTCGATCCTCGGCTCGCACGGCAGCTTTCTCGACGAGCTGGCGCCGCGTCCCGCGCGCCTCGTGCTGCGATCGCCGGTCCTGTCGCGCGAGCAGTTGACGCAGATCGAAGCGGCCGCGGCGTTGTCCCCGGCCGCCATCGACACGACGTTCGATGCGGCGGACGGCGCCGACGGTTTCGCGGCCCGGCTCGACGCGATCGCTGCCGCGGCGTGCGAGGCGGTCCGCGGCGGATCGGCGCTGCTGCTCCTGACCGATCGCGCGGTCGGTCCGGCGCGCGCGCCGCTGCCGGCCGTGCTCGGCGTCGCGGCCGTGCATCACGGCCTCGTCGCCGCCGGTCTCCGCATGCGCGCGAGCCTCGTCGTCGAGACGGGCGACGCGCGCGACGCGCACCAGCTCGCGGTCCTCTGCGCCTACGGCGCATCGGCCGTCTGCCCGTCGCTCGGCCTCGAGACGATCGACGCGCTCGGCGTCGACGACGAGACCGGCTGCCGGCGGCCGCAGGCGCGATACCGTCTGGCACTCGAGCGCGGCCTGCTGACGATCATGTCGAAGATGGGCGTGTGCACGTTCAGCAGCTACTGCGGCGCACAGCTCTTCGAGATCCTCGGGCTCGATCGGGCGATCGTCGACCGCTTCTTTCCGTCGACGCCGTCACCGCTCGGCGGAGCGACGCTTGCCGACATCGCCGCTTCGGCGGTCGCGCGCCATCGCCAGGCGTTCGCGGCGGCGGCGCCGGTGCTCGCGTATCCGGGGCTGCACGGCTACCGGCGCGACGGCGAATACCACGCAACGAATCCGCTCGTGGTGAAGACGCTGCGGCAGGCGAGCGATCACGAGTCCTACCGCACGTTTCAGTCGCACGTGTACGGCCGGCCGCCGGCCGCGGTGCGCGACCTGCTCGCGTTCGTGCCGCAGGCGCCGATCGCGATCGACGCGGTCGAACCGGCCGACGAGATCTGCCGCCGGTTCTTCGCGTCCGCGATGTCGGTCGGCGCGCTGTCGCCCGAAGCGCATCGCCTGATCGCGGTCGCGATGAACCGCATCGGCGCGCGCAGCAACAGCGGCGAAGGCGGCGAGGAGCCGGACCGCTTCGTGCGACCGGCGCACGGGGCGTGGGCGGGCAGCCGCACGAAGCAGGTCGCGTCGGCGCGGTTCGGCGTCACGCCGGCGTACCTGCACTCCGCCGACGAACTGCAGATCAAGATCGCGCAGGGATCGAAGCCGGGCGAAGGCGGTCAGCTGCCGGCGCTGAAGGTCGTGCCGCACATCGCGCAACTGCGGCACGCGCAGCCGGGGACGCCGCTGATCTCGCCGCCCGTGCACCACGACATCTACAGCATCGAGGATCTCGCGCAGCTCGTCTTCGATCTCCGCACGTTCCATCCGGGCGCGCGCATCAACGTGAAACTGGTCGCGTCGACCGGCATCGGCGTCATCGCGACCGGCGTCGCGAAAGCCGGCGCGGACGCGATTCAGATCAGCGGCCACGACGGCGGTACCGGCGCGTCGCCGCGCGCGTCGATCAAGCACGCCGGCATGCCGTGGGAAATCGGCCTCGCCGACGCGCATCAGGCGCTCGTGCGCGCCGGACTCCGCGGCCGCCTCGTCCTGCAGACCGACGGCGGATTGAAGACGGGGCGCGACATCGCGGTCGCCGCCGCGCTCGGCGCCGACGAGTACGGCTTCGGCACCGCGGCGCTCGTCGCGATCGGCTGCGTCATGGCGCGGCAGTGCCACATGAACACCTGCCCGGTCGGCATCGCGACGCAGCGCGACGATCTCCGCGCGGAATTCAACGCGACGCCGGACATGCTGATCGGCTACCTGCGGCTCGTCGCGGGCGAGGTGCGCGAGATCCTGGCGTCGCTCGGCTTGCGGACGATCGACGAACTCGTGGGGCGCGCGGATCTGCTGCGTCAGCGATCGGACGTGAAGACGTCGCTCGATCTCGGCAGCCTCCTCGCGCTTCCACACGCTCAGGGCGAGCGGCGCCGTCCCGCTCGTGCGGAGCGCGACCACGCCGCGGCGACCGCGCGCGCAACCTTTCCGATGTCGCGGACGGGATCGATCGCGAATACCGATCGCGCGTTCGGCGCCGCGATCGCGGGCGAGATCGCGGCCCGCTACGGCGACGCGGGGCTGCCCGACGGCTCGGTGCAACTCTCGATGACGGGCAGCGCCGGCCAGAGCTTCGGCGCGTTCGCGCTGCCGGGCATGCGCCTGACGCTCGTCGGCGACGCGAATGACGGCCTCGGCAAGGGGATGCACGGCGGCGAGATCGTCGTCGCGCCGGCGGCGCGCGAGCGCGGGCGCGCGCGGCAGGTGCTCGTCGGCAACGCGGCGCTCTACGGCGCGACCGGCGGACGCGTGTTCGTCGCGGGGTACGTCGGCGAACGCTTCGCCGTCCGCAACAGCGGCGCGACGGCCGTCATCGAAGGCGCTGGCGATCACGCCTGCGAATACATGACCGGCGGCGCCATCGTCGTCCTCGGCGCGGTCGGACGGAACTTCGCCGCGGGGATGACGGGCGGGGTCGCGTTCGTGTCGGACCGTCAGCGCACGCTCGCGGCGAAGACGCACGCCGAGCACGTGACGGTGCTGCCGCTGACGGCGGCGCAGCAGCGCGTCGCCAGGGATCTGATCGAAGCGCACGAGCGGCTGACCGGCAGCCGCGTCGCGCGCGCGATTCTGCGGAACGATCCGGCGCTGTCGACGTTCGTCGCGGTTTGCCCGGCTGAAGCCTCGCGCTCCGGGGAGCACGCGTTAGCCGAGCGTGCCGACGCCGTGAACGAGTAGTATCATCGCCCGTCGTGCACCTCACGCCCCGGGAAGTCGACAAGCTGCTGATCTTTTCCGCCGGCGAGCTCGCGCGCAAGCGCCGCGCGCGCGGCCTCAAGCTGAATCATCCCGAAGCGGTCGCGCTCATCACGTCGGAGATCCTCGAGATGATCCGCGACGGCCGCACGGTCGCCGAGATCATGAGCGACGGATTGAAGATCCTGCCGGCCAGCGACGTGATGGACGGCGTCGCCGCGATGATTCCGGAGATTCAGGTCGAAGGCACCTTCCCCGACGGCACGAAGCTCGTCACCGTCCATCAGCCGATCCGATGATCCCCGGCGAATATTTCCTGGCCTCCGATCCGATCGAGATCAATGCCGGCCGCGCGACGCGCCGCCTCCAGGTGAGCAATCGCGGCGATCGGCCGATCCAGGTCGGCTCGCATTTTCATTTCTTCGAGGCGAACCGCTGGCTCGCCTTCGATCGTGCGGCCGCGTACGGCATGCGCCTGAACATTGCCGCCGGCACGGCGGTCCGCTTCGAGCCGGGCGACACGCGCGACGTCGAGCTCGTCGAGATGGGCGGCAGCCGCGATGTGTGCGGCCTGAACCGGCTGGTCGACGGGCTGCTCGATCGCGACGAGGTCAAGCGCGACGCGCTGGCGGCGGTGCGCGCGTTCCAGAGATGAAGATCGATCGCCGCACCTACGCCGATCACTACGGGCCGACGACGGGCGACCGCATCCGCCTCGCCGACACCGATCTCATCGTCGAAATCGAATCGGACGCGACGGTCTACGGCGACGAGGCGAAGTTCGGCGGCGGCAAGGTGATTCGCGACGGGATGGGGCAGTCGCCGTTCGCCAGCCGCGGCACCGGCGCGCCCGACCTCGTCATCACGAACGTCGTCATCATCGACGCGAGCGGCATCCGCAAGGCGGACGTCGGCGTGCGCGACGGCCGCATCGCCGCGATCGGCAAGGCGGGACATCCGGGCGTGATGGACGGCGTCACGCGCGGGCTCGAGATCGGCGCGTCGACCGAAGTGCTCGCCGGCGAAGGACACCTCCTCACCGCCGGCGCGATCGACACGCACGTCCACTTCATCTCGCCGAATCAGATTCCGGACGCGTTCTACTCGGGCGTGACGACGCTCATCGGCGGCGGCACCGGCCCGGCAACCGGCACGAAGGCGACGACGTGCACGCCCGGCGCGTGGCACATCCGGCGGATGTACGAGGCCGTCGAAGCGTTTCCGCTGAACTTCGGATTCCTCGGCAAGGGCAACGCGTCGCAGCCGCAGGCGCTGCGCGAGCAGATCCGCGCCGGCGCGCTCGGGCTGAAGCTGCACGAAGACTGGGGGACGACGCCGGCGGCAATCGATCAGTGCCTCGCCGTCGCCGACGAATTCGACGTGCAGGTGGCGATCCACACCGACACGCTGAACGAAGCGGGCTTCGTCGAGGACACGATCGCGGCGTTCAAGGGCCGCACGATCCACACGTATCACACGGAAGGCGCGGGCGGCGGCCACGCGCCCGACATCATCCGTCTCTGCGGCGAGATGAACGTGCTGCCGTCGTCCACCAATCCGACGATGCCGTTCACGCGGAACACGCTGGACGAGCACCTCGACATGCTGATGGTGTGCCATCACCTGTCGCCGCACGTGCCGGAGGACGTGGCGTTCGCCGACTCGCGCATCCGGCCCGAGACGATCGCCGCCGAGGACGTGCTGCACGACCTCGGCGCGTTCAGCATGATGTCGTCCGATTCGCAGGCGATGGGGCGCATCGGCGAAGTGATCTGCCGCACGTGGCAGACGGCGGACAAGATGAAGAAGCAGCGCGGGCCGCTGCCGCAGGAGAAGAGCGGCTGCGACAACGTCCGCGTGCGCCGCTACATCGCGAAGTACACGATCAATCCGGCGATCACGCACGGAATCGCGGACGCCGTCGGATCGATCGAGGTCGGCAAGCTCGCCGATCTCGTGCTGTGGAAGCCGGCGTTCTTCGGCGTGAAGCCGGAGCTCGTCATCAAGGGCGGGTTCATCGCCGGCGCGATGATGGGCGACGGCAACGCGTCGATTCCGACGCCGCAGCCAGTCATGGCGCGGCCGATGTTCGGGTCCTACGGCGCGGCGCTGCACGGCTGCAGCGTGCACTTCGTCAGCCAGGCCGGCATCGCGTCGGGCGCGCTCGACGGCCTGGCGCGCGCCGTGACCGCCGTCCGCGGCTGCCGCACGCTGACGAAGAAGGATCTCGTCCTGAACGACGCGACGCCGAAGATCGACGTGAATCCCGAGACCTACGAAGTGCGCGCCGACGGCGAGCTGCTTACCTGCGAGCCGGCGGAGACGCTGCCAATGGCCCAGCGATACTTCCTATTCTGAACACCATGCTGGTTGTGGAGCGCGTGTACCACGGTGACGATGTGCCTGCGGCGTCCCGGTCGTATCGTCGCGATACCGTGATTCTCGGCTGGGAGGCGCGGACGCACGTGCACGGACGGCGCGTCACGGACGGCGGCGTCGAATTCGGCACGTCGCTGCCGCGCGGGACCGTTCTTCGCGAGGGCGACTGCTTTGTCCTCGACGCCGAGCGACTCGTCGTGTCGATCGTCGCTCGTCCCGAGCCGGTGTTCGTGATCGAGCCGCGCGACGCGCAGGAGTGGGCGCGCTTCGCGTATCACATCGGCAATCGGCATCAGCCGCTGATGATCACCGAACGCGCGCTCGTGTGCCCCGATGGTCCCGGCGTCGAGGCGCTGCTGCAGCAGCATCGGATGCCGTATCGGCGCGCGACGCAGCCGTTCACGCCGCTCGCCGCCGTCGCCGCGCACCAGCACTGACCGGCGTCAACCGGTCCGGTTCTCTCCGCTCCGCCCGAATCGGCTCCGCCAGCGACCGCAACACGCGGCGTCGACGGCGCTATACTCCGCTCGACTCACCTATGGCGATCACGATCACGGTCAACGGCCGCGACCACGCGCTCGACGTCGATCCCGATACGCCGCTGCTCTGGGTCCTCCGCGACACGCTCGGCCTGACCGGAACCAAGTTCGGCTGCGGCATCGCCGAGTGCGGCGCGTGCACCGTCCACGTCGACGGCAAGGCCGTGCGCTCGTGCATGTTTCCGCTGGCGTCGGCGGAGGGCGCGCACGTCACGACGATCGAGGGGCTCGCCGCCGGCGGCACGCTGCATTCCGTGCAGCAGGCGTGGATCGATCACCAGGTGCCGCAGTGCGGCTACTGCCAGCCGGGCATGATCATGGCGATCGCCGCGTTCCTCGCCGATCACCAGCGGCCGACCGACGCCGACATCGACGCTGGCATCACCAACATCTGCCGCTGCGGCACGTTCGTGCGCGTGCGTCGCGCCATTCATGCGCTGACGGAGAGCGAGTGACCATGCGCACGTGGACGCGGCGCGCCTTCATCGGCACCGGATCGCTCGTCGGCGGCGGCTTCGTCCTCGGCGTCGGCGGACTCGCGTTCGCGCCGAGCCGTCACAGCGTCGTGTCGGCCAACGGCGCCGCCGCGGGCGAGCTGACGACGTGGATCGCCGTCACGCCCGACAACCTCGTCACCGTGATCGTTCCGCACTGCGAAATGGGGCAGGGGACGCACACGGCGCTCGCGATGATGGCGGCCGAGGAGCTGGAGGCCGACTGGACGCTCGTTCGCGTGAAGGAAGCGCCGGCGCGCGACGAATACGCCAACGCGTATATCGCGCGTCCGATGATGCCGCCGATCCCGGCATCGCTCGTCCGCGGCGTCGACTACGGGACGTATCGGGTGACGCGTCTGCTCGGCTTCATGACCACCGGCGGGTCGACGGCGGTGCGCGGCACCGGCGTGTACGGCATGCGCGTCGCCGGCGCCGCCGCGAAGGAGATGCTGATCGCGGCCGCCGCCGCGACATTCGGCGTGCCTGCCTCCGAGTGCCGGGCGCAGCAGTCGCGTGTCCTCCACGCCGCATCCGGCCGCAGCGCGACGTTCGGCGCGCTCGCGAGCGCCGCGACGACCATGCCGGTGCCGTCGACGCCTGCGCTGAAGTCGCCGGACGCGTACACGATCCGCCGCACGGCCAAGAAGCGCCTCGACATCCCGCCGAAAGTGGACGGCCGCGCGATCTACGGCATCGACTTCACGCTGCCGGGGATGCTGTACGCGGCCGTCGAGATCGCGCCGGTGTTCGGCGGCCGCCTGCAATCGGTCGACACCGCGCCCGCCGAATCGCTGCCCGGCGTGAAGCGCGTCGTCCGTCTCGACGAGGGCGTCGCGGTTGTCGCCGACACGTTCTGGCACGCGCGGCGCGGACTCGCGGCGCTGAAGCCGCAGTTCGACGCGGCGGGGCACGGCGACGTGTCGAGCCGATCGATCTTCGCCGCGTTCGATCGCGCGCTCGGCGCTCCGGCTGCGATGCCGAATGGGTCGAACGCCATCGCAGCCGACTACCGCGTGCCGTTTCTCGCGCACGCGACGATGGAGCCGATGGCGTGCACGGCGCGCGTGGACGGCGACCGCGCGGACGTGTGGGCGGGCGTGCAGGATCCGCTCAACGCCCGATCGATGGCCGCGAAGGCGCTCGGC
>Ga0070741_10009104_pt1 | contig 19501 bp, 13 predicted proteins | sample Coa_R1_4_FD_66440 | JGI IMG/M metagenome (GOLD analysis project Ga0070741, IMG submission 66440) | Surface soil microbial communities from Centralia Pennsylvania, which are recovering from an underground coalmine fire - Coalmine... | ecosystem: Environmental > Terrestrial > Soil > Unclassified ...
TCATCGGCTGCACTGACAACCACTGGAGCCGGATGATTCTCAACGCCGTTGCGTTCCAGTTCTACTTGCCGGTTCTCGACGTCGGTGTCGAACTTCAGGCAGGTGGTGCATCTGGTGGGCGGGCAGTCTGGCTAGCGCCCGGCTCAGCATGCCTCTGGTGCTTGGGCATTCTCGATGCCGAGCGCGTCCGCGTCGAACAGCTACCACCGGGTCTCCTCCAGGAGGAACTCCAGCGGGGCTATATCCAAGGGCTAGAAGAGCCCGCTCCTGCGGTAGTGAGCATCAACGGTGTGGTTGCAAGCCTGGCGGTTACTGAACTGCTTGCGCGGATCACGGGGTTTGCGGGGGATGCACCGCGAGCATCCGTACTCCTGTACCGGCTCGCAGACGGCGTCGTGCGGCGGACGTCGCCAGCTGGTCGCGAAGGATGCCCCACCTGCAGCACCGCCGGACTGCTCGGCGCAGGCGCCCTCAGTAACCCGCCCTGGAGATAAGTCCATGGAAGGTCCAATACGCAAGAAGCTTGTCGCCCTCGCGGGCCTGGACCCTGACTTGGGAACGCGCCGTTTCAGATGAAACTCGCCGTTAGACAAACGCAGCGACCGGCTCCGATGCCATGTCCGATTAAGAACCTACAAGCGTGAGCGGAGTTGGTTGACAAGGTGGCGCTTCCACCTGAGGCGACCGGATTCGTATTTGAATTCGACGCTGGAGTGGACGTATCCACGTCGGGCCGGTCGTGTGGCCGGTTGACAACCGATGGTGGCCGGGGCGCTGCGCCAACAGCCCCCGGCCCGGACGATTCCTTCGAGGAGGAACCGACGTGGAGAACTTTACGGACCTTGGAGATGTGGCCGACCTCGTGATGGCGAGGCGGTTCGCCGTCGTGGACCCGCTTGGGCGGGTGCGGGTCGTCATGGGCGACCTGCGGGGGAAGGCCAGCGGGTACTTCCCCGGCGTCGCCCTGCTGGACGAGGGCGGGCAGGAGCGGCTGAGCCTGGTGCTCACGAACGTCGGGCCGCTGGTGTCGTTCGCGGCCGAGGAGAACGTGGTGCTGGAGCTTGGCGTGGGCGACCGGACCAACCCGGAGGTGCGCATCCCCGGCCCTTTCGTCCTGCTCTGCGAGCCCGGCGGGGAGGCCCGCTGGGGCGTGCGGGTGGATGAGGAGGGCGACGTCGAGATCATCGGCGACCTCTGAGCGGGCGGGATTATCGAGCACCGCGCGGGGTTTGTTGTGACTTTTCGGGCCTTTCCCCGCCATATGAAGGGTGGACCTGACGCCCGCGACGAGCCGGTGGCCACGGTCTGCCGCCACGGCGCTGCCGCGGGTCTTCCACGGCGCTTCCCGGAGGCGGCCATGCCACTGCCCGACCTCTACCCCGTGGAGCGCACCATGGAGATCATCGGTAGCAGTTTCGAGAAACCCTGTGACATACAGCCTCGAAAACGCGGTTTGGTAGGTGTGAGACACCACCCGCGCAGACCCCGCCCAACCCGACTCCCCCACCCTCGACCGCCGAGAGGTTTCGAGAAACCGAGTGACATTCGGGGGTCGAAATCCCGGTTTCTAGGTGCCACTTCGCGTGCGAACGGAGGACGCCAGTGAACGGGAGCACCCATCCGCCCAACCGCCGACCGCCCGACCACCGGCCCCGCCCGAACCTCGGGGGACGGCCGTGCAAGCGGGTCATCGTGCTCGACCCGCTGCTCGTGCCCCTCGACCCCGAGAACGAGCGGGCCGCGCTCATCGCCCTGGCCGTGCTGCTCGCACCCGTCGGCACGCCCGACGCCGCCGACAGCACGCCGGCAGCAACCAACGACAACAACCACGACCAGGCCGTGACCGGCCAGGAAGGAGAAGCCGACCTATGAGGGTCGCCACCTACACCCGCATCTCGACCGACGAGGCGCACCAGCCCTACTCGCTGGAGGCCCAGGCCACCCGCCTCCAGTCCTACATCGACAGCCAGCCGGACTGGGAACTGGTCAAGAGCTTCACCGACCAGAAGTCCGGCGCCACCACCGACCGCCCGGGCCTCCAGCGGGCGATCGGGGAGGCCAAGGCCAAGCGCTTCGACCTGCTGCTCGTCTACCGGGTGGACCGGTTCGCCCGCTCAGTGCGCGGCCTGGCCCACCTGCTCGAAGAACTCGACAAGGCCGGCGTCGCGTTCAGGTCAGCCACCGAGCCGTTCGACACCACCACGCCCGCGGGCCGGATGATGGTGCAGATGCTCGGCGTCTTCGCAGAGTTCGAGCGGGCCACCATCGTCGACCGCATCGTGGCCGGGCTGGAGCGAAAGGCGGCACGGGGCGAGTGGGCGGTCGGCTCCGCGCCGTTCGGCTACGTGCGCGGCGACGAGGGGCAGCTTGTCGTCAACGAGGACCAGGCCGCGCTGGTGCCCGTCATCTTCGACCTCTATGTCCGGCGCCGGCTCGGCGGGCACGGGGTGGCCGACTGGCTCAACGCCAACGGGCACCGCAACTCCATCGGCCGCCCGTGGACCTACTCCAACGTCATCCGCGTCCTGCGCAACCGGGTCTACATCGGCGAGGTCAAGTGGCGGGACCAGTGGCACCCGGCCAAGCACCCCACGCTGGTGCCCAAGGAGGTCTTCGACGCGGCCCAGGACATCCGCAGCGACCGGGCCTACAACTCCCGCCGCCTGGGCGCGAACTCCTCGCCCTACCTGCTGTCAGGCCTCGTCGTCTGCGCCAACTGCGGGGCGCACCTGGTCGGCGGGATCGCCAACGGGCGGGCCGGCTACACATACCGCTACTACACCTGCGGCACCAAGACCCGCTACGGCTCCAAGGCCTGCAACACCGACCGGGTCCCCAGCGAGGAGCTTGACCGCCAAGTGGTCGACTCCCTCCTGCGCACCTACGAGCGGACCGACCTGTTCGAGCGGGCCATCGAGGCCATCCGCAAGCGGGCCGAAGAGGTCAAGCAACACCAGCAGCGCGAGCTGACCGCCCTCGACACCGAGCTGGCCAAGACCGAGGCCAGCATCGAGCGCTACATGGACAAGTTCGAGTCCGGCGGCCTGACCGAGGACAGCCTGGTGAAGCGGATCAGGGACCTCGGCGAGCAGGCCGCGTCCCTCCGGCAGCGTCGGACCGAACTCGCCGCCGCACTGGAGCAGGCGAACGAACGCGACGCCACCGGCGACTTCAACGTTCCCGACGCCAAGACCATGAAGGCGCTCAGCAGCCATGTCCGCACCGCGCTCAGCAAGGGCGGTTGGCCCGAGCGGAAGGCGCTCATGCAGGCCCTGATCCACGAGATCAAGGTCACCAGCCGCCAGCACATCGTCCCGACCTTCCGCGTTCCGACCGGCAGCACAGGGCCGAAGTTGGTTCGCGCGCTGGCGCGGACAGCGCTCCCGGCAGGACTCGAACCTGCGACCTTTGGATTAGAAGTCCATCGCTCTATCCAGCTGAGCTACGGGAGCGGGCCGCTCAACGGTAGCGAAGGCGCTCAGATCTCGTACCTGAGCGTCACGATCTCGAAGGGCTGCAGGTCGAGAGCGACCGTGCCGTCGACGAGGGTGACACGAGCCTCGTCCGTGTCCCGCTCCAGGAGATCGGTCCGGCGGACACCCTGGACGGGGAGTTCGGTCGTGAGCGACGCCTTGGTCCTTCTCCCCCACGCCTCGTAGAGCCGCACGATCATGGCGTCGGCTCGTTCCGCTCGTTTGACGGACTCGATGACGACGCCTGGCGTGTCGAGGTGGAAGGCTCCCCAGCGCAAACGGGCACCGGCGGTGCCAGCACGATTCGGGGGCAGTTCCACCACGCGCATGGGCAGGTTCAGGGCGTACGCCTCCTCGATCACACCCGCCTCCCGGAAGCCCCCCGAGTGGGGGAACAGCGAATAGGTGAAGCGGTGCCGGCCGCGGTCCATGAACGGGTCCGGCGACGAGGGGGCTCGCAGCAGCGACAACCGGAGCACGCTGCCGTGCACGTCGTGGCCATACTTGCAGTCGTTGAGGAGGGCAGCGCCATACCCGGGATCGCCCACGTCGACCCACTTGTGGGCGCACACCTCGAAGCGGGCGTTGTCCCAACTCGTGTTGCGGTGGGTGGGCCGTTCGACGTGGCCGTACTGGATCTCGAAGGTCGCCCGCCGGGCGTGGACATCGATGGGGAACGCGGCCTTCAGCAGCTTGCGGTCTTCCTGCCAGTCGACGTCGGTGACGAAGTCGATGCGGCGTGACCCGGAGCGGAGCACCATCGTCTGCTCCAGGCGGGAGCCCCCGAACACACGGGTGAAGCGCACGGACCCGAGGAGCGGCCCCCGGTCGACGACCTCGACGACTTCGACGGCCGTGAGGTCGATGCCCCGCTCGTCGTAGAAGGCGTTGATGTCCCACGCGTCCCACTCGACCGGGCGGTCTTCGAACAGCTGGAGCAGGTTGGCCCGCCGGCCAGGCTGGACGACCTCCCGGTCCGCCTCCTTGTCCCAGATGGACACGAGGGTGCCGTCATCGTCCCACTCGACACGGACGAGGTCGTTCTCCAACGACCGCTCCCCCGCCACGATGGCGTTGTCGCCCACCACAGGCGATGGGCCCGAACGTACGTCGTAGACGGCGTAGCCGAGCGCAGGAACGTCGACGGGAATGGCCAGGCCCTCGCCGCCGCCTGTCACCTGGACAGGCACGGTCGTCCCATCGGGGGCCACCGCGTGGGTGGGACGGGTCGAGCCCAGCACCGGATCGGCGACGACGATCACCTCGGACCGGTCGTGCGACGCGCTGTTGCACACTGCGACGGGCTGACCGAGCAAGCCGGTCGTCGCCACGCCGCCCAGCAACGACGCCAAGCCGACCGACACCGCCCGTTCAGCGACCGTCCGCACCTGGCCATAGATCTCGGCGCTGTCCTCGTAGACCCAGTGGATGCTGGTGCCGGGCAGCACGTCGTGAAACTGGAGGGTGAGGAAGTCCTTCCACGCCCGGTCCAACTCGACGGCCGGGTAGGCCGCCCACCCCCTCCCGGCGACGGACGACCAGAGCTCGGCTTCCCGCAGCAGCAGCTCGAGGGTGCGGTTCTCCCGCTTGGACATGGACGAGGTCGTGTAGGTGCCCCGGTGGTACTCGAGGTACAACTCACCCGCCCAGACAGCCAGCTCGTCCGGGTCGACGTCAGCCTCGGCCTCCGACCAGAAGGTGTCGACATCGGCCAACGTGACTCGCGGCGCCCCCTCGAGGTCGCGGTAACGATGCGCTCGTTCGAGCATCTCGCGCGTCGGCCCGCCGCCACCATCGCCCCAGCCGAAGAGGTACAGCGAGCAACTGGCCCGACCGTGGTCCCGGAAGTTCCGCACGGCCCGGTCGAGCTCGAGCATGCCGAAGTTGCCACCGTACGTGTCGGCTGGCGGGAAGTGGGCGAACACCCGGCTCCCGTCGATGCCTTCCCACCAAAACGTGTGGTGCGGAATCTTGTTGAACGTGCTCCACGACAGCTTCTGGGTGAGGAAGCGATGGATGCCCGCCCGCCGCATGATCTGGGGCATCGATGCCGAGTACCCGAAGACGTCCGGCAGCCACACCTCGTCCGTCTCGACGCCGAGCTCCTCCTGCCAGAACAGGCTCCCGTGCAGGATCTGGCGTACGAGCGACTCTCCCGAGGGCACGTTGCAGTCCGGCTCCACCCACATGCTGCCGACCGGCTCGAACTGCCCCGTGGCCACCTTCTCCTTGATGCGGGCGAACAGGTCGGGATAGTGCTCCTTGATCCAGGCGACCTGCTGGGGTTGCGAGCAGGCGAAGTGGTAGTCGTCGTACTCGTCCATCAGCCGCACGGCCGTGCTGAAGGTCCGGGCTGCCTTGCGCACCGTCTCACGCAGAGGCCACAACCACGCGGTGTCGATGTGGGCATTCCCCACGGCGGTCAGGGCGTGGGCACTCCCGAGGGCGGGCCGAGCGAGCACATCCGCCAACATCTCCCGAGCGGCGGCGGCGGTGCCCACCACGTCGGCCGGGTCGAGCGCATTGCAGGCCCGGTTCAGGGCCCGGCGGATCTCGTGCGCCCTCGGCTGGTCGGTCGGCAGGAACGAGAGCAGGTCCAGGAGCACGCCCATGTCGACGGCTAGCGCCTGGATGTCGCGCCGGAACACGACCGCCTCGGCCCGGTCGAGGCGGAAGATGGGAGACCCGCCATAGTCCGGCATGAGGGACGGAGCCGGCAGCAGATCGAGGTCGGCGATGGGGTTGGCGGCCGCCTCCACCAGCACGTCGATGGCTTCACCCCCCTCGACCTTCGGGAACAGGTGGTAGCAGTCGTGCTTGGACGAGATCCCCTGGACGGGGGTTCCTTGCTCCCACACCAACCCCTCGGCTCCGAAGCCGGGCTGGCCGAGGTACCCCAAGCCGACCCGCACGACCACCTCGGCACCACGCCATTCGCCCGGCACCGAGCCCGTGAGCCGGAACCACGTGGTCTCCCAGGCCGCACCCCACAGCCCACCGATGGAGAAGGGCTCGAAGGCCGCGCCCACCACGTCGGCCCAGGGCTTCGGTTCCCCGTGCACGTGATGGGCAGCCACGGTCAGGTCCACACGCGGCCCGAACACCGCCGGCCGCACCTCGCGCCGGAGGGTGCTCTGTGCCCGTTTGGTCGTCAGTTCGGCGGACTCCTCCATTGCCGGTGAGGGTACCGAGGTAGCCGAGGACCCGAAAGCGTTCCGAACCAACCTGTCGCCTGTGCAACACTGTCCGGCGCACGGTGGCCGTAGCTCAGTTGGTTAGAGCGCCAGGTTGTGGCCCTGGAGGTCGGGGGTTCAAGTCCCCTCGGTCACCCCCTGTCGGCACGGCCACCTACCATGTCGGCCACGCGCCTCTAGCTCAACGGCAGAGCAACGGACTCTTAATCCGCAGGTTCTGGGTTCGAATCCCAGGGGGCGCACTACCCGCAGACCCGGTCTGACCAGGACTTTCTATCGAGAGTCGGTCCCGGGTGCGGGAGGTGCATCAAGTGAGATACGCGCTTCCAGGCGCGATGCACCTCTTGATGCACCTTTTGATGCACCCCACCGCGTAGAGTCTGAGCAGCGGTCGACGGCTCCGCGTGTCCCTGCCGTCCTTCCATCCACCCGCCCGCGGCGCGGGCTCGTTGACGGAGGACGACATGAAGGATCTGCGCACCCGGTTCGAGCGATACGTCGACCGCTCCGGTGAACACCACCTCTGGACCGGCGCCGTCGATAGCGTCCGCGGGACTGGACGAATGAAGGTCGACGGGCGCGTCGTGACCGCCCACCGCCTCGCCTGGGAGCTCGCGAACGGGCCGCTACCGGACGGGGTTCGAGTGCTCGCTTGTCGCGACGTCCCTTCGTGCGTCCGGCTCGACCACCTCGCCACTGACGTTGACGTCACTGACACGAGCGCGCTCCGAACCCGTCGAGAGCCTGCTCGCCCTAGGTCGCGGGCACGCAAGGGCACCGGGTCCGTCCAGCAAGTACGGCCAGGGGTTTGGAAGCTCACCGTCACCGGCTCTCACGCCGACGGCAGCCCGCGCCGTGTCTACGGCACCGCGTACGTCGACACCGAGGCCGAGGCGCGCGTCGAGCTCGCACGCCTGGTCACTGAGGTCAACGACACAGACCGCACCGTACGAGTGGAGGCGCGACGGACGAACCTCGACGACGCCGTCCACCGCTACCTGTACGAGCACCTCCTCGACGAGATGGGCCGGGACCAACGCACGGTCGACGACTACTGGAAGCTGCACAAGAAGTGGTTCTCCCCGAAGCTCGGCCAGCGGCTCGTCCGCGACCTCACCCGACCGATGTTCGACCAGCGATTCGGAGCGATGCGGCGTGAGGGCAAGAGCCGCTCGCGGATGAACCAGGCACGCAGCCTCTACGTGCCGTTCTTCCGCTGGGCCGTCAGCAACGGCATCACCACCCGGCATCCGTTGACGAACTACGAGCTGCCGACGAGCACGCAGGTGAGCCGCGAGGTCGTGCCCCCCGAGGTCGAAGAGGTCGTGCTCCTCCTCAACTCCGCGTTCGAGATCGTGCCCGACGTCGCCGAGCTGCTCGTCCTCGACGCGACCAGCGGGATGCGTCGAGGAGAGCTCGTCGGCATTCGCGAGTCCTCGCTGCGCCCGGCGACGTCAGAGGTGCGCGTCGCCGCTGCCGTTTCCGGCAAGCGAGTCAAGACGACGAAGACGCGCAAGGAGCGCGACGTGTCGCTCGACGAGGAAACCATGGCGATGCTGATGCGCATCCTGGACCGCCGCTACGAGATCGCCGCAGAGGCGGGCGTAGAGATCGACCGCGATCCGTACTTGTTCAGCCTGTCGCTCGACGCGTCGACGCCCATGGACCCAGACCACCTGACGAAGCGCGTGGCCGTGCTCAAGAGCCACCTCGGCATCGAGAACAAGAAGCCCGAGACCGTCGCGCTCGAAGCCGAGGCGCTCAAGCTGTACCGCTCCGAGCCGGAGCCGCGCGGCAGCCGCACCGGGCCCGCGCCCAAGGGCGGCCTCTCGTTCGCGGAAATCGGTCGGCGCCTGAGCCGCAGCGAGCGATGGGCGGTGATGGCCGTCGCCAACGCCGAGCGACGCGAGGCCGCGGGCGCACGGACGACGCCGGCATTCGACGGCTCGGTGCTCGCGCTGCGGAAGTTCACGTCCAGCGAGCTCCTCGACGCGGGGTTCAGCGTGTCGGCCGTCGCGCAACGGCAGGGCCACGGCCCGCAGGTCCTCGTCAAGCACTACGGGAAGCGCCGAAAGTCCGCCGACCGCAAGGCCGCAGCGCACCTGGGCCGCGTCGTTCACGGCCAAGGGCTCGCCGCCGCGGCGGGGAGGGAGGCGTCGTAACCTCGCAAGCGCGGTGAACTCCCGACTTCTTCCGATGCTTGCGACCAATGCGACGTCGCTGCCCGACGATGGTGCTTGGGCCTTCGAGCCGAAGCTCGACGGCTGGCGCGTGCTCGTCGAGGTGCGACGCGGTGTCGTCACGGTCACGACGCGCGCAGGGTGCAATATCACCGAGTCGGTGCCCGAGCTGTGGGGAATGGTGAATGCCGTCGACGGGGACACCGTTCTCGATGGCGAGCTCATCGCCGGTCAGGGCACGCCAGCCGACTTCTACAGCCTCGCACCGCGGTTGTCAGCATCCCGTCCGGCTGCAGTGAAACGCTGGGCGGCTCGGGTGCCCCTCACATTCGCCGCCTTCGACGTCCTCGACATCGGCGGCGAGCCAGTCCACCGCGACGAGTACCGCGACCGGCGCCTCCTCTTGGACGGGTTGCGGCTGGCGTCGACGAGCTGGTTGACCGTGTCGTCGTTCGACCAGCCGGGCGAGGCAGTCCTCGCGGCGTGCGATCGGATGTCGCTCGAGGGTGTCGTCGCGAAGCGCCTCGACTCTCGGTACGAGTGCGGCCGCCGGTCGCGCAACTGGATAAAGGTTAAGACGCACACCTGGCATAACAATCACGCACAGCGGCGGCGTAAGACGCTCGCGGAGCCACACGCGCATGATTCCGCGCGCTGAGATCGACATCAACGCGTCAGTACCTCCTGGGTGGGCCTATTGGACCCCCTCTCGGGAGGACTTGGCCGATCCCGATGGCTTCGGCTACTTCCACGATAAATGGCGCATCGGACAACCGGCGCCACGCGACGTCAAGGCGGTGGTCGCCGCCGAACGGACGCTCTGCGACCTTGTTGACAAGCTCGCTCACGACAACGAGGAATTCGACGACCTAGCCGCCGCGTTCGAACGACCGGACCGAGACCGCGTGCCGGACCGACTCGACCGGTCGCCCTTCATTGAGGAGATAGAGGACGCCGTTGTATTTGACGACTGGCCTCCCTTGGAAGGGCTCGAACTCGGTGTTGCCGGCCTCGTCTACGCCCTGAACTCGGTGCGCTGCTGGACCGCTGCGAGCTGTCGCGGTCACGGGCCCGGTGGCTGGGCGCCGCACCCATGCGTCTACGTCGCTGCCACCAGGCACCGCGTCAGCCTGCTTCAAGAGCTCATGGTGGAGGCGGGCTGCGGCTTTGTCGTCGACGAGGCTAGGGGCCAGTTCCTCGCGGTCGTCGCGCCTTCAATCAAGGAGACCATGGCGCTGGCAGAGCGCGTCATGAAGCGACGAAGCGAATTTGCAGTGCGTCGAGGACCCCGCACACGACGTCCCGAGCCACCGCCGAGTCTGTGGTGACTGTGGTGTCGTCAGTTGGGCCGAAGCTTTGTGACGATCACGTCAGTATCGAGATCGGGCGTCCCGAGGCGGCCGATGTAGCGCCCGAACTGAGCGACAAGCGACTCCGCGTACGGACTGTCGAGGGTCGCCTTGCGGTCGTACCGTTCGAGGTCGGAGTGCCGGACGTGCACGACGCGCTGCAGGTCGACCAGAAGGTCAGGGACGTCCCACGCCGAGGGGAGGTAGTGGAACCGGTCGGCTTGGCGGCCCTCCCCGTTGTTCCGGAGTAGGCGCCGTAGACGGTTCTCCGCGTTCTGGATCGCCTTGGTGGAGGTCGCATCGTTTGGATTTAGCTTCGTGACAGCGTCCCGCCAGTCCTGGACCTCGGGGAAGGCGTCGAGGCTGAGGCACTCCGCGAGGACCACGAACTCCGCCTTCACGCGGGATCCGACCAAGTCGCACGCTGGGGTGAGTACGACGTACCACACGGGTTCGGCCGGACCCTGCTTCGCGGTGTCTGCAGCCTCAGATGGTGTTGCAACGGGCACGATGCGCGGGCCAAGCAGGACGTCACCGGTCATGTATTCCGCGACCGGCGGGATGACGTAGAAGCGCATCGGGTGAACGGTGCTGGGCGACAACTCGACATTTGCATCGCCGAGGGCAGCCGCCAGGACATGACCGCCCTCTGCGAGCGACAGGGCGAGGCGTCGAAGGAGGAGGTGGGCGACGTCGCCGAGCCGCGACTCGGGCTGGAGGTCAGTCCAGTGCTGCTCGACGAAGTCGATCATGAAGTCCCGGGTGACGCGCTCGACGTGCTCTTGCAATCCCCGGTTGATGGCTGGAAGCCACGATCGGAAGGCTTCGGCCACAGCTCGCCTCAAGGCAGTGATGGAGTCGTCGTCGACCTTGGACACGACGCCAACGAAAGGTCGGCTTTCGAGGTTCTCGACCCGACTGGGCAGTGCGGTGTAGAAGACGACCGGGACGAACTGCCTCTCACGGATCTGCTCGAAGGCCACGACCCCGGTGTCCGGGTCCGGTTCGCCGTCCTCTGCCGACTGGTCGCGAACGTCGAGCACCAAGAGGTCGTACCGTCCGTCGGCCAAGCGGGTGAGCGCCGAGGCGAACGAAGTCTCGACAACGATCTCAGGGGCCTCGCCGAACTCCTCTGACAACGAGTTGTCGAGGAGTTCCTTCGTCTGTTCGGCGATCGCCTCCTCGTCGTCGACGACCAACAGCCGCCAGCTCGTCATGCTCCGACCCGCCGCCGTAGCGTGGCCATGAATCGCGCCCCGCCGAGGTCCGCGGGCGGCAGCAGCGCCAGCTCGCCGCCGTAGAAGTCGGACACGATCTCGCCGGCGATCGACAACCCCAATCCGACCCCGCCCTCTCGCGTCGTGAAGTACGGCTCGAAGATCGAGTCGTGGTATTCCTCATTGACGCCCGGCCCCGAGTCCTCGACGATCACCGACAGGCTGCGGTCGCGATTTCGGACGACGTCAATCGCGATCTCGCGCTTCGATTTCGGCACACGGCGAAGCCAGTAGAGGCTGTTGTTCAGAAGGTTGACGATCACCTCCTGCAGCTCCGTTCCGTCGACAGTGACGCTGGTGGACGTCACAGGTAGCGACACCTCGGCGCCTACGGCTTTGATGTCGGGCTCGAGCAGGGCCACGGCATCCGCGATCGCGGCCTCGATGGCGAGCTCCTTGGGCCGCCCTCTGCGACGACCGCCGAACGGCTCGACTCGCCTCACGACGTCGTTCGCGACCCTGCTCTGCTTGGAGACGGTGTCGAAGTGCCGCGAGAGCTGGTCGAGGAGGTCGGCGCACGCGTCGTCGAGGTCGCGCCTCCGCCCACGGGTGATGACCTCGTCGCCGAGAACCGCGGCTTGGCGGATGGCGACGATCGGCTGCCCGATCTCGTGCACGACGCGATCGATCAGCTGCCCGAGGGTCGCGAGGCGGTGGTATCGCGACAGCACGGTCCCGATCTGGGCGGTGCGGTCGTCAAGCTCTCGTTGCAGGTCCACGACCATGGTGACGATTCGGTCGTCATTGGGCAGCGCGGCCACGATGGCGTTGCGCAGCTCCGTGAGGTCGACGCGGTCCAGGAGTCCGCCTCGGGATGCTGGCTCTCGGCGTGGCCGGATCCTGTAGCGCTCGGCCTCCAGCTTCCCAAGCAGCTGGCGCACCGCATGTCGGAGGTCCGCGTACGCGGGGGACTCCACGAGGCCCTCGCGGTTCGTCTGGTCGACAAGGTCCGGGTTGGTGTCGCGCCCGATGAGAACGTAGCCCACGATTTGGTTGTTCGACAATCGCCTGGTTGGCGACTGGACGCGCCGGAGGTCGAGGCCCAGCCAGTCGTCGCCGCGCTCGCCGTACGGCAGAACGCGGAAGCCGTCGCGGTAGACGCTGACGCCTGCGGCGGCGTCGAGGATCGACCTCACTGATGACGCGGTCGCATTTGCCCCGCCGATGAGCCGAAGCGACTCCACGTCCCGGTCCCAGACTCGCAGCTTCAACTGGAACGGGCCGCAGCGCAGCGGCTTCTCGTCGTCGGCGTTGACCAGTTCGAGGTCGAAGTCGGCTGTCTCGTCGTTCTTGAGCCTGTAGCTGCCGTGGGCGACCCCCTCCTCATCCACCTCGGCCTCGAGCGTGTAGTGGGGTCGATGGAGCTCCTCCGGGGGTTGTACGAGGCCGCTCGCCACCCCGAACCCCTCGGGCACCGCGAGGACGATGCGAAAGTCGGCGATGACTGCCTCGTCGTCGGCGAATGGGCTGACGAGACGTGAGAGCGCGCGGCGCACCTCGTCGACGCTGTCGCTCGTCCAAGGCTCGCGCAGGTCCGTGATGCGCAGAAGCGTCCCGCGAGTCGCGCGCGGCGGCTGTTCCGCGGCAGCTTCATCGTCAGCGAGGAACATGGCGATGGCCTCGCCCCACGCCGTCGCTGCTTCGCCGTTTCGGGCGAAGGTGTGCGGGCGCCTCTCGTCCCACTCCATGGGGATCTCATCGAGGTACGCGTCCTCGTTCTCGAAGACGGACCAGTCGATTTCGAGGCGCACCTCGTCCGATCTGGGGGCGTGGGAGACAAGCTCAAGTCCCGCGCCGATCTTCGCGGCCGCGAACCGGCCGACGCCCTTCTCCCCCAGGACACGGCGACCTCGGGGGCTGGTCTTCTCCCGTCGGCGGTGGGGGGTCGCGGGTTCGAGCCAGGTGTCGCGGATCGTGTCAGCCGTCATCCCGTAGCCGTCGTCGAGCACGATCAGCTCGGCGTCGTCGCCCGCCACGACGCCCTCCTCGTCGCGCTCGCCGCTCAGTCGGACGAGCACGTACCGGGCATCCGCGTCGAAGGCGTTCTTCACCAGCTCGGTCAGAGCGACGGTCTCGCTGCTGATCAGCTCGAGGCCGAGGGTCATCACGATCCGGGCGCGAGGTCGCAGCGTCGGCGGCTTCGGCTCAGCTTTCGCCATTCTCGTCTCCGGTTCGGTTGCCTTCTGGCTGCCGTGTTGGGCGGGTCCAGCTCGCCGGCCCCTCGGCGACCAGCCATGGTTCACACACTGCCGTGTCGAGGTCGTAGCTCACCGACAGGACGCCGGGCGGAATGCCGGAGGCGAAGTCGGCCAACGTCAGCCGGGGGAATTCGTCTCGGACCTCGAAGAGCCGCTCGCCGAGGATTCGCCACGTTGCTGTGTGCCGCGACCGCGCCGCCTCGACGTAGCCCCGCCTCGCGAGCTTCTCGAGGAACTGCTGACGTGCGGGCGGCGACGACGCAAGGAGGGACGAGATGTCGTCAATGAGGCTGGGGAGGCTGTTCGCCGACAGGCGGTCGCCCGTCACGCGAAGGCTGAAGAGGTAGAGGACACCCTGCTCGGGGTCGGTGAGCTGGTCGAGGTGCGCTATGTGGTGGACCGCGCCGCTGTCGCCTCGGCGCGACGTGACCTTCACCTCCACCGAGAACGCAGGCGTCTGGAAGTCGTGTCGAGCCCCTTCCGACGCGGTCCAAGCGGAGACGCCGTCTCCGGACACGCCGAGCCACCGGCGGAGGAACCACAGTTCTGCGAACAGGCCGAGCGCGTCTGCATCGCTCAGCCGATCGGTGGACACGTCCCAGAACCAGCGCCACCTCGCCAGGACTTCGCGGACCGCTCCCGCCCGCGAGTCCAAGGGCACGGACCCGGCCGCGTCCGCGACGTCGGCGACGACTGCGGCGAACGTCTCGATCACCGCGTCGTCGATGCACACGAAGTCGATGAAGTCCGCCGGCGGGCGGCCGGGCACCTGGTGGGCGACGACGGACACCGACAGCCCGCGGGTTGTCACCGGCTCGACGTCAGCGCCCTCTCGGACCTCGAGCAGGAAGTGGCAGCGCCCTTCGTCGTCCCGCGCGAGCCACGACGACGCGGCAGTCAGCGCCTTCGCCTCGAGGGTGCCGCGCGTGGCCGCCCGTGCGATCGACGACCACAGGCTCCTCAGTTCGTCGCCTGTCATCGCCGACGGCTCGGCAGCCCGGTGATGTACTCGACCGTTGCCGGGCTGCGCGAGAACGGAAACGAGATCGCATAGCCGATAAGCGTCGGGGCGCTGTCGGGATCGTCGTATAGGGCCACGCGGCTCGTCGAGTTCGCCCTCGGCTGCGAGTAGCGGCTGATCGGGTAGAGGAGCAGTAGCCCTTCTTCGGGCGGCCGTTGAGCTCGGTACGCCTTGCCCTTCGTCGGGTACTCGCGGTCAGCGAAGCGCTCCTCGGCGTCCGCGATCTGAGCATCGGTGAGCCCGAAGAGCTCGTCCGCGGGATCCGTGATGACGCCGAGGGAGTCCGGGTCCAACTTCAGACGGGTGCGGCTCACCGTCCCGACCGGGCCGTAGCCGACGATTCCAAGGTCCTCGGTGCCAAGACGGTCGTCGACGCGTGAAGCGCTGCAGACGAGCACGCGCCATCGAGTGAGCTCTCGGTTGCGGACCTGCGCCTGGATGTAGCGCTGCACGGTCTCCGGATCGATCGCGACCTGGTCAGCGACGAACAAGTCCCCGAGGAGCGTCTGCACGGCGTCGACGGGGACGTCCACCCACGCCGGACGCGCATTCGCCGTACCGTCAGGCGGACCGAGCGACGCAAGCCAGCGGCGAACGACGTCCAAGTTGTCAGCGAGCTGACCCGGATCGTGGAACGGGAAGCGCAGCGTTTGACGGAGATCCCCGTCGTAGGACTGCTGGACGACTTGGGCGTCGCGCATCTTGTTCTTCGCGGTCACGAGCATGACCGGGTGGCTTCGCACGCGCGGCGCAAACTGCAGCGGCGTCAGCCCACGACGTTCGTAGAGGCTGACCTCGCGCCGCAACTCCTCCTCGGCCGTCGCGAGGTCGTGGAAGCAGGACACCAGCAGCTGCGTGCTGTAGATGCGGGTAAGGTCGATGAAGTCGCCGCGGTACCCGAACCAGCGACCCATCTGCAGGAGCGTGTCGTAGTACATGGTGTCCCGCACGTAGTAGGAGACGAGCAGCCCCTCGATCGTCACGCCGCGCGAGAGCTTGTTACCGCCGACCAGCACCGCCTTGAGCGTGGGCTCCGCGTCGAAATCGATCGTGTGCGGGGTGTCCGAGTTCAGCACCCGGACGGGGATTCCGTCGCGCATCAACCGGTCGATGTGCTCAACGATGGCGTCGAACGGGACCTCGAGTGTTACGTCGACTGACGCCGTCACGGGGCGGAAGTACCCGTCCCACCGGCGCCGGAGGTCCGGTTCGATCTCGCCGCGATCGTAACGCCACTGCTGTCGGAGGTGTGCGAGTTCGGCGTCGATGTCGGCGGCGAGCGGGTTCTGCATCGCTCGGCGCTGGTCCGTGTGCACGAGCATCGTGCAGGGCTCGTCCTGCCCTGATCGCTGGAGCCACCCCGCCGACGCGAGTACGAAGTCGCGGAGTGCATGTCTGAGCGAGTCCGGCACGGCGGGGATGAAGCCCGTCGCGCCTCCGGGCGGCGGCACGACGAGATCGACGTCCATGTCCGGCACGATCTCGACGACGCTGAGGCCGGTGAGGTCTCCGTCGGCTGCATCGCCGGCGAGCACGTCGCGTCCGAACAGCCGGTCGGCGCCGACGTAGCTGGAGCCAGGCGGCGGCGGCAGCGACAGGATGAAGTCGCGCGGATAGAGGTCGTCGCCTCCTTCGCGGTCCACCGCGTCGGGATCGATCAGGACGTTCGCGAACGGCGTTGCGGTGTAGGCGACGTAGGAGCAGCGCGCGAAGAGCCGCAGCAGCGTGCGGATCTGCAGGTTGATCGCCGACGGGTCCAACTCGTCGTCGTCGATCTCGTCGCCGTCGTAGTCGTCAGCAGCGAGATCGACGAGGTCTGCCGGCCGACGGTTGCCGCGGGTGTTGATCGAAGCCTGGTCGGCCTCGTCATCGATCACGAGCACCGGCACGTGATCGGGCACCTTGCCCCGCATCCAGTTCACCAGACGCTGGAGGCGGCTCTTGTTCTTCTTGACCACCAGGATCACGTGGTCGTTGCCCTGCAGGACGGAAGCAGTGACAGCGTGCGGGTTGAAGTCTCCCCACACCTCGGCGTTGGTCATCCATACCCACTGTCGGCCTGGCTCCGGCTGCCCCACGCCAGGGGTGTCGTCGTGGCCGAGGTCTCGCTGGAGCCGCCGCTGCGTCTGCTGTCGCAGCGTGTTGTGCAGACCGGACAGCACGATCACGATCCGGTAACCGGCGTCGGCCGCCTTGGCGATCAGGGCCGAGAAGTTCGCCGTCTTCCCGCTCTGCACGTAGCCGATGACCAGACCGCGGACGTTGAAGCGCTCTGGGCCGGCCGATGTCGGGTCCTCGAGGTACGACAGCACGCGGTCGCTCGACCGGTCGAGGCTGTCGAGCTCGAACTCTCGGCGGTGCAGGACGTGGGCGAGATAGCGCCGCTGCCTGGGCCAGTAGTAGCCCTCGGCCGAGTCCCACCCCGCGAACCACGGCTTCGGCCCGCTGGTGCTCAGGACGGATGGGCCGAGGACGGTGATGGTCGTCGAGGTCTGTGCCTGCCACCGGGCCCTGACGGCGTCGTGATCTTCGGGAGGGATGACCGGCGTGAGCGATTCAAGTGCCTCATCGATGCCGACGCCGTCACGCTCCATGAGGGCGCGGACCAGGTAGAGGTGGCCCTCGACCCGCTCACCAGCCGAGGGCACGAGCCACCTCCGGTGAGCTGCGTCGCAACTCCTTGACGATTGCCGCCAAGGCCTCGCTCTCCCCGGCCGCCTCCGCGGCAGCTTCGAGTGCGTCGCTCGGCCGCCGAACCTCAGGCGCGGCCGAGACCCGTGAAGTGTCTGTTCGTGCCGAAGGGTCTTGTGATGCAGCAGCGCGGAGCGGCTCCACTTGGCGGCCCGCCCGGCGCGGAGGCGTAGACCCTGGCCGATCGCCGCCAGCTGACCGATAGCGGGTCTGCGCGCGGCGGGTGACCGCAGTGATCAGCGGCTCGATCGCCTCGCGGAGCTCCTGCGGCAGGATGACGATCGCCTTTGCGATGTTGATTCCAAAGGCCGAGTCGAGTTCGGGGAAGAAGTCGAGCGCGACGCGCGCGAGCTTGGTGTGCTCGTCTGCGGTCCGGAGCCGGCTCCACCCTCCTGACTGGATCAAGCGGTTCGCCCGGTACACATAGAGGCCCTGCTGGCGATTCCATTTACGCGGTCCGGAGGCCCGCCGCCAGGCTGCCTCGCCCGAGAACTCCGCCTGCGGAGGCATCACGTACGGTCGCACACGGACGATGCCGCTGCCGTCGTCACCGCTGACTCGGAAGTCGTCGCCGGGCAGCTCCTCTGTCTTCGGCTCATCCGTGCAGAACGGGTCCCACGGCTCGACCTTCGTCCCGTTGACCGAAATCTTCAGCCGTCGACGCGGCACCTGACCGGCGAGGAAGCGGTGGAACACCATCCCCAAGTGGACGTCGACCTCCTCGGCGAGCCCGAGCAGCCGCCGACGGGCCCACTCCCCCCAAGGGTCCTTGTACTCGAGCACCCGGTCGAGGTTCTCCCACAGCACGACGGTCCCGGGCCCATGCTGCAGGGGCGCCGTCAAGTGGTCCGGCCGTTCGGCGCCCTCGAGGACGAGCACCTCCCACCGATTGGTGTCTTCGATGTGGTCGAGGTCGAGGCACCGCGCCTCAATCCGCGCATTCCGCGGCGCGACCCGCGACGCGACCGACAGGCGCCTGCATTGCGAGGTGGAAGCGGTCTTCAGTCCGAAACCGAACTTCCCGAGGTCGTCCGCTGAGTAGTCCCGGTCGGTTCCGTAGCGCATTGCCTCCGTCAGCGTCGGGCCATTCATGCCCGCCCCATTGTCGGAGACCCGGATCCAAGAGTCGCGCCCGTCGAATTGGAGGTCGACGCAGACTTCCGTTGCCCCTGCCGCGATGCTGTTGTCGACCAGGTCCGCGACCGCCTGAGGCAGCTGGTAGCCGATGTCCCGAAGGGACCGAACGGTCCTTGCCGCTGACGGGACGATCTCCTCCACCTTCGGCCGCCGAGCCACCATCATCTACACAGTGCCTTCCGAAGCTGGCCACGGCCGACCGACCGCGTCGACGCCGGCGGTGTCCGCCTTCATGTCCCGACTCAAGCGGTCGGGCACAAAGCCGGAACTCGAGTTGCGCCGCGAACTACACCGACTTGGCCTTCGCTTCCGTGTGAACGTGAAAGACCTCCCGGGGCGGCCCGACGTTGTATTCAGTCGCGCCCGGATCGCCGTCTTCGTCGATGGCTGCTTCTGGCACGGGTGTCCGCAGCACGCTGTGGCCCCCAAGGCCAACGCCGACTGGTGGGCTGCCAAGCTCAACCAGAACCGCGCGCGGGATGTCCGCAATGACGACGAGTTGAGCGCCCTCGGATGGCGAGTCGTCCGCATCTGGGAACACGATGACCCGGCGGTGGCCGCCGAGGGGATTGCGGTCGAGTGGCGCATGCGTACGGGCCGGATCATCAGCCCGCCTTCCTGAGCACGGCACAGTAGGAGGCGATGGGGCACCGGTCGCACTTCGGGTTCTCCGAGGTGCAGATCGTCGATCCGACACGGTGGAGAGCGACGTTGCGGCGCGGGGCGTCGTCGTCCCCCCCGATCAGCTTCGCCAACTCCATCCGTCCATCGGACAGCCGGCGCTGACGGTCCACGTCGCTGCCGGTAAGGCGGGCGACGACGCGCAGGGCCGCCGTCGATGCTGTGATGCGCGTCGCGTCGAGCGCGATCGACGTGAGCCATGCGCGCTCCGCCGGGCGAAGCAACGCCTGCCATGTTGAGCCGTCCCACCCCTTCGCGTCAGCGTGAACTGCTTCCGCAATAGCAGCGAGCCGCTCAACA
>Ga0070741_10009105_pt1 | contig 19497 bp, 23 predicted proteins | sample Coa_R1_4_FD_66440 | JGI IMG/M metagenome (GOLD analysis project Ga0070741, IMG submission 66440) | Surface soil microbial communities from Centralia Pennsylvania, which are recovering from an underground coalmine fire - Coalmine... | ecosystem: Environmental > Terrestrial > Soil > Unclassified ...
GAACAACGCCGGCGGCTACACCACCTGCCCCCGCGCGGGCGGCGACGACGGCTACTGGATCTTCCTCCAGAGCGGCGTCACCGAGGACGGCGGCGGCGCGACCGTCGGAACGGCCACGACTGGCACCCTCACGGCGGACTTCTAAAATCAACGCCCATCCGAGCGCGCGTCAACGCGCGCTCGTCCTCCGCCTGCGCGCGGCGGCAATCCCAAGGTCAGGCAAGTTCGTTGCAGGAGAAGCTGCAAACGGGTCATGACACGATGGCTGATTGGATTCTGCCCGTTCTCCTCGCAGCTGCGTTTGCCAAAAAAACTCGCACGAAAATAAAGGTGAGCGCATAAGTTCGGGATGCAGGCGTCCTCACTGTTTTCCTCCAATAATGATATCCTCGAAGCGGATGCTGCAACTGTGCCCTGGCGTTAGCAGGGTGAAGGTTATTTCATGCACAAGGGTTCAATCCTTCTTGGCGTCTTGCTGGCCCTCGCCATGGCCCACGTGGCCGTCGTGAACGCGAACAGCGTCTGCCCCGGTTCCAACCAGCCTGTCCACACGTACGGTCTCTCCGTCTCGGTCGGCGCGAATTCGAACACGCTCTCCGAGCAGACATCAGGGTCCCCGCTTGGATCGATCGGAGGGGGGGCTGCGGGCAACGTCTTGGTCGACGATACCAACACGGCCGACTGCAACGGCGACGGCCAGCCCGGCGACTTCGACGGCGACTTCGACGTCGGCGGCGGCGGCGCCTTCTTCGGCTCCTCCAACGCGTGGGACTTCCTCGACGACTGCGGCTACGACCTGAACGTCCACGCGACCAGCGGCACGGCGACCGACGTCACCAGCCTGCCCGTCAGCGGCACCTTTGGCGTCGACGACACCCAGGGCCCCGTCGTCGTGACGGACCCCACCACCGGCGCGACCATCTGGTGCCAGACCGACGGCTCGATCACGCCCGACACGGACGCGAACGACTGCCTCAACGCCTGGGTCAACACCTGGTCCGCTGGCGCCTGCGCCGGCACCGGCGGCGACGACGGCTACTGGCTCTTCCTGAACACCCAGGTCAGCGAGGACGGCGGCGTGGTCACGGCCCAGACGGCCACGACCGGCACCCTCGCGGCGGACTTCTGAGGCCAACCTGGAGCTGGGGAGCGCGCCTCACCGCTCCTCCCCCGCTCGCTCCTCCTCGGCCTGCGCGCGCCGCCCCAGCCAGATGGCGACGAAGGTCCCCGCGGCGATGGCCACGGGCAGCGCGAGCAGCTGCACCAGCGCGCCGGCGAGGAGGCGCCCTCCGCAGCCGAAGGCCGCGAGCCCCGCGCATTCGGGGTTCGCGGGGCCGCGGAGGGCGCCGCCCAGCGCGGCGAGGGCGACGGCGAGGAGGGCGAGGGCCAGGCCCGTGGCCAGCAGGGCGCGGGGGGTCAACGCGGGGCGAGCGGCGCCACAAGGCTTGAAGCGAGCGCCCCGTTTCGGCGGCGCGATGAAGCTCCACTACGCGGTCGCGATGCCGGAGCCCGAGACGCACCTCTTCCACGTCTCGGTGGAGGTCTCCGGCGCGCAGGGGGACCGGCTGCGCTTCGTGATGCCGGCGTGGGCGCCGGGAAGCTATCTCGTGCGCGACTTCGCGCGGCACGTGCAGGAGGCCGAGGCGGTGGACGCTCGCGGGCGCGCGCTGCCGGTCGCGCGCGTCGACAAGCAGACGTGGGAGGTCGCGCTGGAGGGGCGCTCGCGCGTCGCGTTCCGCTACAAGGTGTACGCCAACGAGCTTTCGGTGCAGACGAGCCACCTGGACGCGACGCACGGCTACGCCAACGGCACGAGCCTCTTCGTCTACGTGGAGGGCGCCAAGGCGCTTCCGGCCACGCTGGAGATCAGGCCCTTCAAGGGGTGGCGCGTGGACGTCGCGCTCCCCTCCGCGGGGCCCAACCGCTTCTCGGCCCGGGACTACGACGAGCTGGTGGACGCGCCCTTCGAGTGCGGCACGCACCGGACCGTGGACTTCCGCGCGGCGGGCAAGCCGCACCGCGTCGCGATCTACGGGCAGGGCAACGAGGACGTGGACCGCATCGCCAAGGACCTCAAGGCCATCGTGGAGGAGGAGGCCGCGATCTTTGGGGGCTTGCCCTACGAGCGATATCTTTTCATCCTGCACCTGCACGACCGGCGCGGCGGGGGGCTGGAGCACCGGGGCAGCAACACGTCCAGCGTGGACCGGTGGAGCTTCCAGCCCGGGAAGCGCTACGAGGAGTTCCTCGCGCTGGAGGCGCACGAGTTCTTCCACACCTGGAACGTGAAGCGCCTGCGCCCCGCGGTGCTGGGGCCCTTCGACTACACGCGGGAGAACCACACGACGCTCCTGTGGGCGATGGAGGGCGTCACGTCCTACTACGACCACCTGGTGCTCGCGCGGCTGGGGCTCATCTCGGAGGATCGATATCGCGAGTTCCTGGCGGAGACGATCACGCAGCTTCGCCAGCAGCCGGGGCGCTTCCACCTCTCGCTCGCGCAGAGCAGCTTCCTCACCTGGGTGAAGCTCTACAAGCAGGACGCCAACTGGGTCAACACGGGCGTCTCGTACTACCTCAAGGGCGAGCTCATCGGGCTTCTCCTGGACCTCGCCATCCGCGACCGCACCGACGGGCGCAAGTCGCTGGACGACGTGATGCGGGCGCTCTACGAGAAGTACCCCGCCAGCGGTCCCGGCATCCCCGAGCCGCACCACGGCGGCGAGGACGGCTGGCGCACGACGCTGGAGGAGGTCACGGGCCTCTCGTGGCGCGCCTTCTGGGAGACGCACATCGAGGGGACGGAGGAGGTGGCCTTCGAGCCCGCGCTGCGCAAGCTCGGCTGGGCGCTGCGCCCCGTGCGCAAGGAGGAGAAGCCCGACGAGAAGGCGAAGAAGGGCGACTACGCGACGCCGGGCGCGTGGCTGGGCCTCGACGTCAAGGAGCACGAGAAGCGCATCCTCGTCGCCCGCGTGCTGCACGGCAGCCCCGCCATGGCCGCGGGCCTCTCGCCCGAGGACGAGCTGGTCGCCTTCGAAGGCGCGCAGGTCAAGGACAAGGACTTCCTGGAGCGGCGCCTCCGCGAGCGGCGCCCCGGCGACACGGTGCGGCTCCACGCCTTCCGCCGCGGGATGCTCGTGGAGACGCGCGCGACCCTCGCCGAGAACCCGCCCGAGAAGTGGGTCCTCGAGGAGGACAAGCGCGCAAGCCCCCGGGCCAAGCGCCTGCGCCGCGCCTGGCTCGCGCCCCTCTCCCGCGCAAAACGCGCAAGCCCCGTCGCGGGCGGCAAGCCCAAGCGCGGCGCGCGCTCGCGCATCGTGGGCGAAGGCGAGTAGGTGCGGGGTTTGGGGGCTTCGCCCCTGAAACCCCAATTTGCGCGCGCGAAGCAAGTGGATGCCTGCGGCGGAGGTCCTGCAGTTGATCCTAGGGCTTCAGCTCCGCCTCCAGGAGCCGCGCGCAGGTCGCATCCAGGCTCGCCCGCAGGCCTGCCAGCTCCTGCCGCGCGCCGGCCGCGACGCGGGGCCCGCGGGCGAGGCGGGCCTCCAGGCGACGGATGCGCCGCTCAAGACGGCCGATCTCCGTCCTCAGGAGGCGCCTGGGATGGTGCGGCATGGGGGGCGGGCTGCACAGTCCTAGGCATGAAACCATTCGCGCGGACGTCGCTCGCGACGGGTCGGATTGCCCCGGGATGGATGATCGGGACGGAGCGCTCAAGTCCCACCGGGTCCGGGCCGACGCGATGCGCGTTGAGACAGGACAGTCCGCATGGCTGCTCGCGACCGTCGCCGCCCTCGTGGCATCCTCCTCGCTTTCCCTGGGCTTCGCGCCAACGCTCTCCACGATGACGCTCCTCGCGTCCCTCGCCCTCCTCTCCGCGCGCGGGCTGCGCGCCTCCGCGGAGCGCATGGGCCCCGGCGCGGCGCGCGCCCTGGTCCTCGCGGGCGGCGCCCTCGCGCTGGCCGGGAGCGCCCTCGCGCTGGACGCCGCGCTCCCCCTCGCCGCGCGCGTCGCGGGGGGTGCCTTGGGCGCGCAGGCCCTCGTGGCCTCGCTGGGCGCCTCCACGTCGCGGGCCAAGGCGAGCCGCTGGCTCCTCCCCCTCATGGGCCACGGGACGGTCCTCGCCGCGAGCGTGGGGCTCGTCGTCCTGCGCGGCGCGCTCCCGCCCGCGATCCTCATGGGGTACGCGTCGGGCTTCGCGCTGCTGGCGCTCCACGCGTCGTGGGCCCAGGGCAGCGCGCCGCGCGCCTCCGTCGCGGGCTGGGAGGTCCCGCTCCTGGCCGCGATGGTCGCGGGCGTCGGGGCCGCGTCGCTCCTCTACGCGCGCGAGGTCGTCGCCCTCGCGCTCCTGCGCGGCGCGACGCGCCCGGCCCTCGCGGTCGCCCTCGCCGCGGGCGCCTTCGCGCTGGCGATCCTGTGCGCGCCGCCCCCCGCGCCGCGCCGGCGCTCGGGCATCCTGCTCGACGTGGTCGCGCACGGCGCGGCGGGCATCGCGCTGCTCAACGTGCTCTTCCTGGGCTTCTCCGTCGTCTCGGGCTGGAGCCTGCGCCTCGTCTTCGCCCTCCTCTTCGCGTGGCAGCTCGTCGTCATCGGCATGGAGTACCGCACGCTGCGCCACGCCCGGAGGAGCCGCAAGCGCGGCCCCGCGGCGCGGGACGCCGGCCTGCGCCCCCTGACGGTGGTCGTGCCCGCCGCCAACGAGGAGCACGTCCTCCCGGCGAGCCTCGCGGCCAACCTGGCGGTGGACCCGCGCCTGCGCTTCCTGCTCGTCCCCGCGACGAAGTCCAGGGACGGCACCGTGGCCCTCGCGCACCGCCTCGCCGCCGAGCACCCGGAGAGGGTCCGCGTCGTGGAGGGCTCCACCGGCTCCAAGGCGGAGGACCTCAACCTCGCGTGGCGAGAGGTGGACACGGACCTCGTCCTCCTCCTGGACGCGGACGAGACCATCGACGAGGGCTCCCTGCGCCGCGCGCTGGCCATCCTCGACGCGGAGCCCGACGTGGGCCTCGTGCAGGGGCGCAAGGTGAGCCGCGCGCCGGGCGAGGGCTTCCTCGCGCGCTTCGTGAGCGCGGAGCGGCGCTACTGCACCTGGATGGACCACGCGATGCACGGCGACGAGCTGGGAAGCAGCCACTTCGGAGGAAGCGCCGCCCTGCTTCGCCGCGAGGTGCCGCCCTCCCTGGGGGGCTGGACCGACCGCACCATGACCGAGGACATCGAGTTCACGCTGCGCCTCCACCTGGACGGGCGCTGGCGCATCGTGTACGACCCCGACGTCATCGTGCGCGAGAGCGACCCCTCGACGTTCTCCGACCTCCTCAAGCAGCGCACGCGCTGGAGCCGCGGCTGGGCGCAGTGCTTCGCGCTCTACTTCGGCAAGGTCGTGCGCTCCCGCGAGCGACTGGGCCGCAAGCGCGCCTTCGGGCTCGCATGGCTGCTGGTCATCACCGTGAGCGCGCTCTGGACGACCTTCGTGCCCGCGACGCTCCTCATGCGCATGGCGGGCATCTCGCCGCTCCTTCCCGTGGTCGTGGGCGTCCCGCTGACGCTGATCCTGCTGCCCAGCCGCCTCCTGGCCTACGGCTACGCGGCGCTGCGCGACCCCGTGATCCCGCTGCGCTTCTCGCCCGCGCGCTTCGCCGAGCTGGCGCTCCAGGCGTACCTGTGGATCCTCCTGGGATGGTTCGTGCAGATCCACGCCCTCTACCTGGAGCTCTCCAGCGCGCCGCGCGTCTGGTACGTCACCGGCAAGCGCCGCGCCCAGAAGGCCGCCGGGGCGTGAGCGCGACGGAGGGCGCCGCGCGGGAGGTGCGGCGCCGCCTGCGCCTGGCGGCGTGGATCCTGGGCGCGGCGCTCGCCGCGGGGCTCGCCGCCCTCGGGGCCCGGACCCCGCCTCTCGCCCTTGCCGCGCCCGCGCTGGCGGGGCTGGGCTTCCTGGCGGCGCAGAGCGTCCCCCGCGCGGCCCGCCTGGGCGCCGGCGCGGGCTACCTCGCGGGCGCCTCCCTCGCCCGCGCGGGCCTCCTCGCCTCGGGCCTCGCCCTCGCGCTGGGCGCCCGCGACTGGGGCTATCACCTCTTCGCGGGGCTCCTCGCGGCGGTGGGCGTCTGGATCGCGGCCGGGGCGAGGCCTCAGATGTCGCGGTAGCGGCGCTCGACCACCGTGGTGCGCCGCCGCGTGAAGAGGTGGACGATGGCCAGGAGGATGCCCAGGCCGATGCAGACCCACCCCAGCCAGACGAGGCTGCCGCCCAGGGCGGCGAAGCCGAACGCGTTCGTGAAGCTGAGCACGATGCCGACGAGGATCAGGACGATCCCCAGCGAAAGCAGCGCCATGCCCCAAGCTCGCCTGCCGGCGCCCTATGAGTTCTGGCCGCTCCGTCGACGCTTCGAAGAAAGGGCCACAAGCCACAACCGGCCCCGGAGCGGGCTCGACCGCATGCAAACGCTCGGATGGGGCATCGCCCTGGTGATCCTTGGCCTCCTGCTGACCTTCACGCACCTCTTCGGCTTCGTCGTGGGCTTCCCGCTCCTGGCCATCGGCATCGTGCTCATCGCGGTGGGCGTCATCCTGGGCATCATCCACCTGGTCACGGGCACGACGCGCACGGGCCGCCTCCGCGGGCGCACCATCTGAGGCTCAGCGCTTCGGCCGGCCGCGCAGCTTCGCGCGCCGCGTCCACGCGAGCCCCAGCGCGCGCTGGAACGCGGCGCGCTCCACGCGGGTGAGGTCCACCCACGTGTGCCCCATGCGCCCGAAGCCGCCCTCGACCGGGCTGAACGCCTCGGGGTGCTCGCGGCAGACCTCGGCCTGCTCCGCGGGGCCAAGGCCCAGCGAGGCGCGGCGCTCGTCCGGGAAGAGGGTGCAGAACTTCCCGCCGTAGGCGCGGAACGAGGGGAATCCCACGTGGTCGCGCTCCTCCACGTCGGGCAGCGCCAGCGCGAGGGTCCGCACCGTCTCGTTGCGGATCATGGCGTCACGATGTCGCGCTGCGCCCTCGTCGTGACCTCAGGCTTCAGGTCGCGGTGGACGTACACGTCGATCTCGTTCCTCACGCCGAACTCGGGCAGGTACACGCCCGGCTCGATGGTCACGAGGAGCCCGGGGATCAGCTCGCGCGTGTCGTAGGTCTCGAAGCCGTCGAGGTTGGCGCCCTCGCTGTGGACCTCTTGGCCCACGCTGTGGCCCGTGCGGTGCGTGAACCACTGGGCGAGCCCCTTCTGGACCAGGTGCTCGCGCACGGCGTGGTCGGTCTCCGCGCCGGTGGTGGGCTTGCCCCGCTTGGCGGCGGCCTCCAGGTGGTGGACGCCCGCGTCGCGCGCGTCGCGCACGGCCTCGAACACCTCGACGTGCCGCGCGCTGGGCTTCTTCCCCGCGAAACCGGTCCAGGTGATGTCCGCGTACACCGAGCCGGGCTGGTCGAGCTTGCCCCACAGGTCGATGAGGACCCAGTCGTCCTTGCGGATGGGGCTGCTCCCCTGCTCGGGGGGCGCATAGTGCGGATCGCCCGCGTGCTCGTTGACGCCCACGATGGGCGCGTGGTCGAAGACGAGGCCCGCGTCGCGGAACTTCTTGACGAGGAACTGCTGGATATCAAATTCGGTGACGCGGCGGCCCGCGAGGGCCTCGCTGAAGGCGTGGGCGAACGCGGCGTCCTTGCTCTCGTCCAGGATTTTCGCCGCCTTGCGGTGCGTGGCCAGCTCGGCGTCGCTCAGGCGCGCATAGGCGTACTGGTAGAGGTCGCCGCTGGGGACGACGCTCTTGCCCAGGCCGCGCACCAGATCGAGGGTCCCTCCGTCGACGCGGCTCACGTAGGGGAGCGTGCCGCCGGGGGCGTACTCCATGGCGACGCTGCGGGCCCCCTTCACGACGTCGGTGAGGGCGTCCACGAGGCTGCCGCGGTGCGTGTAGGAGCGCACCGACGCGTCGATGCCCTGGATGGCGCTGCGGTCGATGGCGCTGGCGACGAGCGTGGGGCGCCCCTCGGCGGGGATCCAGTAGAAGACGCGGCGCGTGAGGTGGCGCTCCTCGCCCCCCAGCACGCGCTTGAGGACGGGGTTGCTCCCCTTGAAGTCGTAGACGAGCCACCCGTCGATGCCCTTCTGGCGGAGGTACTCCTGCGCCTCGTGAAGACCCATGCCGGGCGGACCGGGCCGCGTGCGCTTGAAGGTTGCCTGGCCTCCGATGCGTAACCATGCGTCAACGCTTTCTCCGCCGGGCGCCTCCTCCCTGCCATGACCGAGGACATCGTCCACGAAGCGACCTACCCCTACCCTCCGGAGGAGGTGTGGCGCGCCATCACGGAGCCGGCGGCCCTCAACGCCTGGCTCATGCAGACCGACTTCCGCGAGGCCGCCGTGGGGCACAGGTTCGAGTTCCGCGACAAGCCGCGCAAGGCCGTGGGCTGGGACGGGGTCACGCGCTGCGAGGTGCTGGAGGTCGTGCCGCCCCGGCGCTTCGTCTTCCGCTTCGGCGACGGGAGCGGCGGCTTCACGCCGACGACCGTCTCGTGGGACCTGGAGCGCACGCCCTCCGGGGGCACGCACGTCCGCTTCCGGCACTCGGGCTTCGGCGGCCTGAAGGGGTGGCTCATGCGCCAGGGCATGAACCAGGGGTGGGCGCGCATGGTGGCCCGCGCCATCCCCTTCGTCATCGAGCGGCGCCGCGCCACTGGCGCGTTCCCCCTGCGCGACGAGGTCAAGGCCAACGCCAGGGCGCCGCGGGCGTGACATGCCCCGCGCCATCCGCACCCGCGAGGCGACCGCCGCCCGCGACGCCCGCGTCTTCCGCGCCCTGGCCGACCCCACGCGCCGCCGCATCCTCCACGTCCTGGGCGGCGGCGAGATGCGCGCAGGGGACGTCGCGCGGCGCTTCGCCATCAGCCGCCCCGCCGTCTCGCGCCACCTGGGTATCCTCCTGGAGGCGGGCCTGCTCTCCGTGCGAGTCCAGGGGCGGGAGCGCCTCTACGCCATCGTGCCGGGGCCCCTGCGCGACGCGGCGGGGCGCCTGCGGGCCCTCGACGCGCTCTGGGAGGAGAAGATGGCGCTCCTGGGGGAGCACCTGGCGCGCTCGCGGGGCGAGCGGTGAGGGCACCGCGACCGGAACCGCTTTCCCGCGGCCCGTGCTGCGCCGTGGCAAGGTGAAGAAGCGGCTCTGGCATCTCGTGGTGGGCACGCGGGGCGGCCTGAAGCGGGCGGAGATCATCGCCCTCGTCCGCAGGCGCCCCTACAACGCCCACGAGATCTCCCGCCTCATGGGCGTCGACTACAAGACGGCGCGCCACCATCTGCGCGTCCTGGTGGAGAACGGCGTGCTCGACGCCAGCGAGGACCACTACGGCACGCTCTACTTCTGGAGCGCCGCCATGCAGGCCAACCTTGCCACGTGGCAGGAGATTTGGGAGAGCGTGGGGCAAAACGCTTCGGACCCGACCCGCAAGAAGGAGGATGACGTCTGATGGAAGCGATCGGTTCCTGGTGGGCGGCCTGCATGGGCCTCTCGGGGCTCGCGGCGCTGCTGCTGCTCGCGCTGCTGCTGGTGTACGTGCGCAACCTGCGCCGCGCGCCCAGCCCGTTCGCCAAGGGGCTCGTCGCCTTCGCGGGCCTCTTCCTCGCCGAGGCCGTGGGCTCCATTGGCGTGTGGGCCTCCCTCTCGGGCGAGTACGGCCCCGACGTGGCCATCCCCATGATGGTCATGCGGACGCTGGAGGTCGGCGGCGTGCTGGCCTTGCTCTACGTGTCGTGGGAGTGACCGGCGCCTTTCCGTCTGCGTCACGTCTTGGCGCGACGACGCCACGACGCGACGCTTGGGGAATCGTTGCGTCGTGGCGTTGAGGGGTGAGAAAGCGGAAGGCAGACGTCGGCCCGCAAGAGGTCGCCTGGTCACCCGTCCGTACCCACAAAGCAGAACCATCCCCAGGAGGATCGCGGCGGGATGTCCGCCGACGACGCCAGCGCCGCCCTCTCCGAGATCCGCTACAGCCTGCTCATCCTCGGCACGCAGGGCGAGGGCGGGCCGCACTTCATGGTCGCCAACTGGGGCGTCCAGGCCTCCTTCGAGCCGCGCCGCTTCGCGATGCTCCTGGAGAGCGGCTCGCGTACTCTGGCCTTCGCGCGCAAGCACAAGGCGTTCACCGTGAACCTCCTCAGCGAGACGCAGGACTACAAGCCCCTGGTCAAGGACGTGATGAAGAGGAAGGGCGAGGGGCACGCAGCGCAGAAGGGGGCCCTCGACGCGCCGCGGCTCCCCGAGGCCTACGCCGGGTTCGACTGCAAGCTCGCCAAGGAGGTCGACGTGGGCGGGGACCACACGCTCCTTGTGGCCGACGTGGTGGACGGCTGGACGAAGGGGGAGGGCCCCGCCGTCGTGCTGGCCGACATGAAGCTCAGCTACGCGGGGTGAGCCGCGCTCACGGGCCGCGCCGGCGCCCCACCCGGTTCGCGACGAGCATCGTGGGGAAGCGCAGCAGCGCGCCCGCGAAGAGCACCGTGCAGGCCAGCGCGACCGCGACGAGATAGCGGTTGGAGAGCGACACCGCCACCGGGTTGCGCACGGCCTCGGACGACGAGTCCGCCAGCGTCACGGTGCTGGCGCTGCCGTGGCCGGGGTCCACCTCCACGTCGGGCGAGGCGTACTCGTAGGTGTACCCCTTGGGCAGGTGGAGCGTGAGGGCCAGGTCCCAGCCGGGTTCCATCTTGATGACGATGAGCTGCGTGATGCCCAGCAGGTCGAAGGCGCTGCGCTCGTAGAGGGCGCCCGCGCTCTCGCCGCGGATCTCGTCCAGGAGGTGCTTGCGGTCCAGCTTCTGCTGGCGCTCCGCGGGGGAGAGATGCTGCGCGTCCAGCACGTCCTGGAGGATGCTCACGAGGCTCTCGCGCTTGAGGTACTGCACGTCCAGCGTCGTGTCCAGCGCGACGGGGGGCTCGCGGGAGTCGGGCAGGGGCGAGCGCACCGCGCCGGGCCCGTCGGGCACGGAGGGCGAGGGGGTGGGCTCGTCCAGGGGCGAGACGTTGGACCACGAGAAGCGCGAGGCGAGGAGCGTCGCGTCGGGGAACGTCGTCGAGACGAAGGTGGTAAGCGCGTCCTGCTCCTGCGCCTCGAAGGCCGCCACGGCCGCCGCGCTCAGCGTCGCGCGGAACTCGCCCGCGGTGATCACCATGGGGCCGGCGCGGTCCAGGGAGCCGTTGGGCGGCGCGCGGGGCGAGAGGCCGTAGAAGCGGCTCACGTTGATGGCGCGGAACTCCAGATGCGCGGTCAAGCGCCCCTGGGCGCGGAAGTCGCCCCCTCCGAAGAGGACGCCCAGCGTCTGGAAGTCCAGCGAGCGGAAGTCCAGGTCCAGGTGGATGCGGACGTCCTCGCGGGTGAGGTTCGTGCCGGAGGCCAGCTCCGCCGCCGCGACCGCCGTCCCGCCCGGGTTGTTGGGGTCCAGCGGCAGGGGCAGCGGCGGGGTGGGGACCGCGGGGAGCCCCGCCGCGCTGATGGGGGCCGCAAGGAGGAGCGCCAGGAGGAGGGCCGCCGCGCGCACGCTACCACCTCGGCGTGAGGCCGCTGGAGAAGAGGACGAGCCAGACGACGAACGCGCCCAGGGAGAGCACCAGCGCGGCGCGGCGGCGCAGGAGCATCGCGTCGAGGCGCGCCGCGCGCTCGGCCTCGGGCGCCTCGTCGAGGCGGGCCGCCACGCGGGAGGCGAACCACACGGGGGCGAAGGCGTAGGCGAGGATGGCGGCGAGGGCGCCCACGTAGAGCATGGGCGCGCGGAAGACGTGCAGGTCGTCCAGCGTGATGCCGGCGACGAAGAGGGCGAGGCAGAGCGCCGTGGCCGCGGGGCGCCCGGCGCGCAAGGCGCCCGTCCACGTCGCGTCCCGCGTCCTCACGCCTGCGCCAGGGCCCCCGTGCGGACATATGGGTTTTGGACATGCACCCCGGCCGGTGGTCGCCACCTTGAAGAGCGCCGAGGCCGGTGGCCGCGCGATGCGGCTGGCGGCGTGGGCGGTGGCGCTCCTGCTCCTTGCGCCGCTGGCCTCCGCGTGGCCCGCCGAGGTCCGCCAGGGGCTCGCGCCGGGGCTGCGCCTCCACGACGGGCTCCTCGTGGCCGGGGCCGTCAGCGCCTCCACGGGGAACGCCACCGCCCTGGGCGCGGCCGAGGTCACGGGGCTCTTCCTGGGCGACGGCGCCACCGTCACGCAGTGCCCGCTCCAGGACGGCACGCGCCCTGACGCCTCCTGCGGGGGCCGCGCGGACATGCCCAACGGCCACGCCAAGATCCTCGTCCTTTCTGGGGGCCTCGTGGCGCAGCCCGTGGACCTCGCCCCCGCCACCCTGGAGTCCCCCTCGGGCGCGGGGCTCCTGGGGCGGGCGGACCTGGGGAACGCCACGCCGCCCCTGGACGTGCGCGGCCCCGCCCTCGCGCTGGGGGGCCGCGCGCACGTCCGCGCCGAGGCGCGCTCCTACCTGCTGCGCCCCTTCGGCCGCGAGGTGAGCGTCGAGGTGCGCGGCGACGCCGGCATCAAGCGCTACAACGGCACCGAGGCCGTGCTCCAGGTGGACAACGCCAGCGGGCTCGACCTGGAGGCGCCCGCGGCCTTCCTCGTCCTGGAGAACGGCAGCCGCGTCTCCGTGGACGCCGCGCCCCTCGCCGTCGCGGAGAAGGGCAACGGGCTGGAGGACCTCTTCGCGCTGCTGCGCGCCATGACGCCCCCCGCCAGCGCGGACCGGCGCGCGGACCTCGCCGACGCCTTCGGCCCCTTCCAGCTCGTCCCGGCGCTCCTGGACGGCACGCTGGCCGCGCATGCGAACCTCACCCTGAACGGCGCGCCGCAGGACGACTTCGCCCTGGTGCGCGCCCCCGACGCGCGCCTCGTCCTCGCGGGCGAGGAGTGGCGAGGCGCGGGCAACGCGAGCCTTGTCGTCCAGGGCGACGTCCTCGCCGCCGATCCCGGCAGCCGCGTCGAGCCCCCCATCGTGCTGCCGCTGATCCTCGCGGGGCTCGCCATCGCCGGGCGCGTCCTCACCAGGCGCGAGCGCACGCCGTGGAAGCGCCGCCGCCTCGTCGCGGCCGCGCGAGCCGCCGGGTTCGTCCTCCTGGCCCTGGTCGCGGCGCAGGTGCTCGCGGGCATCCTCGGCTTCCACCCGCTCCTCGACGCCGCGCGCCTCTCCGCCCGCAGCCGCGTCCAGGTGGGCACCCTGGTCGCGCTGGTCGCCCTGGCCTCGTGGCTCATGGTGGGGCTCTCCCTGGAGAGCCTTGCCCGCAGCGCGCTGGCCCTGCGCAGGCGCGCCGGCGCCCGCTTCCTCCCCGTCGCGGCGGGCATCCTCGCCGCGCTGGTCTTCCTCCTCGTCGCGGGCGCGCCGCTGACGAGCCTGGTGGCGAGGCTCGTCCGCCTTTGAGACGTGACAAGGCCGGGGCCTACCTCGTCCTCAGGCCCCCGGAGGGGCATCCCCGCGCGTGCACCGGACGCGCAGGAACGGGACCGCGGCCCCCCGAACCAGTGACAAGATTCTTATATAGAACCGCGATTTCACGCCTGTTCTTCTGGGCATTTTTTCCAGGGATGAATCATGGACGGGACTCAGACTCTCAAGACCGGGACGACCACGGTCGCCCTCGTGACCAAGGAGGGCGTCGTCATGGGCGCGGACATGCGCGCGACCATGGGCAACCTCATCTCCCACAAGGAGACCCAGAAGCTCTTCCGCATCGCGCCCCACATGGGCTTCACCATCGCGGGCCTCGTGGGCGACGCCCAGGTGCTCGCCCGCTGGCTGGAGGCCGAGGTGGAGCTCTACGAGACCAAGCGCGGCAGCCAGATGAGCATCAAGGCCGCCAGCACGCTGCTCGCCAACATCATGAACCAGCGCAAGTTCGCGCCCTTCTACGTCCAGCTCATCGTGGGCGGCGTGGACCTCGAGGGCTCCCACGTCTACTCGCTGGACAGCGCGGGCGGCAACATCCCCGACAAGTTCGTCACCACCGGCTCCGGCTCGGTGTTCGTCTACGGCGTGCTCGAAGACCACTACCGCGACGACCTCTCGCAGGACGAGGGGCTTGACCTCGCCATCCGCGGCATCACCGCGGCCATGAAGCGCGACAGCGCGTCGGGCGACGGCATGAACGTCTGCTCGATCACCCGCGAGAAGGGCTTCGTCCTCCTCACCAAGGACGAGGTCGAGAAGCGCAAGAAGAAGATGGGGCTGAAGTAAGATGGAGGCCAACGCGTCGGAGCGCAAGCTCCTCAAGACCGGCACCACCACGGTGGGCATCGTCACCAAGGACGGCGTCGTCATGGGCGCCGACCAGCGCGCCACCATGGGGCACCTCATCGCGCACAAGGACACGCAGAAGCTCTTCCGCATCGACAACCACCTGGCGATGACCATCGCGGGCGGCGTGGGCGACGCGCAGGTGCTCGTGCGCTGGCTGAAGAGCGAGGTCGACCTCTACAAGCTGAAGCGCGGCACCGAGATCAGCGTCCGGGCCGCCTCCACGCTGATGGCGAACATCCTCAACCAGAACAAGTTCAGCCCCTTCTACGTGCAGCTCCTGGTGGGCGGCGTGGACCTGGAGGGCAACCACATCTACTCCCTGGACGCCGCCGGCGGCAGCATCCCCGACAAGTTCGTGACCACGGGCTCGGGCAGCGTGTTCGTGTACGGCGTGCTGGAGGACCACTACAAGGACGACATGAGCCTCGACGAGGGGCTCGATCTGGCCGTGCGCGGCCTCACCGCCGCCATGAAGCGCGACAGCGCGTCGGGCGACGGCATGAACGTGTGCACCATCACCCGCAAGGAAGGCTATCGCCAGATCCTCAAGGAGGACCTGGAGAAGCGCAAGAAGAAGCTCGGCCTGCGCTGAGCGCGCCAGCTTCTTCTTTTCTTTCCCTCTCCAACCAAGGAAGTTCCCCACATGGGCGTCGAAGACGTTCTCCGCGAGATCCGCGACGAAGTGCAGAAGGAGGTGCCCTCCTCCGTCGAGGTCACTGACATCGAGTTCGAGGCCGCCGTGCTCGTGATCTACACGAAGCACCCCGAGAAGTTCGCGGAGGACGAGGACCTCGTCCGCAGGCTCGCGAAGAAGCTCAGGAAGCGCGTCGTGGTCCGCCCCGACCCCTCGGTGCTGGCGAAGATCGAGGAGGCGGACAAGAAGATCCGCGACCTCGTGCCCGCCGAGGCCGAGATCACCGAGCTCTACTTCGAGCCCGACATCGGCGAGGTCATCATCGAGGCGCGCAAGCCCGGCCTCGTCATCGGCCGCCACGGCACGACGCTGAATGACATCAAGAAGACCATCGGCTGGGCGCCCAAGGTCGTGCGCACGCCGCCCATCCCGTCGAAGACGGTGAAGGACCTGAGGGAATACATCCGCAGCGTGGCGGAGGAGCGCAAGGACATCCTCCACCGCGTGGGCCGCAGGATCTACCGCGGCGGCGTGAAGGAGGAGCAGTGGGTCCGCTGGACCAGCCTGGGCGGCTACCGCGAGGTGGGCCGCTCGTGCCACCTGCTCCAGACGCAGGACACCAAGATCCTCATCGACTGCGGCGTGAACTTCAGCAACGACGACAAGGCGTCCCCCTATCTCCACCTGGGCGAGGTGTGGCCCCTCACGCAGTTGGACGCCGTGATCCTCACGCACGCCCACATGGACCACTGCGGCCTCATCCCGCTGCTCTACAAGTACGGCTACGACGGCCCCGTCTACTGCACGCCGCCCACGCGCGACCTGTCCGTGCTCATGCAGCTGGACTACATCAAGATCGCCGCGGCGGAAGGGAAGAAGCCGCCCTACGAGAGCGACCACGTCCGCGAGTGGGTGAAGCACTGCGTGACGCTGGAGTTCGGCGACACCACGGACATCGCGCCCGACGTGAAGCTCACGTTCAGCAACTCGGGGCACATCCTGGGCAGCGCGGTCTCGCACTTCCACATCGGCGACGGTTTCTACAACGTGTGCTGCACGTCGGACATGAAGTACGAGCGCACGTGGCTGTTCAACCCCACCAACAACAAGTTCCCGCGCCTGGAGACGCTCATCATCGAGGCCACCTACGGCGGGCGCAACGACTTCCAGCCCACGCGCCAGCAGGCCACCGACCAGATGAAGGAGATCTGCCAGCGCGTCCTCACGCGCGGCGGCAAGATCATCGTGCCCAGCTTCGCCGTGGGCCGGAGCCAGGAGATCATGCTCGTCATGGAGGAGCTGATCCGCAACGGCGACTGCCCGCGCGTGCCGGTCTATCTCGATGGCATGATCTGGGAGGCCACCGCCATCCACACGGCCTACCCGGAGTACCTCAACAACGAACTGAGGAACGAGATCTTCCACGAGGGATCGAACCCCCTCCTCTCGGACATCTTCATCCGCGTCGACTCGTTCGAGATGCGCCGCAAGGTCATCGACAGCGACGAGCCGTGCGTCGTCGTCACCACCAGCGGCATGATGAGCGGCGGCCCGGTCATGGAGTACTTCAAGAACTGGGGCGCCGACCGCCGGAACGCCCTCGTCTTCGTGGGATTCCAGGCGGGCGGCACGCTGGGGCGGCGCATCCAGCAGGGGTGGCGCGAGATCCCCATGGCGGGCCAGGGCGGCCGCAGCAGCGTCGTCAAGATCGAGCTGGACGTGGAGACCGTGGACGGCTTCTCGGGCCACTCCGACCGGCGGCAGCTGATGAACTACATCAACAACATCACGCCCAAGCCGGACCGGGTCATCACGATGCACGGCGAGGAGTCGAAGTGCATCGACTTCGCCACGTCGATCCACAAGAAGTACCACATCATGACGGACGCTCCTTACAATTTGGAGACCATCCGGCTGAAGTGAGCGCCCTCCCCCGCCGGGCGCGGTGCCGGAAGTCCACAAGCGCACGCCTTAAGTGGCGGGTCCAGGAGAACCAGCCCCCGAGCGGAGCCTCCCATGGGCCTGAGCGTCACGGCGAGCCACGTCATCTGGTTCTTCGCCTTCGTGGGCCTCGCGGGGGGCGTGCTCACGGCCTTCTTCGACCTCTCCGGCACCTTCCGTCACGCGGAGGCCACGCGCCAGGCCATCGACTCGGAGAAGCTCCACGCGTTCCTCGCCAACGCCACGTTCTGCTACGACGGCGCCGCGCAGGAGGTCCGCGTCAACGCGACCAACGAGGGCGCCGCCGCGCTGGACGTGGGCAACCTCACCTTCGTGCTCGACGGCGCGCCCGCCTCCGGCTTCGCCGCGACGCCGCAGGACGGCGTGGCCACCTCCTTCTGGGCGCCCGGCGAGTGGATGGCCTTCACGGAGACGGGCGTCGCCCGCGAGCCATCCACGCTGGTGATCGCGACGGAGCACGGCGTCCTGGTGCGCGCGACGAAGACGGCGTGCCCGTAGGCCCTCAGCAGAGCGCGCGGCCCGACGTCTGCTCCGCGACGTAGGTCCCGCCCTTCTCCTTGCCGAGGGCCTTGTCCGCGTACCAGACGAAGGCGGGCTTGCAATCGGCGGTCAGGGTCTGCCCGTAGACGTCGCTGGAGCGGTTGCAGGTGAACCCCGCCGCGGGATTGCCCAGCGGCGAGGCCGGCAGGCCCCCCGTGCAGGCGCCCATGAGCTCGGAGGCCGTGCCCTTCCACGCCGCGACGGTCGCGAGGGAGAAGGCCTCGAACGTCGGCGTGGCGTTCATGGCGTCGAGCGACTCGTCGATGGTGGGCATCCAGAGCGCGCCCGTGCCGTTCCCGTCGCCCGCGAGGGAGAAGATGGCGATCTTGCCGGGGCCGCCCGCGACGATCTGCGCGAGGACGCGGCCCGTGCCGGGCTTCGCGCTGGCCTCGGCGGGGGCCACGACGACGGGCTTGGAGAACTTGGCCGCATCCGGCGCGGCCCAGACGTAGGCCAGCGCGGAGCCGTCGTAGTCCGGGTAGGGCTTGGGCGACTCGGGGTACGCGACGTAGAGGTCGCCCGCCGAGTCCAGCGCGGCGGTGGGCATCTGCGCGCCCACGATCTTGCTCGACGCGCTGTCGTCCACCGCGAGGGCCGGCGTCCATGTGGCGCCGTGGTCCTTCGACGTGGAGACCCAGATGCGCGTCGCCGCGACGACGTTGATCTCGAAGGGCCCCGTGACGGAGGCGCCGCACCCGCCCGCCGCGGACGTGCGCGTGGGGTAGACGGCGTAGATCTGGCCGGTGTCATGGTTCGCCACGAGCTTCGCGGGGCCGCCCGAGTCGGAGCACTGCAGGTCCAGCCAGGCCTGGCTGCCAGGGGGCGCGACGGGCACGGGCGCGCCGAAGGTGGCGCCGCTGTCGTGCGAGGTCGACACGAACATCTCGTGCTGCGCCGCGCCGGACGCGAGGTTGTGCCAGAGCATGTAGACGTCGTAGGTCCCGTCGGCGTTCTTCGGGCCATACGCCAGCCACTGCCGGTCCTGGTCCTTGAGCTGCTGGCCGCTGGAGGATTTCCATGTCGTCCCGTTGTCGTCGGTGTAGTGGATGTCCAGCGCGATGCCCGTGCCGTTGATCACGCTGGCGAGCACGCGGCCCGAGGGGAGGACCAGGATCTCGTTGTCGGAGTTGGGCGTCGTGGTGGGCGGATTGGCCTTTGTCCTCGTCCAGCTCAGGCCGGTGGACGACCAGTAGATGGCCTCCGTGGAGGTGGGTCCCCCCTCCTGGGTCGTGAGCCACTGGCGCCCGTCGGGGCCCGTCGCCATGGAGGGCTCCCAGCCCCCGTTGTTGACCTGGACGGCCTGGAAGACCGGGGGCGCGGCGTCGTTGCCCGGCTCGCCGTTCTGGCCGGTGGGGGGCTTTTGGGCGCCGAGGCAGCCGGCCGAGAGGAGGATGAGGACGAGGACCCAGGAGCGCATGACGCGGCCGCCATGCCCGATCCCAGGATAAGCCGTTGCTGGCGGCGGCGTTGTCCAACGCGCGCTATCGCTGCACGACGTCGCCGAACATCGCGCGGATGGCCGCGAAGTGGCTCCCGTCGGCCACCATGTGGACCAGCGTGAAGACCACGACGAGGATGCCCATGGCGAAGTGGACGAAGCGCCAGCGGTTGAACCCCCAGCGCGCGACGAACGATCGTTGCACCGCGCCCGTGACGCCCAGGCCCACCATGGCCGCGAGCGCAAGCCCGCCCCAGACGAGGCCCGCGCTCCAGACCCAGAACGCCTCGTAGAAGTAGATGAACATGTGGAGCGACGCCACGCCTAGGAGCCAGAAGCTCATGCTGTTGTGGAACAGCACGCGCCGGCGCGGGCCGCCGAAGAGCTTGTTGAGCGCGCCCACCGAGCCGCGGCCGAAGGTGCCGCCGAAGACGAGGCTGGGGATGATGAGGAAGCTCCCCGCGAAGCCCAGCACCTGGCCCCAGCGGCGCAGGACGGGCTCCAGCAGCGAGACGGACGTGCCCGCGGTGGCGACGCCCTGGCCCACCGAGAGCGTGGCGCCGGTGCGGAACTCCAGCGTGCTGTACTTGTCGTAGTCGCCGCTGTCGCCGATGTTGCGGTCGGTGTGCTGGTGGTACGCCGTGCCGCGGCCGCCGTAGCGCATGCGCTG
>Ga0070741_10009106_pt1 | contig 19494 bp, 12 predicted proteins | sample Coa_R1_4_FD_66440 | JGI IMG/M metagenome (GOLD analysis project Ga0070741, IMG submission 66440) | Surface soil microbial communities from Centralia Pennsylvania, which are recovering from an underground coalmine fire - Coalmine... | ecosystem: Environmental > Terrestrial > Soil > Unclassified ...
GAGCTTCTCTGCCAACCGCGCGGCAGATCAGAGCTTTCTCTTGGATGTCGAATTCAGCGTCGCTCCCGGGTTCACGATTCTCTTTGGGCCGTCCGGCTCAGGCAAGACCACGCTGCTTGATTGCATCGCGGGACTGCGGCGTGCCGACAGCGGCCGCATCGCGATCGCCGGGGACCTGCTGTTCGATGCCAATACTGCTGCGAACCTGCCGGCGCATCGCCGACGTGTGGGATACCTGCTGCAATCTCTGGCGCTGTTTCCGCACATGACGGTCGAGCAGAACGTGCAATACGGCCTGCATGGATTGGCGAAGCAGGAGCGCGAGCGGCGCAGCCAGGAGATCCTGGAGTCGTTCCGGATTGCCGCGCTCAGCCGGCGCCGTCCCGCCGAACTCTCCGGGGGCGAGCGTCAGCGGGTCGCGCTGGCGCGCACGCTGGTGCTGCGGCCGCGCGCGCTTCTGCTGGACGAACCGCTCACCGCGCTGGACTCGAAAGTGAAGTCGCAAATCGTCGACGATCTGCGGGCGTGGAACGAAAACCAGCGGATCCCGATCCTGTACGTCACGCACCAGCGTGAAGAGGGCTTCGCGCTGGGAGAACGGGTGCTGGCAATGAATTCGGGCAAGATCGTCGCCCAGGGATCCGCCCACGACGTGCTCCAACGTCCTGCCTTAGAGACGGTAGCCCAGCTGACCGGCTTCGAGAATGTTCTCGTGTGCTCGTTTGTCGCTGCGCATCCCGAGCAGGGAACGATGACCTGCCGTGCCGCCGAGTCTCATGTCGAGCTTGAGATCCCGCTTTCACGTATCGACCAGTCACGGCCCCTGCGCGTAGGCATTCGTGCCGGAGACATCCTGCTGGCGTCGGCGGCGCCGCAGGGTCTAAGCGCACGCAACATTCTTCCCGGAACGCTCGTGAACTTGCGGCAACAGGACGTTATGCTGCAAGCCATCGTCAATTGCGGTGTCAAGCTCGAGGTACACATCACCCCGGCAGCGCGCGACGCGCTCCAGCTGCAGGAAGGCAGTCAGGTCTGGCTGGTGGTAAAGACCTACTCGTGCCAGGTGTGGCAAGGCAGCGGACAAAACAGTAGATAGTAGTTAGTGGACGGCAATGATTTCAGCTACCCTATCTCTCAATCACCGGCTGCCGTCTCGCAGGCATGCACCACCATCCACAGATCACTATCCGCTATCCGCTGCTTCATCACATCCTTTCGTGACCCCGCTCACTGCGTCTTCGTTCGCAAAGGCCATACTGGAGATGTGCGCGGCTGCCAGGCGACAAAAATTGCGCCACGAATCGCCTCAGGCAGCGGCCGCAGCCGAGGTGTGACATTATGCCGACCGTAACCGAACCAACCGATTCAGCAACCCAGCGGCAACCGGAACGCAGCTTACCAGCCCTGCCGGAATTGTTTGCGGCGGAGATGGAGATGGAGAAGAAGAGCTCGAACTTTTTTCCCCTTGTCCTGATAGTCGCCCTGATCGTTGTCGTCGGCGGCACCATCTACTACTTTGTTAAGGGTGCACAGGACAAGCTGACGGCTCCGGCGGCCACGACGACGCTCACGCAGATTCTGCAAGCGCAAGGCCCGGCCACGGTCCGCTTCCAGAGTGGCAAAATCGACAAACCCGTGGCGCCACAATATGAGCTGCTGGCCAAGGCCGGCGTTGTCGCGATCAACAATCCTAAGACTGGCGCGACGGCCACCGTCACGGTGACTGGCCCTGGCGAGACGCTGTTGGGCAATATCGACGGCGTTCAGAGGGAAAAGACCGTGACCGGCGCGACCAAGTACCAGGTGCCGCTGGCCCAGCGCAAGTTACTCTCGGTCGACAAGGTAACGATGCTGAAGCCGCACCTGGCGCAAGTCGAGTACAGCTGGCAGTGGAAGGCGAACCGACTGGGACAGGAATTCGACGCTGCCGGCCCGCTGGTGAAGAGCTTCAGCACGTGGGACCGCACGACGCTCATCAAGTCCTATGGAGTTGACTTCTATAACGCCGCACCCACGAAGAGCAGCATCGTCCTACAGGAAGCCGACAATGGCTCATGGAAGCCATATACCGAGTAGCCGCCCCGATGCACCGGGATAAAAACGGGCGCCCACGTTGACCGATCCGTTCAGCTAGCGGGGGCAAATCCTCAGTAGCGGAGCAACCTGGCGCACAACTTCTAGACCATTCGCAACCACAACAGACCTACTCCCAGCGTTAATACGGTGACGGGAACGCCGATCTTCATGTACTCCAGAAAGCCGATGTGCGCCTCGCGGCGCGCCTTCTCCACAACGATCATGTTGGCCACGGAGCCGGTGATGGTGAGATTCCCAGCAAGCGTGCTGACCATGGCCATCATCAGCCACGCCCGATGAGGATCGCGGAACTGAGGCACCAGCCCTTTCAGCAGCATCACCGCCGGAACGTTGCTCACGAGGTTTGATAGCACGGTAAGCACGACGGCAAAAATACCGCCGTTGTGCAGGTTGAGTCGCTCGGCCGCGGCAAGCAAATAAGTCGTGATGCCGGCCTGCTCGGCGCCGCCGATGACCAGAAACAGGCCGAGAAACAGCACGAGCAGCGACCAGTCCACATCGCCGTAGATGACCTTGGGAGAGCGACGGCGCTGTACCAGAAGCAGCGCGCCGCCTATGGCTGCCACCAGCGCGGGTGGAAAGCCCGCCAGGAAGCCGATCAGTACGCCCACGCTGACCGCGACCGGCCATCCGGGATGCATCGTCGGAGCGGGCGAGGCGACGCTGGGCTCGTCGGCTGCTTCCGCAAGCGTGCCGCTCCCATTGCGCAAGTGGATCCAGTGCAGCACCGCCCAATCGAGGAACAGTCCAATCAGCGCGACCGGGCCCAGGTGCGCCAGAAAATCGCGATAGGAGATTCCCGAGATCGAGCCGATCAGAATGTTCTGCGGATTGCCGGTGATAGTGGCGGTGCTGCCGATGTTAGAGGCGGTCGCCAGCGCCAGCAGATACGGTAGAGGACGCAGCCGCATGCGCCTTGACAGGCCTATGACGAGGGGCGCCATTGCCAGGCAGACGATATCGTTCACCAGAAACGCTGAGAGGATGCCGCTGGCAAAAATGACTCCGGGGAGCAGCCGCGCCGGGCCAAGGTGCTCGACCACCAACTGCGTGATCCACTCGAAGAAGCCCGACAGATGCAGGCTGGCAACGATCAGCATCATCGAAAAGAGCAGCACCAGAGTGGCGAAGTCGATGCTGGCTATTGCCTGCTTCGGTCCGAGCACACCGCAGGCGAACATCAGCACCGCGCCGATGACCGCCATCGCCGGCCGGTCGATCCTGGTCCCCGGCAGCCTGCCAATGGCGAATACCAAATAGCTGGTGAGGAAGACCAGCCAGGCAACGATGATCTGCCAATGTGGCAGGCTGTGGCCGATGGCCGAGATCATGAGTCGATGTTCGTCCTTCGCCTCTCGCGAATCGCTTTTCGCCAGAGGCCTCTCACCGCATCAGCACACCGCATTGCCTGCGCATTATCTATCGTTGAGCTCTCGTGGGCATGTGCTTCTGGCGAACCGCGAACCACGAATAGCGAAACGTGTCTTCACCGGATGCGCCTATTTCGATTCTGCATTAGCATTGCTGGTTACTTTCTGCGAGGTCCTACATGCGACGTCTCTTTGCTCTGCCGCTTCTTCTGGCTGTTACGGCCATCCTCACGATGGCGCAAACCAAAGCCGGCTCATCCGCTGCCGAACAGCCCAAGCCGATGGTCAGCTTCGATGTTAATGCGATGGACAATTCGGTCGATCCCTGCAACGACTTCTATCACTATGCATGCGGCAACTGGCTGAAGAATAATCCCATTCCCCCCGACCAGGCTTCCTGGGGCCGATTCAACGAGCTCCACGAACACAATCAGCTGGTCTTGCGCGGCATTCTGGAGAAGTACTCGGCCGACGATCCCAAGCGCAACGCCAACGAGCAGAAGATCGGCGATTATTACTCCTCTTGCATGGATGAGGCGGCCATTAACGGCAAAGGCCTGGCGGCCCTGAAGCCGGTGCTGGACCGCATCGACAATCTCAAGGACAAGTCGCAGCTCCCGGGCCTCATGGGCTACCTGCACACCAATGGTGTTCACGCGTTTTTCGATTTCGGCTCCGAGCCTGACGCTAAGGACTCGCGCATGCAAATCGCCGGCACCGATCAGGGTGGACTGGGCTTGCCGGATCGCGACTACTATCTGAAGACCGATGCCAAGTCAGTCGAGCTCCGCACTGCCTATCTCGACCATATGACAAAGATGTTCACCTTGATGGGTGAGACGCCGGCCAAAGCCGCAGCCGATGCCAAGACGGTGATGAATCTCGAAACCGAGCTGGCCAAGGCGTCGATGGACCGCGTGGAGCGCCGCGATCCCAACAAGGTCTATCACAAGATGACCACCGCCGAACTGCAGGAGCTGAGTCCGGCCTTCACCTGGAAAGAGTATTTCGCCAATATCGATACCCCCGGCTTCAGCAGCCTCGACGTTTCCGTTCCCGACTTTGTGAAGGGTATGAACCAGACGCTCCAGATGGCCAGCCTGGGCGATATTAAGACGTATCTGCGCTGGCACGCCGTACACAACGCCGCGCAGCTGCTGCCGACGGCGTTCGTCGATGAGAACTTCAATTTCTATGGCAAGCAGTTGACCGGCGCGAAGGAGTTGCAGGCGCGCTGGAAGCGGTGCGTGCGCTTCACCAACGCCGACTTGGGCGAAGCTCTCGGCCAGTCCTACGTCGCCGAGCAATTCCCACCGGAGAGCAAGGCCGCGGCCTTGAAGATGGTGCACGAGATAGAAGCCGCGCTGAAGAGTGACATCAGCGAGCTCTCGTGGATGACGCCGGAGACAAAGAAGCAAGCTTTGGAGAAGCTGGCACACGTGGCGGACAAGATCGGTTATCCGGACAAGTGGCGGGACTACAGCAAACTCACCATCGTGCGCGGCGACGCGCTGGGCAATTCGCTGCGCGCCGATGCATTCGAATTCAACCGCCAGCTCAACAAGATCGGCAAGCCGGTCGACCGCTTGGAATGGATCATGACACCCCCGACGGTGAATGCGTACTACAGCGATCTGGAGAACAACATCAACTTCCCGGCGGGAATTCTGCAACCGCCGTTCTACGATCCCAAAATTGACGAGTCCGTGAACTTGGGTGCAATCGGCGCCGTCATCGGCCACGAACTCACGCACGGCTTTGACGATGCGGGCAGCCAGTTCGACGCTGATGGCAATTTGCATAACTGGTGGACAGCGAAAGATCGCGAGCAGTTCGACAGCCTGGAGTCATGCTTCGTAAATGAGTACGACCAGTTCGTCGCGGTGGACGACGTGCACGAGCGCGGCAAACTCGAGCTAGGCGAGAACACCGCCGACAACGGCGGTCTGCGCATCGCGCATATGGCGCTGCTCGATGTGCTCGCCAATAGCCCCGAGAAGCCGACCGAGGGTGTCACGCCGGAGCAGAAGTTCTTCGTCGGCTGGGGACAGATTTGGTGCGAGAGCGAGCGTCCCGAATTCGCGCGGCTGATTGCGCAGACCAACGAACACGCGCTGGGCAGGTTCCGCGTGAATGGGGTGGTGAGCAACATGCCGGAATTCCAGAAGGCCTTCAGTTGCAAAGCCGACGCACCCATGGTGCGCAAGCCCGTATGTAGAACGTGGTGAGGAAAAAGCAGCGGTCAATGGCCAGTGGTCAGAGGCAGAGAAGGATTAGGACCCGGGCCTGAGGCCCGGGTCTGCAAGGTTTTCACGAGGTCCGATTTCGTTCCGAAAGTTGATTTGGGGTGCCGCCTGCCCCGAGCCGGCCCTGACCCGTGACCCCTAACCCCTGGTCCCTACCGTGTTTCCCGCACCAGCCTCGGCACTAGTTACTAGCCACGATCCGCTGACCACTGGTTTATAGTTGTGTCGTGCTTTCGTGAATTCCCTCCGCCTCTATTCCAAACGACTGCTAGCCGCCTGCTTGCTGCTTGCGCTTGCCTTCGCTGCGAGCTGCAAACGGCAGAGCCTCGCGCACCACGAGTACATGTACGTTTCAGCGGCTGAGACCAGCCTGCGCGATCGTGTCGCCATGCTCTACAACAAAGTCGGAACGGTACACAACGGCGAGCGTGTCGAGGTCCTGGAGAAGCAGCGCCGTTTTCTTCGGGTGCGTACCGACAGCGGCCAGGAGGGCTGGGTCGAGGAGCGTAGCCTGGTGCCGCAGGATATTTATGACGGCTTCCAAAAGCTGGCTTCCGATAATGCATCCACGCCAGTGCAGGCGCGTGGGGCAACTCGCGCCGAACTCAACATGCATCTGACGCCCTCGCGCGAGGGCGAGCACCTGTATCAGCTCAAAGACGGCGAGAAGGTGGACATCCTACGCCGCGCCACTGCCGAAAAGAACGCTCCGAAGCCGCCGAAACCGCCTGCGGTTGCGCAAACAAAGCCAGCCACGGATCAAAAGAAGTCCGGCGCCACTGCGGGTGGTACTAAGGCCTCAAGCACCTCGCCTTCCAGCTCAAAAAATGCGGCTTCGGTGAAGCGGGTCGCTACGGGCGCCCATGCGCCCGAGGAACCGCCCGCGCCCAAGCCGGTCATGGAAGATTGGTACCTTGTGCGCATGTCATCGGGCCACACGGGCTGGGTGCTGCTGCGTATGATCGATCTCGATATTCCACTCGATATTGCCCAGTACGCCGAAGGGCAGCGCATCATCGGATACTTCGTGCTGAATACCGTTGAGGAAGAGGCCAAGCAGGAGCCGCAGTACCTGGTGCTGCTGAACGAGCCGAAGGACGGTCTGGCGTGGGACTACAACCAGATCCGCATCTTCACCCGCAACCGCGCACGGCATCGCTATGAAACAGCCTACCGCGAACGCAATCTCGAAGGATATTTGCCGGTACGGGTGGGACATCGTGACTTCGATAAAGAAGGCGATTTGCCGATATTCACCATCCGCAAAATGGACGATGACGGCAAGATGGTGGAGGTTACTTACAAGCTGAACGGCCCCATCGTGCGTCGGGTGCAGACGCCGGAAGAAGAAGCGCAAGAAAAGGCTAAGCATCAGGCGGCGCTGGAAGCGCGCATGAAGGAGATCGCCACCCGCCGCGCGCAGCATCCCAGCCAGCCCTCACACAAGCACCACAAGCATCCCTGAGGGGAGTTCCGCCGGAACCTCGAAGGTAACCTCGAATCGGTTCCTCATCCCTGCGACAAGACACTCCTTGCGCAAACCGGCAACTGACGACCGGCCAACTGACAACTGCTTTCCAGTACTGCCCATCCAACTGTCCGGAGGTGGGCATGGCGGAAAAAGTCAAGAAGCTGAACCTGGAGCGCGACTATAAGAAATACCTTTACTTCATCGACGGCGCCGGAAACGTGTGCCGCAAGCCGAAGTCCGGCGAGGGCGAATCCACAGTTCTGGTCGAGAATGCGGTTACGCGCGACAATCAATACCTCTACTTTATCGATAAAGAAGGAGATGTCTCGCGTTCGCAGCGTGGGTCGCGCGGGCCAGCCAAGAAGGCGGCATGATGCGGCAAGTTCAGCGACATCACCAGGCTCTGTTTCGTACCTCCCGTTGAGATCGTGGAGCACGTCCCAACATCGCAAGAACCACCACTGCCTGGCGCTTGTGCCTGCGGAGCGGTGCATCGGGCAGAAGACGCTGCCCATGTGAGCACTGTCCACGTCACGGACTGCAATACCGAGTTTCAGATTTTTCGAGATGCGCGACGCCAGGCGCGAGCCGCCGATCTAGTTGCGCGACTTGAGCATGAGCTGAAGCGGCTGCCATCCTGTGCACCGATGGACCAACTCCTCAACGGGTTGTTGCTCGCAGGTGAGCTGGAATGCTCTCTGGCCGATGCAGGCGCGCCGCAATCCCAGAACGCGGCTGCCTGCGGTTTGACCGACCTGCTGGGAGCGGCTGCGATCCATGGTGAGGCCGAGGGCCGCCCGCAGGCGGTCGGCCCGCTCGCGCAGTCTGCGTTGCGGCTCCTGCAGCGGATCAGCTATTCCGGCCCGGTCGATATCAGGATCCCAGAAGGCTTCGCCTACTATGCACTTCACCCGCTCGCCTATGCGGACCTGATCGCCCGGCATAAGCCTAAGACGCGCGCATTTGTCGTCGGCATTCGCAGTATCGGCACGACGTTGAGCGCGGTGGTAGCTGCACAGCTCCAGTCGCTGTGCAGCGAGGTGGAGCGTACAACAGTGCGCCCCACCGGACATCCCTATGATCGCGAATGTCAATGGGAAACATCGCAGCGGCAGGCGATTGTCCGGGCCTGCGCTTCGGGCGCGGAATTCATCGTTTGCGACGAAGGCCCGGGGCGGAGTGGCTCGTCGTTACTGTCGGTTGCCGAAGCGCTGCAGCGGGAGGGCGTGCCGGCTGAGCGGATTCTGATTCTTTGCTCGCACCAGCCAGACCTGAACGCGCTCTGCGCCCGCGATGCCAAGCGGCGTTGGGGCTGCTACCGCGCTGCCGCGGCGCAAATGACTGCAAGACTGCCCGCCAAAGCGGAAGAGTATATCGGCGGAGGCGAGTGGCGGAACGCGCTGCTCGGCCCGGACGAGCCTCACCCGGCCGTGTGGCCGCAGATGGAGCGGCTGAAATATCTCTCCCGAGATCGGCACGAGTTGTTGACGTTTGAAGGTTATGGCCCCTACGGCGCGGTCGTGTCAGCCAGAAACCAGTGTTTGTCGAACGCTGGTTTAGGAGCTCTTTACTTGGGAAAAGAAGCCGGCTTCGGCACGCACCTGCTGTGCGATGGCGGGCTATTGCGAAAGCGCGATCTGAGCTGTGAGGTGCTGGCGCGGATGGCTGAGTATTGCGCGTGGCGCGCGCGTGAATTTCGCGCTCTCGATGGGGATTCCGCCGAACTGGCCCGAATGACCGAAAGCAATTTCGCCCGAGAGTTTGGGAGGAAAATCGGAAGCTTTGATTTGCCGGTCGAGCATGCTGCAATCTGCGATAACCGCATGGCGCCACATCACTGGTTGCTGGCGCAGGACGGCCGCGTTTTAAAGCTCGATGCCGCCCTGCACGGCGACGATCACTTCTTCCCCGGCCCGTGCGACGTTGCGTGGGACCTGGCCGGGATCATGGTGGAATGGGAATTGGCGTCCGCCGCGCGGGAGTTCCTGCTGGAAAAGTACCGGTACTTTTCCGGGGACAATGCTGCGGCCCGAGTTGAGAATTACGAGCTTGCGTATGCGATGTTTCGTCTGGCGTGGTCGAGAATGGCAGCGGCGTCCGTCGCGGACATGGACGAGCAGCGCAGGTTGTTGGCGGAGGCCTGCAGGTATCGGAGCTTCATTCGAAGACTTTGGGATAATGATCCGAGTGCGAGTCTCCCCGTTCCGGCGACGACCGACTCAGGAACACTGCACCCCGCCGGCTGAGGCCTGCGATTTCATCTGCTATAGAACTCCGCGATCGCCGCGACCACGCGCTGCTGCTCCTCCTCGCGAAGCTCGGCGAACATGGGCAGCGCCAGCACCTCCCTGGCAGCACGCTCGGACTCCGGCAGGTCGCCGGCCCGATATCCCAGATATAAGAAGCATTCCTGCAGGTGCAGCGGCAAAGGATAGTAGACCTCGGTGCCGATGCCGCGCTCGCTCAAGAACGTCCGCAGCGCATCGCGATTGAGGGCGCGCACCACAAATTGATGGTAGATATGATGAGCGCCAGGCAAGGACGTGAGCAGTGCGATGGGCGCCTGTCGGGTTACGCTCTGCGCTTGCGGCTGCACCAGCCCCGCTGCGCCCAGCAGACCGTGATAGCGGCAGGCAAGCACACGCCTCCGTTGGTTCCAGTCGTCAAGATGCTTGAGCTTGACGCGCAGGATCGCCGCCTGCATTGCGTCGAGGCGGCTGTTCCAGCCGATCTCCCGATGGTAGTAACGGCGATCGCTACCATGGTTTCCTAGCCGCCGGACTTGGCTGGCAAGCGCTTCGTCGTCGGTTGTGACGCACCCCGCATCGCCTCCCGCGCTCAGGTTCTTGGTGGGATAAAAACTGAAGCATCCTGCTCTTCCCAGCCCACCGGCTTTCTTCCCGTTCCACGCCGCGCCGAAAGTCTGCGCCGCGTCTTCGACGATAGCGACACCGTGCTCCTGCGCAATGCCGTTCAGCCGATCCATGTCGGCGCATTGTCCATAGAGGTGCACCGGCACGATCGCGGCAATCTTGCGGTGGCGCTTGAGGGCGGCTTCAACTTTCTCGGGATCGAGATTTAACGTCGCGGGATCGATGTCCGCCAGGACTGGTACTGCGCCGCAGCGGACAATCGTACTCACGCTCGCGAAGAAGCTGAAAGGCGCGGTGAGGACGCCGCTTTCTGCCCCGAGACCGCATGCTTGCAAGGCGAGCCAGAGCGCGTCGGTTCCGGAGGCGCAGCCAACGCAGGCCCGCACCCCGACATAGGCGGCCGACTCTCGCTCGAAAGCCGCGACCTCGGGACCACCGATGAAGTGCTGCGACGCCAGTACACGCGCGACTGCCTCTTCGATCTCATCCTTGATGCCGGCGTACTGCCGTTTCAGGTCGAGCATTGGCACCGGAGCAGCTTGCGAAACGGAGGGAAAGGCAGAGGAGTTTTGCGCGGTTTCGATGGACATATTCTGGATTGTAGAGCAGCCGCCAAACAGGCGCGCAGAATGCAATGCGGCGGGACCGGCCCGCCGCTCGCGAAAAGAAAAACTGCAGAGACCTACTTCACCACTTGCAGATTGTTGGTTACCGAGAAAAGGCTGGGCACCTCTTTGGCTGTGACGCCGGCAAGGCTCTTATCGCCCTCGCTGTTGACGTAGCCCGTCAGCGTCAGGCGCAGGTTGTCGACGATGATGTGAATGCTCGGGGCCGCCTCCCAGAAGTATTGGGAGAGGCCGCCGGCGGCCACCAGCCTGCGGTAGACCTGCTCGCGCGCGCGTTCGTCCGTGGGATTGGGCGGCAGCACCTTAATGTTGTTCACCACGCCTTCGACGCCTTCAATTCGCTTCACCGCCTTCTCGGCGTCCTGCCTGGTTTGCGAGTGCATGGACGTAAGACTTCCACTGAGCGTCACGGTCCGACCCTGCACGCAGTACTGCAGATCATCGAAGAGCGAATAGTAGGGCAGCATCAGCAACTCATGCCGCACTTCCCGCGCGATCTTTCCTTCGGTGGTATTGCCGAGAGCCTGCATTTTGTTGCCGTAGTCGGCCACTACGGGTCCGTTGCTGCACATTTGCTGTTGCGAGCCACCCACGGCCTGCTGGGCCATCGGCGCTGAAAACGTGCGCAATGGAGCTGTTTGCGCTACTGCTGCTGCACTTAAGGCCAGAAGCAACGAGAGTAGCAATGGTTTACGCATGATCTTCCCTCCAAAATGTTGTTGCTTTGGTTATAGATAAAAACCCGGCAAAAAGTGATGTCCCTCGCAAGCCCAACGCACTTTACAAAACGTAACCGGCAGCTCTCAACAGCGCTGGATATCAGTCCTATTGAGCAGTCACCTCCGATGGGGACTTCCCGCCCCCTCCGTGACATTGTGCATTTCCAGGTTTATAGTCAAAGGTTTGCTCCCCCCCGCTAAGTCCCGCCTGTAACAAAAAGGGGTACGCGAACACCTGCGGAATTTCCGCCTGCGGAGTCATTCCTTATGAAACGCGCAGTTGCCCTGTTTTGCCTCATCACCTTTTGCTTTGGAAACTATATGTTTGCCGACGAAGGCATGTGGTTGTTCAATGCCTTCCCCAAAGACAAAGTACACGCGAAGTATGGTTTCGCACCGGACCAGGCATGGCTGGACCACGTTCGCCTGTCGTCGGCGCGCGCCCCCAACGGCTCTTCGTCCTTCGTCTCTGCCGATGGCCTCATCTTCACCAATCACCACATCGCGCAGGAGTGCATTCACGATCTCTCTACCAGCGGCAAAGATTACATGAAGACCGGCTTCTACGCGCCAACGCGCGCCGACGAGGCTAAGTGTCCGGGCATGGAGTTTCTGGTCCTGCAGAGCATTGAAGACGTAACTGCAAAAGTGAGTGGCGCTGCCAAGCCGGGAATGTCGCCTAGCGACGCCGGCCGCGCACAGCGCGAGCAGATGGCTGCTCTGGAGAAACAGTGTTCCGGCGGCGATATCCGCTGCGACGTGGTTACGCTCTACTCGGGAGCGATGTACAACTTGTACAAGTACAAGAAGTACGACGATATCCGCCTGGTGTTTGCCCCTGAGTTCGCAATCGCTTTCTTCGGCGGCGACCCTGACAACTTTGAATATCCCCGTTACGATCTCGACATCTCCTTCTTCCGCGCTTACGAGAACGGCCAGCCGGCCAAGACGGCGAATTACCTGAAGTGGTCGACGAACGGCGCCAGCGACAACGACCTGATCTTCGTCTCCGGTCATCCGGGACGCACCGGGCGGCTGCTCACCATGGACCAGCTCGGATATTTGCGCGACGATGAGTTCCCGTTGCGGCTCAGCTCCTACACGCGCCGGCTGGATGCCATTCAGAAGTTCAGCTCGGAGTCGGAAGAGAATGCGCGCGAGGCCCAGAGCGATATCTTCGGATTGCAGAATTCCTTCAAGGCCGTTACCGGGTATGAGGCGGCGCTGAAGGACAACGAGGTGATGGCCACGAAGGCCGCCGACGAAAAGGAGCTGCAGCAGTTTGTCACCTCCAGCGCGGAGCGCAAGCAGCAGTACGGGGATCCCTGGGCCGCAATCGCGAAGGCCGTCGACGTGCAGAAGCAGATCCTCAAGCCGCTGTTCTATCTCGATGGTTTAGGCGGATTCCGCGGTGACCTGTCCCGCTACGCGCGCGACCTGGTGCGCTCCGCCTATGAAAAGCAGAAGCCGAATAATCAGCGGATGCGTGGCTTCCAGGAGTCGCAGCTGCCCACGCTCGAGACGCGGTTGTTCTCCACCGCACCGGTGTACAAGGGACTGGAACAAGTGGAGTTGGCGGAAAGTCTGGCCGAAATGCGCGACGAGTTGGGCGCCGACAATCCCGAGGTGCAGAAGGCGCTGGCCGGAAAGACTCCGGAGGAGCGCGCCAAGGAAGTGATCGAGGCAACGAAGCTGGATGACGTCTCAGTCCGCAAACACCTGTATGCCGGCGGCATCGAGGCGATCGCTGCCAGCAACGATCCACTGATCGTGATGATGCGCGAGGTCGAGCCGGATGCCGCGGCCGTCCACAGCCGCGATGAAGACGAAGTGCAATCGGTCTTCCGCCAGCAGGGTGGCAACATCGGCAAGGCGTTGTTTGCCGATAAGGGGCTCAGTGTGCCGCCGGATGCGACCTTCACACTCCGGCTGAGCTACGGCACTATCAAAGGCTACGAGCTGAATGGCAAGCACGTGCCCTGGTTCACCACCATGGGCGGAGCCTATCAGCATGCCGCCGAGCACGACAGTAAGTATCCTTACGAGCTGCCGGAGAGCTGGGTCAAGAACAAGTCGGCCATCGATCTGAATACCCCGTACGATACCGTCTCTACGGCGGACATTATCGGCGGCAATTCGGGTAGTCCGGTGATCAATAAGGCCGGTGAGGTCGTCGGGATCATCTTCGACGGCAACATCGAGTCGCTGGCGTGGAACTTCGAGTACACCGACAAGGTGGCCCGCGCCGTGGAAGTCGATTCACGCTCGATTACCGAAGCGCTGCGTAATGTCTATCACGCCGATTCGCTGCTGAAGGAGCTGATGCCCAACGGCGTCATGAAGCCGAATCCGCAGCACCGCATGGTCAGGCCGACTGGCAAGTAACCGCGGCAATCGTCGTTCGAACAAACATTGGGCGCGAGCAGCATCGCGCCCTTTTTTGGTCTCGCCAGAGTGAGTGACTGCTTACGCCGCGGTCGCTGTCCTGCGCTCCACGTCTTGGTTTTTCTCGGCATTTTGCGCCGGCACCTGGTGCATCTCGCGATAGTGCTTCGGAGTAGCGCCCACCAGCTTACGGAAGACGCTGGTGAAGTGGCTTTGGGTTTCAAAGCCAACCTGGGTCGCGACCTCCGCCAACGGCGTCGGTGTCTCGCGCAGCAGTTCCTGCGCTCGTTCCACGCGCTGCCGCATCACGTACTGGTGCGGCGTGGTGCCCGTGCTCATCTTAAAGAGCTTGGAAAAGTAATATTGGCTCATACCGACCACTTGCGCCAGTTCGGTCACGGAAAGATCCCGTCCGATGTTCTCGCGGATGTGGGACAAGACGCGCTGTAAGCGCCGCGGCGGCAGGCCGCCGACGACCTCGATGGGTGCGAGCGTCGCGCTAAGATACGCCTCCACGATCTCCTCAGCGAGTTCACCCTCCAGGCTGTGCACCGCCAGAACCAGGACGTTCATACCCTCGTTCTTGGCGCCGGCGTGGGCAGAGTAGGCATCCGCGCACAGAGCAGCGCGCACACCGGGTACTCGATTGGCGGCAACCGATGCGCCCACGCCACGGCTGCTGACGATCACCCCGCGCTCGGCGTCGTGCCGCAATACCGAGAGCGCCACCTGCTCGGCGTAATCGGAGCGAAGCTGTTCCTGCACCTGCGGCGCAGTGTCGATGACCTCGTGTCCTTCGGAACTAAGTTTTGTTGTCAGGCGTTCTTTGGCGTCATGTCCTGCGTCGTCGGAAGCGATAGCGATACGCACTTGCCTGTCCCTCTCTTTCCAGTAATGCGGTTATAGTTTAAGGACGCCGTTTGCTGCGGCGTCCGTCGTGCTCAAGAAGCGATCTCGGTTTTGCGGATCCGCACCGATTCGTCGGATTCCGCCGGGAAGCGCCGACAGGGGCGATAGGCTTCCTGTAAAGGTTCGGTGGCGCCTCTCATTTGCTCCACCAGGTATTGGTTCATCACGTCGCCGCAGCGCAGCGTCGCACCCTGTTGCAATAACTTGTCCAGCAGACGCTGCCCCTCCGTATCCATTGCCGTGACGCCGCAAAGATCGACAATAGACCGCAGCGCCTTGTCTGCCTCGGTTCTTGCCTGCCATGCGATTCGCAGCTCGTCTACCCATGGCCCGACCAAGCGGCCTTCCAAGACAAACGAAAGAGCATCTCGATATCGCTCAACGCTGATTCGTAGCAAGGCTCCTCCGCTTTTTCACTCGTGACTTGGAGCGAATTGACCTTTGGGCGTATCGTCTTCCGCCCCACATTCGCCGCAGGAACTGGCGCTACTAAGTGCAAGCTGATCGCCAGTCCACGCAATCGTCCTGTGGAATGAAAGTGTCTCAGCTGAAAAGGTTTAGCGTTCGCCGAAGCAGGGATACTGAGAAGCTAACGAAGGCGTGTCGGATTTCAGTGTCGATAATTCGACACGTTGTCGGAAACCTGACACTCAGGCGCTGGCTTGTCCCGAGCGGGATATGTGCAGCTTCTCCATGCGATAGAGAAGGGAAGTGCGCTTCATCCCCAAGCGGGCTGCGGCGCCCATCGGGCCGCCGACCACCCAATTGGACTTCGCAAGCGCCTCGAGAATGTGCTCGCGCTCCAGGTCGCGAAGGGTTTTCGACCGATCAGCAATGATGGAAACGGGCGATTCGGACTGCGGCTTCAGCTCCGAAAGCGGCGCTCGGAGCTCACCATCCTTGCTGAGAATGACGGCACGTTCGATGAAGTTCTGCAACTCGCGCACATTCCCCGGCCACGAGTAGCGCGTCATCGCCTCCAGCGTTTGCTGTGGGATGCGTTGCACTAGGCGATTCAAACGCCGGCCGTACTTACTGGTGAAGTAGCGCGCAAGCAGAGAGATGTCTTCGGTGCGCTCCCGCAGCGCGGGCAGGGTGATGGGAAAGACGTTTAGCCGATAGAAGAGGTCGGAGCGAAACGCCCCCTGCGCCACCATCACGTTCAAATTACGATTGGTGGCCGCGATCACGCGTACGTCGACCTTGCGGGTAGAGTTGCTGCCCAGCCGCTCGAACTCCTGCTCCTGCAGCACGCGCAGCAGCTTCGGTTGCAGCTCCAGCGGCACGTCGCCGATTTCGTCGAGGAAGAGCGTGCCTTGATGGGCAAGCTCGAAGCGTCCGATCTTGCGTGCAATCGCGCCGGTGAAGGCGCCCTTCTCGTGTCCGAACAGCTCGCTTTCCAACAGGCCCATAGGGATTGCGGCGCAGTTGATCTTGATGAAAGTGCGCCCGCGGCGGGAGCTGCGGTCGTGAATGGCACGTGCAATGAGCTCCTTGCCGGTGCCGGTCTCGCCCTGGATGAGGACCGTCGAATCGGTAGGTGCCACGGTCTCCACCTGCTGCAACACCGCACGAAGCGCGGGGCTGTAGCCCACGATGTCCTCGAAATCCTGCTCAGCCCGGATCTCTTCTTCAAGATAGGATTTTTGTTCGCTGACCCGCTCGGCACTTTCTGAAAGCTTGCGGTGTTCCAGCGCATTGCGAACGCCAATCGCGATCTGCTGAGCGACTTGGCGGAAAAAGCCCAGGTCGTCCTGCGTGAAGGCGGCTTCCGTCCGGCTTCCCAGCGCCAGCACGCCCAAACTGTGTTCTGCGCCGTTCACGGCCAGCGGCAGAATCATGCTGCAGCGCAGCCCTTCACTCTCAGCCAGCCGCAAACCATTTGCGTTGGAGAAGGGAAGGTATCCGGGTCCGCTGCCCACCAGAAGGGCCTCGCCGTTACGAAAAGCCCTGCCCGGGTTGGAGCTGCTGATGGAGAGCAGCCTGCCCCGCTGCAGGAAACCGCGGCCCTCGGGGAAATCGAGCGCATGAATTCGGAGCGTGTCGGGAGACTGCGGATCCGGCAGTATCAGGCTGGCGGAATCGTGCTGAATCACCCGGCGTAAACTGGTCGAAATCGCCTGAAACAGGTCGTCCAATTCCAGGTTGGAAACAACGCTGTTGTTCACTTCCAGCACCAGGCGTAACCGGTCGCGCTCGTGGGCCAGCGCGTCTTGCAACGCGAGGCTTTCCTCGCAGTGCAGCGCGTTATCGAGCGCCACAGCAACCTGCGCCACAACCAATCTGCCGAATTCCAGCTCCTCTGCGTTATAGCCCCCTTCCGTGGCCCGGCCGAACGCGATTGCTCCCATGCGGCGCTGCGCCGTGGTAAGCGGCAGGCTGCAGAATGACTTCACACCATGTTCCTTCAGCAATTCCAACACCAGGGGATAGGGCCGGAGTTCCTCGATCGACTTGAAGTTCCGCACCTCCTGCGTTAACCACACCTCCCCGGAGGGGGATTGATCGACGGGAAACTCTCTGCCTTTTGTATCAACCTGCTTGCGCCAGGAATGCAGGACGTGCAACCGCATAACCACTCGGCTGTTATCGTGCAAAGCCACCATCAGAAAATGAAAGCCGAGCAGTTGATGAAGGCGTTCCGCAAGTTCTGCGAAGAGCTCTGCCGAGTCCCGATGGGAGGCAATGACGCTGCAAAGGTCCATGAGCGCCAGGTACTTAGCGGCGGTTGTGTCAGATTCGGTTGTCATATCGAACCTCCAGGGACTACGGTTTGGAGGCCAGATGGACGTGGAGCGGTCATTTTCCCCGCAGGTTCCCGGCAGGATCCCGCAGCTAGAGGCTGCCATCTCTCTTGCCACATCCTGTTTATGCTTTCATGATATCAGGCTACGAAGTTCCCAGGATTTGTCCGAAATCTGCCAATTTACGCTGTACCATGACTTTCGGCGCGCGCTGCTGCGCAGCAGCCAAAAGCGGGCGCGGTAGACTTCTAGGTCGCAGCAACCGCGAAGGAGAGGTGCCACTTGAATGGAAAAAATCCCGCCCCGGGGGGCCCCGGGATTGAACCGCGCTGGACTGCGGGCGCTAAGGATGCCGTCGGCACTGCCTACGCCGTCTCCGACCGGCTGTGGTACACGCTTGCCAACGGCATCAACACTGAAGTCTACTATCCCACGATCGACTCGCCCCAGATCCGCGACTTGCAATTCCTGGTCAGCGACGGCGAGACTTTCTTCCACGACGAACGCCGCAACACCGTCAGCAAAACTGAGTTGATCGATCCTGCCGCCCTGGGCTTCCGCATCACGAATTCCGATCCCGAGGGCCGCTACACCATCGAGAAGCAGATCATCGGAGACCCACACCTCAATTGTCTGCTGGTTCACACCAAGTTCACTGTGGCGCCGGAATGGCAGGGCCGCCTGCACCTTTATGTCATCTGTGCCCCGCACCTCAACATTGGCGGCTGGCACAACAACGCCGTGGTCGTGCAGAAGAAGAGCCGTCGCTTCCTGCTCGCCTATCGCGACAATATCTTTATGGCCTTGGGCACTACGGCGGGCTCGAAGAAGTGGTCGTGCGGATATGTGGGAGTTAATGACGGCTGGACGGACCTGGCGCACAACCTGAAAATGGATTGGGAATACGATTCCGCGCTCGATGGCAATGTCGCCATGACTGCCGAAATCGATCTCTCGCGCGGCACCGAATTCACGCTCGGCTTGGCCTTTGGCCGCAGCGTGCATAGCGCCGCATCCATCCTGGCCCAGTCGCTTTGCATTCCCTTCGAGAACAATCTCAAGAGCTTCCTCGAGCAGTGGCACCGCACCCGCAAGCGCCTCGCCGTCATCGATATGGCGCATGACAAAATCGACGCCGAAGCCTCCGCTCTGTTTGCCCGCAGCATCAACTTGCTGCTGACCCATGAGGACAAGCTCTACCCCGGTGCCATGATCGCGAGTTTGAGCATTCCCTGGGGTGAAGACAAGGGCGATGACGAACTCGGCGGATATCACCTGGTCTGGACACGGGACATGGTGCAGGGCGCCAGCGCCCTGATGGCTGCCGGCGACACCACGACTCCGCTGCGCGCCATGATCTACCTGGCCCTCACGCAGCGCGATGACGGAGGCTTCTACCAGAACTTCTGGATCGACGGCCGCCCCTACTGGACGGGTATACAACTTGACGAGGTTTCATTTCCCATCATCGGTTGCTGGCGCTTGTGGAAGGCAGGAGCGCTGGGGAACTTCGATCCATACCCGACAGTATTTCGCGCCTGCGCTTATCTGATCCGCGAAGGTCCAGCCACCGCGGAGGAGCGCTGGGAGGAGAACGGCGGCTATTCGCCCTCGACGCTGGCCAGCAACATCGCCGCGCTGATCTGTGCCGCCGAGATGATGGAAGCGCACGGCGACAAGCACACGGCCGAATTTGTGCGCACCTACGCCGATTTTCTCGAATCCCATGTCGAGAAATGGACGGTCACGAATGAGGGCAGCCTTCTGCCCGGCGTGAGGCGGCACTACATCCGCATCAATCCCGCCAGCGCAGCGCAATGCGGTCCCGAGGACGAAGATCCCGATTGCGGCTACATCACTTTGGCAAATCAGAAGCCCGGGGACCGGGCTCAATTTCCGGCCAACCAGATTGTGGACGGCGGGTTCCTGGAGCTGGTGCGTTTCGGCATCCGCAAACCTGGAGATCCGCTGATTGAGGACTCTCTTAAGGTCATCGATGCGGTGCTGAAGGTCGAGACACCGTTCGGGCCGTGCTGGAAGCGCTACAACCACGG
>Ga0070741_10009107_pt1 | contig 19494 bp, 16 predicted proteins | sample Coa_R1_4_FD_66440 | JGI IMG/M metagenome (GOLD analysis project Ga0070741, IMG submission 66440) | Surface soil microbial communities from Centralia Pennsylvania, which are recovering from an underground coalmine fire - Coalmine... | ecosystem: Environmental > Terrestrial > Soil > Unclassified ...
TTCGGCGAGTTCTATCTCGATCCGGAATCGAGCGGCAGCCTGATGGGCAGCGCGGCGCGGCGGCCGGTGGGACGGCCGGCCTGCACCGGACCGCTCAAATATACCGGGCACGCGGCGCTGGCGGCCGACATCGCAAACCTGAAGAAGGCGATGGCGGCGGCCGGGGTCGAGGAAGGCTTCATGTGCTCGATCGGGCCGGGCAGCTTCGCCCGCGGCATCGATCTTTACTACAAGACCGAGGAGGAGTTTCTGTTCGCGGCGGCGGACGCCATGCACGACGAATACAAGGCGATCGTCGATGCCGGCATCGTGCTGCAGATCGACGATCCGAGCCTTCCCGACAACTGGGACATGATCAATCCCGAGCCGCCGCTCGGCGAGTTCAAGAAGTTCGAGCAGGTGCGCATGGAGGCGCTCAATCACGCGTTGCGCGGGCTGCCGGCCGACCGCATCCGCTTTCACATCTGCTGGGGCAGCTGGCACGGCCCGCACACGACCGACATTCCGCTCAAGGACATCGTCGATCTGGTGCTGAGCGTGAACGCCGGCGCCTATTCGGTCGAAGCCGGCAACGTGCGCCACGAGCACGAGTGGCGGGTGTGGCAGGAGACCAAGCTGCCGGACGGCAAGCTGCTCATTCCCGGCGTCGTCAGCCACGCCACCAACATCGTCGAGCATCCGCAGGTCGTGGCCGACCGCATCGTGCGCTACGCGCAGGTGGTCGGCCGCGAGAACGTCATTGCCGGCACCGATTGCGGCCTCGGCGGCCGCATCCATCCGCAGATCGCCTGGGCCAAGCTGCAGGCGCTCGCCGAAGGCGCGAGGCTCGCCAGCAAGGAGCTGTGGCGATAGCGGCAGAGTCTACGCACTCTACCGTCATTGCGAGCGAAGCGAAGCAATCCAGGGGCGGGGTGCACCCGACTCCTGGGTTGCTTCGTCGCTTCGCTCCTCGCAATGACGTTACTGCACCGCCGCTTGCCCGCCGGCGTAGCCGTGCTGCTGAACGTTGGCGTTGACGAGATTGAGCGGCTCCGGGGTCTCGTCCAAAAAGCCCCAGCTGCGCATCCAGTCGTAGGTGCGCTGCAGCTCGTCGGCCGGGATCGGCGCCGGGTCGACCAGAAAGAGGCGGCTTTCGCGCAGATCGTCGATGGAGAGCTGGGCGATCTGCGGATCCTTGGCTTTGTAGTAGTCGATGAAGTAGTGCAGGTAGGCGCGCTTGTTGGCGTTGATGCGGCGCACCGCTTCGCGCACCGCGCGGTTGAAGGCGCTATAGGTCTCGGCATCGACGCGGTCGGAGGCGACCTCGGTGCCGTGATGGAATGCCGAGATGACGAGGCGGCAGCCCTTCTTCTCGGCGAGCGAGATATACGGTTCGGTGAGCGTCGTCGCCTCGATCTCGCCCTTCATGAGCAAATCGAAGCGGTAGGGCGAGCCGTTCGGCACGCGGCCGAGCTTGATCTGGTCGCGCGGCACGAATCCTTCCAGCATCTGCAGGGTCAGATAATGGGTGCCGAAGAAGAACGGCACGCCGATCTGCCGGTTGGCGAATTGCTGTGGCGTCTGCACCGGCGAATCGCCGCGCACCACCAAAGCCGCGAAGGTGACGATGGAGCGGCGGCCGATCTGGCGGCTGCCGACTTTGGTGGATTCGACGCGGCAGTAGTTGCCCCATTCGCAGGCGTTGTAGAGATCGGCCTTGCCCTCTTCGAGCAGGCGGCCGTGGCTGGCGTAGCGATTGACGCCCTTGCCGGTGACATCGGTGACGTCGAGCTGCGGGCGCTTGTCGACGCCGCGTTCGCGGTCGGCCCATTTGATGGTGAGGCCTTCCTTCTCGAACAGGCCTTCGTCGTAAGCCACGAGTTCGGCCATGCCCTGGAACGGCGCCGTGGTCTCGAGCGTCAGTGTCGTCATGGGTTCCTCCTGATCGGCTCATTCGCCAAGCAAGCCGCGCGCAGCACGGCGGCCCTGTTACGGTGTAAGTGGTCGAGTGGGCCGTTCAGGTCAATCGAATAAATTGGAACGTGCGTTCAAAATATCTTAAGGTGACGCGGCCGCCTTTGAGGCGCTCACGATGGCTTCGAAAGTTGATGCGCTCGATTTCGCCAAGCTGCGGGCTTTCGAGCTCGTGGTCCGGCACGGCACCCTGCAGGTCGCCGCGGCGCGGCTGAATTTGACCGTCTCCGCCGTATCGACGCAGATCAAGCGGCTTGAACAGATCGTCGGCGCCGAGCTGTTTGTCCGCACGCCCGGCCGACTCACCATCACGGCGGCCGGCGAGCGCTTTGCCGCCGACACCAGGCAGCTCATCGAAGCGGCTGAGCGGGCGCTGACCCGGCTCGACGAGACGGTGGGCCATTCGGGCCATGTCGATCTGTCGCTTGGCGCCGATTATGCCTGGCTGTTCATGCCGAAGATCGATTCATTCTCCGCGCGCCATCGCGCCATCACAACCACGATCCGCATTCATCGCGGCACCGAGGCGATGACGGCACTGCAAAAGGGCCAGGTCGATTTCTGCATCGGCGCGTTCCTGCGCCGGCCCAAAGGCGTGCGCCTGACTACTGTGGCGACGTCGACGATGTCGATGATCTTCCGCGGCCGCGACGTTGCCGACGTTGCCGACGCTGCCTCGCCGCTCGCCGCGGTGCGCGACCGGCTCATCATCGCGCCGCGCAGCGCCACCGTTCGCGCCCGCGTCGCCAAATGGCCGGAGCTCAAAGGCGCGGTCAATTATCTGGAATGCCCGACCTGTCACACCGCCATCGACCTGGTAAAGCGCGAATCCGGGCCGGCTATCGTCCACACCCTGTGTCTGCATCAGGCCGAAACCACCGGCATCCGCGCCATCGATCTCGGCAGGGGTCATGGCGTCGAGCAGGTCATCGTCGCCTACAAGGCCAGCACCTTGAAGCAGTCCATCATGAAGGACCTGCTCGAATGGCTGGTGCGCTGAGCGGCCTGCCGAATTCCGCATTAAGCGATCGTTAACCATAAAATGACAGCCTGAAGCGCGGCAGCATTCATCAGCGGCACTCGGCCAATGAGCGGTTCTCTTGCCTTCGTCCGTTCAAAGACCGGGCGCGCCTTTCTCATTTATCTGCTTTTCTGCAGCGCTATCGCGATCGGCGTCGGCCACTATTTTTACTCGACCAGCCTGCAATCCCATCTGGCGCAGAAGGCCGACGAGAACATCACCGCGCTGCGGCTGGTCGATGCGTTCGTCACCGAGTACTCGCATTTGCGCGGACAATTCGGCGCGAACTCGCCGGTGCCGGCGACATTCCGCGCCAGCTCGATCGACGGCTTCAACAAGCAGCCCGGCGCGTCCGGCACGTTCCTGTTGCGCTGGGTCGGACGGCAGGGCCACGAAATAACAACCGCGCCGGCCGATGCCGACATGGCGGCCACCATCGAGAAGTTCGCCGGTACCGCCGATCATAACGCGGCGCTCGCGGTCAAGGAGATCGGCGGACGCCAGGTGCTGCGAACGATTTATCCGTCCTATGCGTCCGAGCAGAGCTGCGTCGACTGCCATAACAAGCTGCAGCCCGCCGCGCAGTGGCACCTGAACGACCTGATGGGTGCTTTTGCCATCGACATCCCGCTCGAGTCGTTTCTGCTGACGACCAGAACCCAAAGCTACGAGGTCGGCGCGTTTCTTTTTCTGGCGTTGGCGGGCATCGGCCTGGTCATTTCGCTCCTGCATTTCCAGCAAATTCGCGAACGCGAGGGCGCCTCGGAGCAGCTGCACGCGCAAAACTCCAGGTTCATGGCGGCGCTCAACAACATGTCGCAAGGGCTCTGCATCTTCGATGGCGAGCGGCGGCTTGTGGTCTGCAACGACGTCTATGCACGGCTCTATTCGCTGCCGCCGGAGCTGACGCGGCCCGGCGCGTCGCACGAAGCCATCATCAAGCACCGGGTGACGCACGGCATCCTGGCCGGCGAGAGCAGCGACGACGCGGCGAAGAAAAAACTTGCGGCGCTCGCCAAGCACTCCGCCGACGAAAAATCCAAGCGCGTCGACCGGCTGGCCGATGGGCGGCTGGTCGAAGTGGTGCGCCAACCGACGATCGGCGGCGGCTGGCTGGCGACCCACGAAGACGTCAGTAATCGCGATCAGCTCGCCTCCGAACAGCAGCGGCGTCGCGCCGTCGATACCGCCATTGCGTCGTTTCGCGGCCGAGTCGAGAGCGTGCTGAAGACCGTCAAGGACAGCGCCGGCGCCATGAAGTCGACCGCCAAGGAGTTGTTCAGCGCCTCGCAGCAGACCTCCGAGCGCGCCGAAGGCATGGTCCAGGCCTCGCGTGGCGCGTCGTCCGGCGTCCACCAAGCCGCCAGCGCGACCAACCAGATGTCGAACTCGGCCGCCGAAATCAGCCAGCGCGTGGTCGAGGCCAACACCGTGGTTCACGACGCCGCCAACAAGGTCAAGACCACAAGCAACGAATTCGCCGCGCTGTCGAACGCGGCCGACAAGATCGGCACCGTCATCAAGCTGATCCAGAGCATTTCCGGGCAGACCAACCTGTTGGCGCTCAACGCCACGATCGAAGCGGCGCGGGCCGGCCAGGCCGGACGCGGCTTTGCGGTAGTGGCATCCGAGGTCAAGGCGCTGGCCGCGCAGACCGGCAACGCCGCCAAGGAAATCGCCGACCTGATCTCCGCCGTGCAGGCGTCGACCAACGGCGCCATCCAGGCGGTCGGCAGCATCGAGGACTGCATCCGCGAGATCAGCAACTACACCGCGGGCGTCGAGCGCTCCGCGGCGGAGCAGACCGTCGTGGCGTCCGAGATATCGGCCAACGTGGTCGGCGCCGCGGAGGAGACCAACAAGATCGTCGAGGCGCTGGACGCCGTGGCCAATGCCGCCACGGCGACGCGGGGCTCCGCGCAAGTGGTGATTTCCGCGTCCGACGCGGTGGAAGGCGCGGTTGACAGGCTGCGCGTCGAAGTCGAGGACTTTTTGTCGAGCGTCGCGGCCTGACGCGCCGCTTTAGGCCACCAGGACGTTGCTGAACTGCCAGGCATCGCTGCTGTCCACCTTTTCGGGGAACAGGCGGTTGCGGCCCTTCAGCGGCGTCCAGTCGGTGTAATGGCCGGTCACCGGACCGAGATACGGCCGCTGGATCGCAAGGCAGCGGCGGAAGTCCATTTCGTCCGCCTCGACGATGCCACGCTCCGGGTTCTCCAGCATCCAGACGATGCCGGCGAGCACCGCCGACGTCACCTGCAGCCCGGTCGCGTTCTGATAGGGCGCCAGCTTGCGCGTCTCCTCGATGGAGAGCTGCGAGCCGTACCAGTAGGCGTTCTTGGCGTGGCCGTAGAGCAGCACGCCGAGCTCGTCGATGCCGTCGACGATGTCGTCTTCGCTGAGGATGTGCCAGGTCTCCTGCGGCCGCCATTCGCCGCCGGCGAGCTCGTGCAGCGACAGCACGGCGTCGTCGCACGGGTGATAGGCGTAGTGGCAGGTCGGCCGGTACACGACCTGGCCGTTCTCACGCAGCGTGAAGTAGTCGGCGATCGAGATCGACTCGTTGTGCGTGATCATCCAGGCGTGCTGGCCGCGCGCCGTCGGCGTCCATGAGCGCACCTGCGTGCCGGCGCCCGGCCGGGTCAAATAGATGGCGGCGTCGCAGCCGAAATCGTGGCGATGGCCGCCGGGCGGCAGCGCCTTTTCGTGCGTGCCCCAGCCGAGCTCCGACGGCTGCGAACCCTCGGCAATGAAGCCCTCGACCGACCAGGTGTTGACGAACTTGCCGCGCGGCTTTGGCGTCGAGGCGCGCTGGGTGTCGCGCTCGGCAATATGGATGCCTTTGACGCCGGCCTGCTGCATCAGCCGCGCCCACTCCTCGCGCGATTGCGGCTCGGTGAAGTCGAGCTGCAGCTCGGAGGCGACGTCGAGCAGCGCCTGCTTGACCATCCAGGACACCATGCCCGGATTGGCTCCGCAGCAGCTCACCGCCGTCACACCGCCGGGGCGGCGGCGGCGCAGGTCGAGCACGCTCTCGCGCAGCGCGTAGTTCGAGCGCTCGGAAATCGAACGGGTGCCGTCGGTGTAGAGGCCGGGCCAGGGCTCGACCACGGTGTCGATGTAGAAAGCGTCGAGATCCTTGGCGAATTCCATCAGCTCGGCCGACGAGGTATCGACCGACAAGTTGATCATCATGCCGCGGCCCGGACCGGCCGTGAGCAGCGGCTCGAGCACCTCGCGATAATTGTCGCGCGTGATCGCAAGCTGCTGAAAACGGATCTGGCGCTCGTCGAGCAGATGGCGGTCGCGGCCGTCCGGCGCGATGACCGTGAACTTGTCGCGATTAAACGCGATATGTCGTTCGAGCAGCGGCAAGGTTCCCTTGCCGATCGAGCCGAAGCCGAGCATCACGATCGGGCCGTCGAAGCGGGCGAGTAGTGCCATGTCTTTCATTATCGTTACTCCGTGAAGAACGACGTTGGTCTCAATCAGGCGGCGCGCCGCACGCGGGTCTGCTGCGCGTCGCGCGCCGTGGCGATGAGAAGGTTGAGATCGGGCTTCGGCGCGAGCTGCCCGGTCGCGGCGATCATGCCGCGCGCGCCGGCGAGCGCCTGCGGCCGAAACTCGAGCGCCAGCAGCCGGTCGCGCTCAAAGCGGCCGGGCATCCACAGCGCGCCGGTTCGCTCCGCCGTGAAGCCGAACCGGCCATAATAGGCGGCGTCGCCGACCAGCAGCACCGCCCGGTAGCCGCCCAGGCGGGCGCGCATCAGCGCGCGGCCGACCAGCGCCGAGCCGATGCCGCGATTGCGATAATCCGGATGCACCGCCAGCGGGCCGAGCAGCAGGGCAGGGCAACCGGGCCCCGCTGTCACGTGCCAGAGCCGGATCGTGCCGACGATCTGTCGGCGCGCGACCGCGACCAGCGAAAGGCCCTTGGCCGGTAGGCGGCCGTCGCGCAGCCGCGCCGAGGTTTTGGTGAAACGGCCGGCGCCATACGCCGTGTCAAGGAGCGCTTCGCCGGCGGCGACGTCGGCTGCTCTTTCTTCCCGGATGTTGATCATGGTCCTGCTCCTTTCTCCCGTTGCACCCGGCGCTTCCGTTTGGGGAAGCGCCGGGCCAGCCGGGGTCCGCCGCGTTGGTCAGATGTGATAGGTCCGCAGCGGGGCGAAGCCGTTGAACGCCACTGATGCGTAGGTCGCGGTGTAGGCGCCGGTCCCTTCGATCAGCACCTTGTCGCCGATCTCGAGGCTGACCGGGAGCTCATACGGCCGCTTCTCGTACAGCACGTCGGCGGAGTCGCAGGTCGGGCCGGCGAGCACGCAGGGCCCGACCTCGTCGCCGTCGCGCGGCGTGCGGATCGGATAGCGGATCGACTCGCCCATCGTTTCGGCCAAGCCGCCGAACTTGCCGATGTCGAGATAGACCCAGCGCACGTGATCGTGCTCGCTCTTGTTGGAGACGAGCACGATTTCGGCCTCGATCACGCCGGCACTGCCGACCAGGCCGCGGCCCGGCTCGATGATGGTCTCCGGGATGCGGTTGCCGAAGTGCTTGCGCAGCGCCCGGAAGATCGAGCGCCCATAGGCGTCGACCGCCGGAACGTCGCGCAGGTACCGGGTCGGGAAGCCGCCGCCGAGGTTGACCATCGACAGGCCGATGCCGCGGTCGGCGCAGGCGCGAAAGATCGCCGCCGCCGACTTGAGCGCCTCGTCCCAGGCCGCGGTCCGCCGCTGCTGCGAGCCGACGTGAAACGACACGCCGTAGGCTTCGAGGCCGAGGCGGTGCGCATGCTCGAGCACCTCGACGGCCATCTCCGGATCGCAGCCGAACTTGCGCGACAGCGGCCATTCGGCGCCGGCGCAGCCGAACAGAAAGCGGCAGAACACCTTGGCGCCGGGGGCGGCGCGGCCGATCTTCTCGACCTCGGCCTTGCAGTCGACCGCGAACAGCCGCACGCCGAGCGCATAGGCGCGCGCGACGTCGCGCTCCTTCTTGATGGTGTTGCCGAAGGAGATGCGGTCGGGCGTGGCACCGGCGGCGAGCACCATCTCGATCTCGGCGACCGAGGCGGTGTCGAAGCACGAGCCGAGCGAGGCCAGGAGCGCCAGCAGTTCCGGCGCCGGATTGGCCTTGACCGCATAGAAGACGCGGCTGTCGGGCAGCGCCTTGGCGAACGAACCATAGTTCTCGCGCACGACGTCGAGATCGACGACGAGGCACGGGCCGTCATCGCGGCCTTCGTCACGGCGGCGGCGCAGAAACTCGCGGATGCGCTCGGTCATCGGCGTGCTCCTTGATCCAGGCACAGAGGGCCTTGCGGCCCGGGTTGCAGTTCAGCCGCCTGCGCTTTGCGCAGACGACCGGCGTCGCCGGCTTTGGCTGCCGAACGCTCGCCGTGCGTTGGGGACACGGTTGAGAGCGCGCGGCGCCTCGCCGAGATGCTGCCTTGGATTGGAGCGGGAGGTCCCGTTCCGCACGGCCGGCAAGATGGACAAGCCTCTTCGGTGCTGACCTTTGGACGGCCAACCAAAAAAGCCCGCTCCGTCGTTGCTTCAAGCCACGTCCCCCGTTGAGCGCGGGGTGCGCCGGTTTCGCCTCCGGCTGCCGATCACGTAGTGAGACCTACAACATCGGTCTCAGGCGACTGTCCGGCCTCTTGTCCGGATGCCTACCGATCGACACGCGGCCACAGGCACGTGCGAATTTGGGCGAGCCGCAAATAATCGCATCGCTCCCCGGTTGCAAGAAAAAACGACCGGCGCCCACAAAATTTTTCCGCGCGGTGGCGAAAGTCGGCGACGCGGTGCGATCTCAGCCGGGCAGGAACGCGCTGTCGCCGCTGTCGCGATCGCCGATGCGCTGCACCGGCGCGCCGTAGAGCGCTTCAAGCTGCTCGCGCGCGAGGATCGTCTGCACGGCGCCTTCGCCGACCAGCGTACCGCTGCGCAGCAGATAAGCACGGTCGGCCGCGCGCATCGCGTGATTCGGGTCGTGGGTGGTGAAGAGGACGCCATGACCGGAGGCGGCGAGCGCGCGAATCTCGCGCAGCACCCGGCCCTGGTTGCCGAAGTCGAGGCTCGCGGTGGGCTCGTCGAGGATGACGAACTGCGGCTCCTGGGCGAGCGCACGGGCGAGCAGCGCGAGCTGCCGCTCGCCGCCGGAGATCATGGTGTAGGGCCGCGCGGCGAGATGGGCGATGCCGAAGCGCTCGAGCGCCCGCGCCGCCACGGCGAGGTCGGCGGCGCTCGGCCGGCTGAACAGGCCGCCGTGGGCGGTGCGGCCCATCAGCACCACGGTCTCGACCGTGAAGGCGAAGGTCGCCGCGTGGGACTGCGGCACATAGGCGATGAGCCGCGCGCGTTCGCGGCTCGCGTAGCTTGTGAGCGGCCGCTCGCCGAGCCGGATCTCGCCGGCCTTGGGAGCGAGCAGGCCGAGCAGCGTCTTCAGGAGCGTGGTCTTGCCGCCGCCGTTGGGGCCGAGCAGCGCCAGCACCTCGCCGGTCGAGAGCGCGATGTCGAGGTCGCGGCCGACGACGCGGTCCTTGTAGCCGATGGCGAGCTTGTGGCCGGACAGGATCACGACGCCGACCAGGTGTTCGATACGCTCGCCAGCAGCCAGATGAAGAACGGCGTGCCGACCAGAGCGGTGAGAATGCCGAGCGGAATTTCGATGTTGGCCGCGGTGCGGGCCAGCGTGTCGATGCCGAGCAGAAAACCGCCGCCGAGAAGCGCGGCCGCCGGAATGAGCCGGGCGAAATCCGGGCCCACCAGGGTTCGGGCGATGTGCGGCACCACGAGCCCGACCCAGCCGATGATGCCGGCGGTGGCGACGCTTGCCGAGGTGACGAGGGTGGCGGCGGCGACGATGGCGATGCGCAGTGGCCCGGTCGGCACGCCGAGCGCGCGCGCTTCCTCCTCCGGCAGCGACATGACGTTCATGCGCCAGCGCAGCGCGACCAGCACGAGCGTGCCGAGCGCAACCGGCGCCAGCAACGGAACGAGATCGAGCGCGCTCACGGCCGCCAGGCTGCCGAGCAGCCAGAACGTCATCGCAGGCAGCTGGTTGTAGGGATCGGCGAGATATTTCACGAGGCCGACGCCGGCGCCGAGCAATGCGCCGATCACCACGCCGGCCAGCACTAGCACCAGGACCGGATCGCGGGCGCGCACCGCCGAGCCGATCAGATAAACGGCCGCAACGGCGACAAGGCCACCGGCGAACGCCATGGCCTGGATTGCCAATACGCCGAGCGAGAGAAAAATCCCAAGCACGGCGCCGAGTGCGGCGCCCGACGAGGCGCCGAGAATGTCCGGCGAGACCAGCGGATTACGAAACAGGCCCTGGAACGCCGTCCCGGCGATCGCCAGCGCCGCGCCGACCAGCGCGGCGGCGACGACGCGCGGCCCGCGCACCTGCCAGATCACGTTCTCCACCGCCGGCGGCACGCCCGCGCCGCCGATGCCGAGTTTTTCTGCGACCACGTGAAGCAGATCGCCCAAGCTGATCGGATAGCGTCCGACCATGAACGCCAGCAGCAGCCCCGCGATCAGGACGGCGAATGCAATCAGAAAGCCGGGTGCGGCGGAGCGGGCAGGGGCCATGCCGCCACGTTATCAGTCCCGTCCGGTCAAAACACGCGCGATGTCGGCGGCGCTCGGCGTCACGTGATAGAAGCCCGTGTAGAAGTCGCGGGTCAGCGCCGCCATATCCTCGGGAAAATGCGCCGGATAAAGAATCTTGGCGAGCCACCACAGCCCGATCAGGCGGTTCACCGCGGGCGGAAAATCGACCCAGCCGAACGGCAGCTTGGGCGACAGGTGCACGCGGCCGGCGCGCACCGCCGCCACCGATGCCCATTGCGGGTCGTTCCTGACGCTGGCGGCAAAATCCTGGTCGATGGTGATGATGACGTCCGGATTCCAGACCAGCACCTGCTCGATCGAGACGATGGCGAGTCCGCCTTGTCGCTCGGCCGCGACGTTGCGGGCTCCGAGAAACTCGATGGTCTCGACATTGATCGAGCCGCCGAGCCCGGTCTCCAGCCCGCGCGGACCGCGGGCGTAGTAGACGCGCGGGCGTTGGGCCGGCGGGATCGATTCGATGCGCGCCGTGATGGCGGTGAGGGTCCGTTCGGCGTAAACGGCGAGCGCGTCGGCAACGGTCTGGCGACCGGTGAGCTCGCCGACTTTGCGCAAGGTCGCTGCCGTCGCGGCGAAGCGGCCGTCGAGCAGCGCGTAGGGGATGCCGGTTTGCTCCTGCACGCGCTCGGCAAGCGAGACGAAGGTGGCGCTGGTCGAGCCGATGTCGAGAATGAGATCGGGCTTGAGCGCCAGTACGGCTTCCAGATTGGCGGTGTTGCCGCGCCCGGTCAGCCGGCCGACCTCCGGCCGCCGGCAGATGTCGGGAAGCATGAAGGCGCACTCTTCCGCCCGGTTGGCGCGCGGCCAGCCGAGCAGCAAATCCGGCGCGACGGTGTAGAGCACGATCGCCGCCGGCGGCCCCGCGGGAAAGACACGGGCGACAGTGTTTGGGACGGCAATCGCGCGGCCCGCCGCATCGGTGACGGCCGCAGCGCGTGCCGGCTTGGCCGCGAGAAGCGCCGTTGAGCCAGCGAGCAGTGTGCGGCGCGTGATCATCATCGCTCAAACGGTTTGCGCATCTTCAAGCTTCAGTGTTTCGGTTAAATCAGCCGAAATGTCGAGGGAGCCCCATGCGGGTCTTCGTTACCGGCGCCAACGGTTTCATCGGCGGCGCAGTGGCCTCGGCCCTGGTCGCGGCGGGTCATACGGTTCGCGGCCTGGTGCGCGACAAAGTCAAGGCCGCCGCGGTCGCCGCGCACGGCATCGAACCGGTCGTCGGCAGCCTCGATGAGCCGGCGCTGCTGCAAGCCGAAGCCCGCACCGCCGACGCCGTGGTCAATGCGGCGTCGAGCGATCATCGGGGCGCCGCGGAAGCCCTGATCGCGGGGCTGGCCGATTCCGGCAAGCCGCTCATTCATTCCAGCGGCAGCAGCATCGTCGCCGACCTCGCCATGGGCGAGCCGTCCGACCGGATCTTTGACGAGGCGATGCCGCTCGATCCGCTGCCCGACAAGGCGGCGCGCGTGGCGATCGATCGGCTGGTGCTTGACGCCGCCGGCGCCGGCATCCGCGCGGTCGTGCTCTGCAACACCATGATCTACGGCCACGCGCTGGGACCGCCCGCGCAGAGCGTGCAGATTCCCGCGCTGGTGCAGCAAGCCAAGGCGTCCGGCGTGGTGCGTTACATCGGCCGCGGACTGAACCGCTGGTCCAATGTGCACATCGCCGACGTCGCCGCGCTTTACCTATTGGCGCTCGCCAGAGCGCGGCCCGGCACGTTCCTATATGTCGAAAGCGGCGAGGCGGCGCTCGGCGAGATCGCGGGAGCCATCGCGGCGCGTCTCGGCCTCGGCGCGGCGCAATCCTGGAGCGCCGAGCAGGCGATCGCGGCCTGGGGCCGCAACATGGCGACGTTCTCACTCGGCTCCAACAGCCGTGTGCGCGGCAAGGCGGCGGCCAACCTCGGCTGGGTGCCGGCGCGTCATTCCGTTACCGACTGGATCGCCGACGAATTGTGATGCTGTTTGGTAGCGCCGCTACTTCACCGCCCCGCCGGTGATCCCGCTGATGAACCGGTCGAGAAACAAATTGTACGCGATCGCCACCGGGATGCTGGCGATCAACGCCCCCGCCATGATCTCGCCCCAGAAGAAGACATCGCCGCGGATCAGATCGGTCGCCACGCCGAGCGTGATCGGCTTTTGATCGGATGCGGATATGAAGGTCAGCGCGTAGACGAATTCCTGCAGGGTCAGGGTGAAGGTGAAGATCACCACGGTGAGAATGCCGGGCAGCGACAGCGGAATCGCCATCTTGACGAAGGCGCCGAACAGGCTGCAGCCGTCGACGATGGCGGCCTCTTCGATCTCGACCGGCAGCGCCTTGAAGAAGCCCATCAAGAGCCAGGTGCAGAACGGAATGGTGAAGGTCGGATAGACCACGACCAGCGCCCACATCGAGTTCTGCAAGCCGAGCTCAACGATCACCCGTGACAGCGGCAGGAATAACAGCGTCGGCGGCACCAGGTAGGTGAGAAAGATGCCGATGCCGAGCGCCTCGCCGTTGCGGCCGGTCATGCGGGCGAGGCTGTAGGCGGCCGGCAGCGCGGTGACCAGCGTGATGGCGGTGACGCAGACGCCGATGATGAACGAGTTCAAGAGCCAGGTCGTGAACAGGGTCTTGTCGAACAGATAACGGAAATGCTCGAGCGTCGGCGCGTCGTGAAACCAGAACGGCGTGACGTTGATGTTATAAAGGTCGCTGTTGGTCTTGAACGACGTGATCACCATCCAATAGAACGGAAACGCCGCGAGCACGAAGAAGAACGCCACCGCGCCGTAGAACGAGGTCTCCTGCAGGACGCCCGTAAGACTGCTGCGGCGCATGTCAGATCTCCCGCCGCCGGATAAAGCGCAACATGAAGACGACGACGATGAACAATACCGGCAGCATGAACAGCGAGATGGCGGCGCCGTGCGACACGTCGCCGGACACGATGCCGGTCTGGAAACCCGCGAAGCCAAGCACCGAGGTCGCACCCACCGGGCCGCCCATGGTCATCAGAAAGACGATGGACAGGTCGGTAAAGGTGAACACGATGCCGAAGATCAGGCCGATGGCCATAATCGGCAGAATCATCGGTAAGATGATCTGGTAGTTGCGCCGCCAGAAACCGGCGCCGTCGACGGTCGCGGCGTCGAGCACGTCCTGCGGTATGGCGGTGATGCCGGCGAGGAAAATGACGACCGCGAACGGAAAGAAACGCCAGGCATTGACGACGATCACCGACAGCATCGCCAGATGCGGCGTGCCGAGCCAGTTCGGCGCGTCCGAACGGCTGACGAGGTCAAGCGCGATCAGCGTCCAGTTGATGACGCTGTAAAGCGAATCGAACATCCATTGCCAGGCGACGGTGGCGAGCGCGATCGGCACGGCCCAGGGCAAGATGACCAGCGCGCGAACGAACTTGCGGCCGGGAAACGGCCGCAGCAGCACCAGCGCGCCGAACTTGCCGAGGATGAGGCCCAGCGTCTGCGATCCGAAGGTGAAGATGAAAGTGTTGTACAGGGTCTGCTGGAAGACGGGATCCTCCAGGACGTCTTGGAAATTGTCGAGGCCGACGAAGCTCCACGACGGATCGTAGATCGTGTAGGCGCTGAGCGAGTAATACACCGCCATCAGGAACGGCACGCCGACCAGCAACAGCACATAGAGGATCGCCGGCGCCACCATGAGCGAGCCGAGCACGTCGCGCCGGTCCAGGATGAACCGGAAGCGCGCGGCCGGCTTGGCGACTGACTCGGCGATGGCGACCATGGGCGAAATTGCCTTCTAGTGGCGGCTCGTACGCTTGCCGTCATTGTTGAAATGGCGCAGCGCGGCATCGCGCACGGCGAACGGATGCCACTCGCCGGGCCGGATCCACTCCTCGGCGACGTGCGCCGGCGGAAGTTTCGCCGTGACCACGTCTTTCGTGTCGAAGCCTTCCAGCACGCCGTAGACGATCCGCTCGGAGCCAAGAAATTCCGAACGGTCGACGCGGAACTGGAATTCGGTGAACGCGGCGTCCTTGATCATCTCCTTGGGCAAAAAATTCTCCGGCCGGAATCCGAGATAGCCGCCGTTGCGGGCGACGATGTTCATCGGCGGGGCGCCGACGAAGGTGGCGACAAAGCGGTCGGCCGGGTCGTTGTAGATTTCCGCCGGCGTGCCGACTTGGCGGATCTGGCCACGGTCGATGACGGCGATGCGGTCGCCCATGCCCATGGCTTCGACCTGATCGTGGGTCACGTAGATGGTGGTGACGCCGACGCGCTGCTGGAATTGCCTGATCTCCTGGCGGGCCGAGGTGCGCAGTTTGGCGTCGAGATTCGACAGCGGCTCGTCGAGCAGCAGCGCGGTCGGCTGACGCACCAGCGCACGAGCCAGCGCAACGCGCTGGCGCTCGCCGCCCGACAGCTGCCGAGGCCGGCGGTCGAGCAGATGACCGATGCCGAGCAGTTGCGAGGCCCATTCGACCTTCTTGCCGATCTCCGCGCTCGGAATGCCCTGCGTCTTCAGCGGAAAGGCGATGTTGTGGCGCACCGTGAAATGCGGATAGAGCCCGTAGCTCTGAAACATCATCGCCACCCCGCGGGCGCGCGGCGGTATGTCGTTGACGATGTCGCCGCCGATCAGAAGGTCGCCGCTGGTCTGCTTTTCCAGCCCGCAGATGATGCGCAGGAACGTGGTCTTGCCGCAGCCCGACGGGCCGAGCAAAACCATGAACTCGCCGTTCGGTACGTTAAGCGAAATGCCGTTTACAGCGGGGACCTCGCCGAATTTCTTGACGATGTCCCTGGTCACGACCGCAGCCATTGAACCTCCCAGAAATTCAACGCCATGACCTGCCCCGCCCACCTCTTTCGACGGGGCAGTGTCAGTCCGCTTGACCGCCCGCCGGGTATCAGGTCCTGCGCGCCCACTTCTTGAAGATGGCTTCGCATCGCTGCGTCGCCTCTTTGACCGAATTTTCCGGGGTCGCTTGGCCGGTTGCCGCCTTCGTCATCATATCGTTGATGATGAATGCATAGTAGATTTCGTCGGTCGCCGGCGTGGCCGGTCCCGGATAGCCCGGGATCGCGGACCATTTGTCGGAGTCCTGCAGGATCGAAAGCTTGTCGTTCGGCGTCGAGGTCGGATCGTTTGACAGGATCGGCATCGGCTTGCGCACCAGATTGGCGAAGCACGGATTGTTGTAACCCTCGCTCGCCTTGAAGGCTTCCGGCCAGTTGTCGCGATAATATTTCAGGAACGCGATCGCCGCTTCCTTGTTCTTGGCAAATTTCCAGATGCCGTAGAATTCGGATGCGGCGCCCATGATCTGTTTTGCCGGGCCCTTCGGCGGCTCGATGACGAAGATGTCGTCGGCCAGCTTCTTGTTGGATTTTTGGATCGTCCGGTAAGCCGAGATCGGGTTGACGATATAGGAACCGACGCCGGACGCGAGGTACTGGTTGTTGCTGGAATCGTTCCAGGACAGCACGTCCGACGTCATCGCCTCCTTGTAGAGCGCGGCGGCGTATTTGACCGCCTCGAGCGTTTGCTTGCTGTCGAGGGTAATCTTCTTGCCGGCCTCGTCCTGAATCGCGGCGCCGTAGCTCCACAACAGGCCGCGCCATGTCGTGCTCGGGTCGTTGCTGTGGCCGAGCGAGATGCCGACCGGCTTGCCTTTCGCCTTCAGCTTGGCGCCGCCAATGCGCACGTTATCCCAGGTGTCGGGCTTCATGCCGATTTCGTCCCACAGGCTCTTTTGGTACATGCCGGGGAAGTTGATGTAGAAATCGGGGAAGGCCGACCACGATCCGTCGTCGGCGTTGTAGCCGAGCTGCTTGCCGATGGTGGTGACCTGACCGTACTTCTTCTCGGTCTCCTTCACGAGATCGGTCAGCGGGATGAAAAACTTGCGGTAGAGATGGGCGCCGCCGGAGCCGTTGAATCCGAACAGGTCGTGTCCTGACCCCGCCGACGCCTCGGCGGCCGCGCGTGCCGGAACGTCCTGCACCGGGACGTGGTCGACCGTGACCGCGACCTTGTTCTTGTCGCCCCAGTCCTTGGCGAATTTATCGAACCAGGTGTCGTAATCGGGAACGAAGTGGCTCCACTGCACGATCGACAGCGACTTGTCGGCCGCCAACGCGCGCGACACGAACGGCGCCGAGAGGGCCGGCGTCAATCCGGCGACGCCGCCTATGGCGCCCGATGTTTTAAGGAAGCTCCGCCGTGTAACGGAACGATCGTGTTTGTTTCCTCCCGATCCCATCGAACATCTCCTGTGTTGAGCGGGCTATGATGATGGCGTTGCTCCGGCGCCTGAGCGCGCGCGGGCGATCGGGCGCCGCGGTCTCGGCTGGAGCGATGATTGAACTGGGGCGTGTAGCGGGAACGGGATCGCAGCCGCGCGGCGCTGGCGGCCCATGGCAAGGGTGCTGACTTCACCGTTCATCGGCGCGATGCTCGACTAACGTTACGCAACCCATTCGATGGTGACATTATGGTCATGCGCCATTCGCATGGCAACGGCGAAAACGTCACACGCCGCAGCCGGCAAAAGCCCGCGTTGGCGCATGTTTTGCGCCAGCTTGCTGCGCCGGGCCGGGCAGGAGCTTGGTTCGTGGCGCCGTGCCCCGCAACGGCGCTGGCGCCTGTATCGCGCTAGCTGGAGCTTTTCTTCAAAAGCCGCTCGGCATTGCCGGCAAAGATCTTGCGCAGGTCGGCGGCCGGGATGTCGAGTTGTTTGAGCGCCTCGATCGCCGGCTTGATCGGGCCGAGCGGGGTGTCGGTGGCGAATACCACCTTGTCGGCGCCGAAGAATTCGTAGCCGCAGCGCAGCGCATGCACGCCGCCGCCGAACATGGCGGTGTCGGCGTAGAAGTCGTGCATGTAGTCGAGATGCGGCCGCTTCAGCGACGGCAGGATTTTCGAATAATCCTCGTCCGAGGTGCGGGTGCCGAGCACCTCGAGCCCGGGTCCGATGCGGCCGTCGTAATAAGGGATCATGCCGCCGAGATGGTGGGTGATGATTTTCAGGTCGGGATAGCGATCGAACAGGCCGCAGAACGCGAGCCGCAACATGGCGACCGAGGTGTCGTAGGGCCAGCCGAAGCACCACCACATCTCGAAGCGCGATTTTGACTCGGCCGCATAGTCCGGCATGGCCGCGGTGCGTGCCGGATGCAGCCAGATCGGCCGGTCGAGCTGCGCCATGGCGGCGAACAGCGGCTCGAACGCCGGCTCGTCGAGCGGCCGGCCGGCCAGCGGGGTGAAAATCTGCACGCCCGCGGCGCCGAGATCTTTTATGGCGCGCCGCGCCTCCTCGACCGAGCCCATGACGTCGGTCAGCGACAAAGCCGCGACGAAGCCGGCGAAACGATTGGGGTGCTTGACGCACAGCTCGGCCATCGCGTCGTTGGCGATGCGGGCGAGCGCCAAGCCCTGGCCGGGCGTGGCGAAATCCTCGATCGGCGGATTGGGCAGTGAGACTACCTGGCGATAATCGCCGAACTCGTCCATCTCGCGAAACCGCGCGTCGAGATCGTGGATCTTGCGCACGTTGCGCAGCCGCGCCGCGATATTGCCGAGCTTCGGCGCCACTTTGTTCATCTCGTCGAGAAACCGCGCCGGCGAGATGTGGCAGTAAAAGTCGATGAGGGTGTCGGCGGCCATGGCGCATTTCCTCCATCGCGAATGGCGAGTGGCGAATAGCGAGTAGCGAATAGCTGCTTCTATTCGCTATTCGCTATTCGCTCACGTAATCACCCGCACCGGCTTGCCGTTCAAAAACGCGGAAATATCCTCGACCACGCCGGCGAAATAGGCGCGGTAGTTCTGCTCGGACACGTAGCCGAGGTGCGGCGTGATCACGACGTTGTCCATCTTGCGTAAGGGATGATCGAGCGGCAGCGGCTCGATGTCGAAGACGTCGAGCCCGGCGCCGGCGATCTTCTTGTCGCGCAGCGCCGAAAGCAGCGCCGCTTCCTCGACGATCGGCCCGCGCGAGGTGTTGATCAGGTAGGCCGACGGCTTCATCAGGCCGAGCTCCTTGGCGCCGACCAGGCCGCGCGTGCGCTGTGACAGCACGACGTGGATGGTGATGAAATCGGACTTCCGGAACAGATCGTCCTTGCCGACATAGCCGACGCCGACCTCCCGGCATTTTTCTTCCGTGAGGTTCTGGCTCCAGGCGATCACCTTCATGCCGAACGCCTTGGCGATGTTGGCGGTGCGGGTGCCGAGCTTGCCGAGGCCGAGGATGCCGAGGGTCATTCCGTCAAAGTCGGCCCCGATGGTGCTCTGCCAGACGGCGCCGGCATGCAGCCGCGCGTTCTCGTAGCCGATGTGGCGGGTGAGTTCGAGCATGAGCCCGATGGCGACGCCGGAGGTCGGGCTGCCGAACGACGGCGTGCCGCACACCGGGATACCGCGCGCCTTCGCCGCCTCGGTATCGATCGAGGCGTTGCGCGCCCCGGTCGTGATCAGGAGTTTGAGCTTCGGCAACGCCTCGATCACCGCGCGCGGGAACGCGGTGCGCTCGCGCATGGCGATGACGATCTCGAAATCCTGCAGCGCCGCAATCACCTTGTCGGCGCCGCCGAGATGCGCATTGAAAACCTGGAAATCGACCTTGGCCTTGAGCGCCGACCAGTCGGCAAGCTTGAGGACGACATTCTGGTAATCGTCGAGAATTGCGCAGCGCATGGCCATAATGCTTCCATCCCGAGAGCGTGACCCGGGGTGCTTCTAGAGCATCATGGCGGGGAAAAGAAGTAATCCCTCATCCTAGAGACCTTTGCACGGATAGGGGCTTACGGGCAGTTGTTGGTCATAAGGTGTGCAATGGTGAACTGGATTGATCTCGATAGAAGCGGATGCGTCTGAAGAGAGCATTTCTGATTAGACGAG
>Ga0070741_10009108_pt1 | contig 19494 bp, 23 predicted proteins | sample Coa_R1_4_FD_66440 | JGI IMG/M metagenome (GOLD analysis project Ga0070741, IMG submission 66440) | Surface soil microbial communities from Centralia Pennsylvania, which are recovering from an underground coalmine fire - Coalmine... | ecosystem: Environmental > Terrestrial > Soil > Unclassified ...
CATGTAACGTCCCGCCTGACGCATGAACCAGACGGGGGTGGTGTCAACAGGTTCGCGATGGCAAGCGGAGAGGAAGCGGGAAGTGTCAGGTGTCAGGTGCGAGGTGTCAAGTGCGTGTGGGATTATTGCAGTCATATTTATTACCTGATACTGGATTACTTGACACCTGATACCAATATACACGCAGGATCGCTTTCGAGATAATCCCCCGTCACGCCATAGGCGCGGCCGCGTTGACCGCCGCAGACATCATTGTAGGTGCAGGTTCCGCACACGCCTTTAAGTTTGGATGGATTGCGCAGGTCTTTGAAAATTGGCGAGTTGCGATAAACATCTACAACATCATGTTCGCGCACCATGCCCGCCGTGACGGGGAGGAAACCGCTCGGCTGGATTTCGCCGATGTGCGAGATGAAGAGGAAACCGTTGCCGTCGTTCACGCCTTTGGTCGGGCGATGAAGTCCATCGGCGTATTGAAAGCCCGCGCTCTGGAACGTGACTGGCTTGCCCGTGTTCTCGGCGCGTTTGCGTTCGATGGCAACACGGCGATACATCGGCGCGGCGGTGGATTTGATATCGAAGGGCGCGTTTTGCGAAAGGTCATAGAGCCAGTTGAAAACCTTCTCGTGCTGTTCGGCGGAGATCATCTGCTCGCGCATGGCGCGTCCCGTTGGCACAAGGAAGAAGACCGACCACTGCACCGCGCCAACCTCCTGAATGAATGGAACCATCTCGTGCAGAATGTTCGCGTTGTGTTTAGCGACCGTCGTGTTGACCTGCACGCTCAAACCGACATCGTGAGCGCGATGAAGTGTATCCATCGTCCGCTGCCACGAGCCTTTGACTTTGCGGAATTCGTCGTGGATTTCGGGACGCGGCGCGTCAAGCGATAACGCTACGCGCTTAATGCCCGCATCGCGCGCTTTTTCGAGCCGTTCCTTCGTTGGCAAGGCCGTTGCAGTCGGGGTCAGCGAACAGCGTAACCCGCGTTCGTTTGCGTAAGCGATAAGTTCAAAGACATCGGGACGCATGAGCGGGTCGCCGCCTGTGAAGATCAAAATGGGATTGTTGCCAAACGCGGCGAGGCGTTCGATCAACGCTTTAGCTTCGTTGGTGGTCAACTCGCGCGGGTCGCGGTGATGCTGCGCATCGGCGCGGCAATGGACGCAGGCGTACGCGCAAGCGCGGGTCACTTCCCAGGCAATGGTGAAGGGCGCCATGTCGAAGTCGGCGTGGATCATTCTTTCGTTTTGTAAATTTCGCTCCGTCTGGGCTTGCGGCGAAAGCGTATTGCGTATTGCGTGTTGCGTTTTGAGCGCTTCCATAACTTATTCCTTGTTTACCTGTCTGTGAGTGTACCTGTCTACCTGTGTACCTGTGTACCTGTCTACCTGTTGGCCTGTCTACTTCAACCACTTCGCCGCATCCACGGCATGATAGGTAATGATTACATCTGCACCCGCGCGCTTGATGGACGTGAGCGTTTCGAGCGTGGCTTTGGCTTCATCAATCCAGCCGTTTTGCGCGGCGGCTTTTATCATCGAATATTCGCCGCTTACGTTGTACGCTGCCATTGGCAGTTCGGGGAAGGCGTCCTTTACCACGCGAATGACATCGAGATACGCCAGCGCGGGCTTCACCATCAATATGTCCGCGCCTTCGTCCACATCCAACGCGGCTTCGCGCAGGGCTTCGCGCACATTGGCAGGGTCCATCTGGTGAGATTTTCTATCGCCAAATTTCGGTGCACCTTCCGCCGCGTCGCGGAATGGTCCATAAAACGATGATGCATATTTCACGGCATACGACATGATCGGCAGGTTTTCATAGCCTGCAAAATCCAAGCCCTCACGGATCGCCGCGACCATGCCATCCATCATGCCGCTTGGGGCAACAATATCCGCGCCGCATTGCGCGTGCGAGACCGCCACCTTCGCCAACACATCCAGTGTCGGGTCGTTCAGCACGCAGCCTTCGGGCAAGCCCATGTGAAAATGTTCACCCGTGTTCAAAATGCCGCAGTGACCATGACTGGTATATTCGCACAGACACACATCGGTCACTACCACCGTTTCAGGGAGTTCCTTCTTAATGGCGCGAATTGCCTGTTGGACAATTCCATCTTCCGAAAAGTTTTCAAGCCCAATCGGATCCTTCTCTTTGGGAATCCCAAACAGGATGACAGCGTTCACACCCGACCTGGCGGCGGCTTCCGCTTCACGGACAGTTTCCTCCACTGACAGTTGATACACGCCTGGCATTGAGCGGATCTCGCTGCGACCCGTCCCATGCCGCACGAAGAGCGGATAAATAAAATCGCGCGTGTTGAGTTCCGTCTCACGCACCATCGCGCGGAGAGCGGGGGTGGCGCGCAGGCGGCGGGGGCGGTGGGTGATTGGTGATTTGTAATTTGTAATTGGTAACTGTTTTTCAAGTTCAGGCAGAGTCATAGTCTCTCCAGGGGAAGTACACAAGTAGCCAAGTACACAGGTAGGCAAGTCACGTGTTTACGTGTGTACCTGTGTACCTGTGTACGATTTGATCAACCAATCCTTCAGCAGTGTATTCCTTTGCTGCGACAATATTTTCAAATCCCGCTTCCCGCGCGGCTTGCTCTGTGACAGGACCAATGCAGGCAAACAACGGATTGTTCGGTAAGTTCAGCGGGTCAAGTTTGTTTTGTTTGCAGATGGCAACGAAATTTTCAACCGTCGAAGCGCTGGTGAAGGTGATAACATCAACCCCTGATTTCAATGCGTTGAGTCCGCTCATGTCAACTTCTGTGGGAAGGGTTTGATACACCACGATCTCATGCGCAATTCCGCCCGCTTTTACAATTGCTTCAGGCAATTCTTTGCGCGCGATCTCGGCGCGGGGGAGCAAGACCCATTTATCTCTCAAGTTGCCCAACCCTGGCAGGATCGCTTCAGCGATATATTCGGCAGGAATGAAATCGGGTTCGATATTGTATTTGCGTAACGCTTCGGCGGTCTTGGGTCCGATAGCGGCGACCCTCACGCCCTCACCCCCATCCCCTCTCCCAGCGGTAGAGGGGCGCAGGCGTGAGGGGGAAAATACGACTTCCACCGCATTGACCGACGTAAACACAACCCACGCATAGCAATCCAATTTCTCCAACGCCTGTTCGAGTGCGGTGTTATTTTCAATCGGCTGAATTTCGATGACGGGAAAAAGAATCGGCTCAAAACCCGCAGAGCGCAGTTTTTCTGCGAAGTCTTCAGCTTGGGCGCGGGGACGGGTGATGAGGACTTTCATTGGGAAAGGGACTGGAGATTAGAGATTGGGGGAAGTGAGAGAATTTGGTTTGCGCCTTCTGTTAGCGCCTGTTGGGCAAGTTGATAACCAAGTTTCAGCGGGTCACTGCCCTGACCGTTAACTCGAATGGATTTCTTGCCGTCAGGCGAAATGACCAAGCCCGTCAGACTGATCACTGATGACCGATCACTGATCACTGCATACGCCGCCACAGGCACGGAACATCCGCCGCCCAACCCTTGCAGGAAGGCGCGTTCGGCGGTGACCGCATTGCGGGTAGAGTCGTCTTCGAGTTTGGAAAGCAGCGCGAGCGTTTCTTCATCGTCCGCGCGGCATTGCACGGCGAGCGCGCCCTGCCCAGGCGCGGGGAGCATGACATCGAGCGGGAGCCATTCGGTGACGTGAGAGTCCAGACCGAGGCGGGTGAGCCCCGCACCCGCGAGAATGATCGCATCGTATTGACCGTCGAGGGCTTTGCGGAGGCGCGTGTCCACGTTGCCGCGCAGGGGCGCGGTGCGAAGGTCTGGGCGGAGGGAAAGGATCTGGGCGGCACGGCGCAGGCTCGAGGTCCCGATTGAGGCGTTGGGGGGCAGATTCTGTAGGACAAGTCTTTGACTTGTCCTGTCAGGCTGAAAGCCTGACCTGCAAATCAGTGCGTCGCGCACTTCGGCGCGGGCGGGAATACATCCAATGGTCAATCCAGCAGGGTTTTCAACAGGCAGGTCTTTGAGGGAATGAACCGCGCAATGAACGTCACTGTTGAGTAATTCGCTTTCGAGTTCCTGTGTGAACAGTCCCTTGCCGCCGATTTCGGGCAGGGGCTTATCGAGGATTTTGTCGCCCTGGGTCGTGATAATTTTTTCTTCGCAATCGAGTTGCGGATGGATTTTTTTTAACGCGTTGATGACCCACTGGGTTTGCCAGCGGGCGAGCGTGGAGGGACGGGTGGCAAAAATCAGTTTCATAGTCATCAGTGATCAGTCGGTAGCGGAGATGGGGCAGGGCGCGCCAGAAAAACTGCACAAGCCTTCGTGCCTCAAACCGAACAAGGTGCGGGCGACGGCGGCATACTCGGGCGCGTGCGGACAGGACGCTTCGGCGCGCAGGCGGCGGGTGGGCGCGTGCAAAATTTGCTTGACCAATGCCTGGGTCATGGCTTCGATGCGGGCGCGTTCGGCGTCGGTGAGGTCGGGCAGACGGCGCAAGGTTTTTTCGAGCATCTCCCTGCGGATGCTTTCCGCCTGCTGGCGAATATCCGAAATGATCGGAATCATCTCCAGCGATTTCATGTACTCCGCAAACCCAGTCATTTCTTCTTCGAGGATGGCTTTGACCTTAGGCGCTTCCGCCATGCGTTTGGCAAGCGCACCTTCCAGTTTTACGTTCAGGGTGTCAATGTCGAAGAGTTTGACGTGGGGGATGTTCGCCGCGTCGGGATCAATATCGCGCGGCACGGCAATGTCAATCAGGAAGAGCGGGCGATGCGGACGCGAGTCCATTGCCTGCCTGATCATCTCAGCGGAAAGGATGATGTGCGGCGCGCCCGTGGACGAGATGAGGATGTCGGCGGCGGCAAGGGCGGATGCGATGCGCTCGAACGTGTCAACTTGTGCGCCCCAACGATCCGCGATGGCGTGGGCTCGTTTGAACGTGCGGTTGACGACGAGGATGCGATTCGCGCCGCGCTTGCGGAGGGCTTCGACTGCGAGTTCCGCCATTTCGCCCGCGCCGAGGATGACGATCTGCGCTTCGGCAATGGAACGGACGACTCTTTCTGCCTGCGACGCGGCAAGCGACGAGACCGAGGCGGGGTTGCGGCTGATGCTCGTCTCGGTGCGGGCGCGCTTGCCCGCGTGGATGGCAGATTGGAAGAGGCGGTTGAGAATAGGTCCCGCCATATTTTGCCCGCGCGCCAGTTCGAGGGCGCGTGTGACCTGTCCCAGGATTTGCGGCTCGCCGATGACGAGCGAGTCGAGTCCCGCCGCGACTTCAAACAGGTGGCGGACGGCATTCGTATCTTTGAACTGATACAGATGCGGATGGAACTGATCCACTGGCACGCCGCTCACTTCCGACAAAAAAGCCTCCAACTCGGCGAATGCCATTTGACTGGAGGCGGCGTAGAGTTCTGTACGATTGCAAGTGGAGATGATGACCAGTTCCGCAATGGATATGGCGAGATGCCCACATGTCAGGCGGGCTAGCGCCGAACGGATTGCGTCTTCGCTGAGTGACACTTGCTCACGAAGTTCGATGGGAGTTGTGTTGTGATTTAGCCCGAGGCAGTAAATGTGCATGATCAGCCGCTTTTCAAAATTTATACTCCTACTTTAGTTTCAAAAGACGACATGCGCCAGATAAGTTTATGAGGTTTTTCTTTAACAATGAATTAAGATTTTTACATTATTTAACTCCCCGCTTATTTCAGGGCAATGGCTTTATAGATTTATGTCATTTGTCGTGAATTTCTGGATGAATATCACCAGGCGATGTGCGCGCATGTTTGCGCTCTGATGGATATGAATTATCCCATCATGATCTTCGGACGGTATTGAGGCGCCTCCGCCAAATCTGCAATGGTGCGCGCCAATTTCAGGATGCGATGATAGGCGCACGCCGGAAGATTCACCTGACTCATGCACAGCATAATGTCGCTGCCATGTCAAACTTTGTTCTTGCTCCTGCAACTTACAAAATTACCGTTACAAAGAATGTTAGGAGATTGGGAATCTGTAATCTCTTAAATGGCTTCAACTAAAAGCGAAACAGGATGCATCCGAGAATGTATCCTGTTTCGCTTTTCCTAACAGTTGATCACGGTTTGTCTCAGGCTGGAATGCCGCCTACTTCTTTTTCCAAACTTATACCCATATACCAGATATGTACCCTGCCGGACAGATCCGATTGCAGTTGTAAGAGCATCTTACCCCCTTTAAGAATGATCTTAATGATAATGATGAAAGGGTATTCTAAACATGTCGCCAGACTGAAATTTAAAATTCCTGCTTTTCTACAACCACCCTTGTTCCACCAGGCATCTCCACAGTGACATCGCCAGGGTCATATGGAACAGATGGCAGACTCCAGCGAAAAATCCATTTCGCGTCCTCTGGGCTGGCGTTCACACAACCACGAGAGGAGGGCTCTCCATAATTGTTATGCCAGTACGTTGAATGGATTGCAACTCCCGTTCCTACAAATAAACTCACCCAACCCACAGCGGGTAAACTCCATCCTGCAGAAGCGCTGCCACCACTAAGCGGAAGGGAAATTGCCTTACGCCAGATGGGAAATTCTCCAACCGGCGTTGCCCAGGCATCTGTGGGGTTTCCCCAAGCGTCGTATAACGCGCCGCTTGAGATACGGGCAAAATAAACCTCATTCTGTCCTTCATAACAGGATAGCGTTTGATAATCGATGTTGACCACGATCCGTTTCTCTTCCGCTTCTGGATGGATGGGAGTTAGTTCCTCGGCAGTCAAGGGACGAAACGCCTCTCCCGGACCCCAGAACAGGTCGCCAGACCCAAAGCGTTCATTTAGCCGATACCAGACTCTGCCATCTGCTTCGGTGCGAATCTGATCCACCCAAACGATCTGGCTGTAGACAAATCGCGCCGGCAGTCCGATTGATTCACGGTACTGCAGCCAGGGGGCGCGGGAAGGCGGATTTTCGAGAACCAAATCAACATAGGGAACAGTGACTTCCACCCACATGCCCTGTCCCAGGCTGGTGGAAGGAAGGGTATTCACAGGCGTATTGGGTTGGTTGTAGACAGGTTGAATATTCCCTCCCCAAACAAATCCATAAGGCGTTTCCACCCAACGCTGATTGATTCTCCCAGGCATTGATCCAACAGCCTCTCGAATCCAGGGAACCATGTTATCTTCATACAGCGCGCCGACGATCTGGCTGTTCGCATCGGGACGAGTGAAGACATCCACTTTACCAACAGTAACGCGTCCTAATAAATCCGCCTGGGGAAATTCAGGCAAAGCTTGCCTTGAAAAAGTTCGAAAGGCGAGCGCTCCTGCGCCTAATGCGGCGAGTTTCAGAAAGTCACGTCGAGAGATGGGATTGTCACTTTTTCTCATGATCGGATTCGATATGGACGTGAGCAGCTTTCGGTTCGTTTCCGTGATCGTGTCTCATCTGTGCCATCATGAGTAGATGAGATAATGGGCAAAGCAATGCCAGCCCCACAAGCAAGGCAGTGTTCAATGGAATCTTGAAGAGAAATACAGCGGCGAAGCCTGCAATTGGAAGCAGACAACAAATGAGCATAATCAGCAAGTGTTTCTTGTTCATGGTTATCTCCAGTTATGAAGTTCGTTTGATGGCTGGTAACTGAATATATAAATTACCATCTTCGATTTTCGTTACAAATTCATCCAGCGGACGTGGCGGTGGACCACTGATGTTGTTGCCTGTAATATCAAAGTGCCCGTCATGGCAGGGACTAATGTAATGCTGTTGATCAGAATGCCACGAGACCCGACAGGCGAGGTGAGTGCATATATCCGAAAATACGCGTACATCTTTCTCGGTCTGGCGCAGAACAAATACACCGTAATTCAATCCCGTCCGTTCCCAGCCATTCACTTTGGTGCGAGTAAATTCAAACAAGGTGGGAATCCCAAGTGGATATTTATCGAGGGGTCCAAGATCAATCCGTGATTCATCTCCTGTTTGGCGGAGCGAAGGCGAGAGCAGGTATGCAATGGAGGGAAGTCCAATAGCTGCCCCGATCAAGCTGCCAACGAAAGCAGTGGTCGCTTTTATGAAGTCGCGGCGGCTGATGTTTTGTTTATGAGTCATGTCTGCCTCCTTTGCAGACTTACTATTTCAAGTCCCATTCAAAGATACGTGAGGGCGCATCCACATTAAGGATGGTGAGGGTGAGTTTTGTCGCGCCTTCGAGAATGGGTTTGCCATCTTTAATCGCGGGGAAGATCAACTTGCCTTCCACGTGATGACCGCCGCGCGGCGCGTCCCAGAGAGTTGATCCCACGCTGACACCCGTGTCAGTTGTTAGAGTGGAAACTGTTGCCAGATCCATGCTCAAGTCAATGGAGTGAGTGGTCAGTGCCACATCGAACTCGAAAGTATCTGTTGATGAGGCAAGGTTGAGCGGGGTGATTTCAAAGATAATCGCACCCTGCTCGTCAATGCGGGTGGCAGGATCAATGGAAGAGGAATCAGATTTCGTCGAAACAGGATCAGCTTGAGGCGGGGTTTGATCCGAGGAGGAAACTGTAGAACAGGCGGACAGGATGAGGGTCAGGGTTAAGAGAAGAGGCAGGATAAAACGTTTCATTTAGGCTCCAAAACGGGTTGTAATTTTTGAACAAGCTGTAGTTTTTGGCGCTCGCGATAGAGAATGATGAGCATGACGATGATGCCAATGATGTTCAAGCCAAGACTAACGAGCATGAACGGGCGTTGATAACGGGTCAGGTAAGTGGCCGCAGCGCTCAGGCCGAGAATGGGGAGAACATCGGTGACGTGATGGAGGCAGCAGGCTACCATTGAGGTGACCGAAGTGCCGCCGCTGGTTCCCATCAGCGCGCCTGTGTGACCGGTAGATGCAGTTGGGATGAACAAACGGAAGCGCAGAATGGAATAGAGCGCAGCCTGGATGCCCAGGGTGACGAAGATCGGCAGAACGTACCAGCGGTTGAGCGAGAACTGGCTTGCGGCGTAATCCCAACCTTGTGCCCAGGTGAGAATGCCGAAATAGAACCCGGCCATCAGCGCGGAACCAAGCAGGAATGCGGTGAGCGGAATAAGATAACGTTTCATAAATGATCTCCTTTTTATTCATGATAACTTTTATGTCTTTGTGCGTCTTGCGCCAGATTGCTACGAGACGGATAGGCAATTCTGCTTATGGAAGAATACGCCACGCGGCTCTCCAAACTTCTTGAGGGATTCTATAAAATGGGGACATCAGAGGCGCTTATGAATATCTCTCCTTTCTTGTCAATCAACCATCCCTGTGACGAAACATTGCAATGGACAAAGAAACAGTTATTGCAGACAGATTTACGTCCAATACAAACCTTTGATCTGCATACAGCACGGCTGGCGATGCACGATTGTTCCTGTCCAAATCACGGGACGGAGGAGTGCGACTGCCAAATGGTGGTTCTATTGGTTTATGGGAATGCCGCAGAACCTGCGACCTTGATCCTGCATGGCAATGATGGACAGACCTGGGTGTCGATTGCGAGCGATCCGCAACATCGTACAGATGCGAAATTGATTAATTCAATTCGGGAGGCACTTGAACTCGAGGTGCCTCTTTCCAATTCAAAGGCTGAATAAGCCATTTTGCCTATCTCCAGCCACGTCAAATTGCGCTGGTTAGGAAGTGGGGAATTCCTTATAGTTAGCGGCAATTCCAATTTTTGAGAGGAAATATGAAGATAAAGAAGATATTGATTTTTTCGTTAATTGCCTTGGCTTTGGTTTTGTCCGCTTGTGCGCCTGCTGAAACGCCAGGCAGTACAATGCCGATGAACAGCACGGCGACCCCCGGCAGTATGATGGCGGACAACCCCGAAGCCGCGCACTTGATGGAGCCGATCACTGCGCCGAACGCCCAGCCTGCCACCGAGACCGAAGGCGGGCAACCGCTCGCGTATCGCGAAGAGAACGGTGTCAAGGTCTTTGAGTTGACCACAAAAGCGGTGCAATGGCCGATTTTGGACGGAGTCACAGTAACCGCATATACATACAACGGAACCGTGCCAGGGCCAATGATCCGTGTGACAGAGGGCGACCAGGTTCGGATCATCGTCAAGAACGAACTGCCAGACCCGACCACCATTCACTGGCATGGAGTCGAAGTTCCCAATGCGATGGACGGCGTCCCAGGAGTTACCCAGGATCCGATCCTGCCCGGTGAAACGTTCACCTATGAATTCATCGCCAAACCTGCCGGCACGTTCATGTATCATTCCCATTTTGAAGGCGACGTGCAGGTAAACGCAGGCTTGTATGCTCCATTCATCATCGACCCGAAGGAACCTGAAGCCAACCCGCCTGTGGTGGATAAAGTGTTGATGATCTCCGAATCGCGGATGGTGGATGGAGAGACCTATGCCCCCATGCCGATGAGCGGAATGGAGCCGAATTATTTTACGATCAACGGCAAATCCTTCCCGGCAACGGAAACGATCACGGTTAAGAAAGGCGACCTGGTCCGGCTGCGCTTGATCGGAATTGGCCAATTCATCCATCCAATGCACCTGCATGGGATGCCTTTCAAAATTGTCGCCACCGATGGACATCCCGTCCCCGAGGCTTCGCAATTGACCAAGGACACGATTAGTGTCGCGCCAGGTGAGCGCTATGATATTGAGTTTATTGCCGCAGAAACAGGTCAATGGATGCTGCACTGTCACATCCTGCACCACACCACCAATGACAACGTCGAGCCAGGCGGCTTGATGATGGTGATCAATGTCGTTGAATAGAAAAATAAGCACAAAGAATACGAGGTCCAATTATCCTCCCTCCGCAGACTTCGTATCCTTCGCGCTAAAAAACAAAGGAGAAAAAATGCGTAAACCAATCTTTATAAGTGTGCTCGTGGCATTATCTGTTTTACTGGCGGCTTGTGGCGGTGCGGCAGCGCCCGCTGAAACAGTTTCCTCTGGGCCGGTGAATATCAAGGTGGAGACCAATCCCACACCTGCCGTGAAAGGCGATATTGAATTAATATTAACCATCACCGACGCCGACGGGAATCCCATCGAAGGCGCAAAGGTGGATGTTGGCGCCGACCATACCGACATGACGGGCATGGGCATGAGCGGACTGGCCACTGAACAAGGCGGAGGAAAATATTCCATCAAAGCCAATTTCAGTGATTCCGGCACTTGGAAGTTATCCATCTATGTGCGTAAAGGGGAACTGGATTACAAGGAAGAAATCGAACTTTCAGTTCAGTAGTTCAACTATAAACAGGCATCGGGAATCATCCAGATGCCTGTTTATAAAAAAATTCTGAAATCTTATGAATTCAAAATCCAATCGTCAGAAAATGCGCGAACGCCAGCGCAAGCAAAAGATCAGAGCCAATCTTATTTGGGGAGGAATTGGGGTGGTTGCGCTCGCAGCCATGGGCCTCGTCCTCTGGCAGGGCATTCGCCCCGCAGCGGGTGAGGCAGTCCCTGTGATGGCAGGCGCTACACATATTGCAATGGACAGCGATCCCGGCCAGTACAACTCCGACCCGCCTACCTCAGGTCCGCATTACGCTCAGGAGGCAGAATCAGGATTTTACGACACGAATATTTACACCTATCCTGCCGGTTATCTCGTTCATAATTTGGAACATGGGTATGTTATCTTCTGGTACAACTGCGACTTGCTGGATGAAACGGGCTGTTCGAACTTGAAGGAGCAGATTAAAGCCACAATGGATGATCTGGGCGGCACGAAGTTGATCGCCTATCCTTGGCCTTCGCTTGATGTCCCCCTGGTCATGACATCCTGGGGAAGATTGCAGCGCTTTGAATCGTTTGACTTGGAACAAGCCAAAGCCTTTTATCGCGCCAACCTCAACCGCGCGCCTGAACCCGACGCGCCATAAAGGAAAGAATGTCCACAATCACAACACCTGCTCTTCCAAAATCAAAACCATCCTTCTTCCATTGGATCGGTAAGCATTGGTTTGAGACTTTCCTGGTCATCTATGGATTGTGGGTATTCACACCTTTTCTCGCGCCGGTGTTCATGCAATTGGGATGGACAGGTGCGGGAAAGGTGATTTACTTTATTTATTCATTTTTCTGCCACCAACTACCAGAGCGTTCCTTTTTTCTCTTTGGCGAAAAAACCATGTATTCGTTGAGTGAAGTTCAAGCCGCCTGGCAGGATACGATGAACCCGCTCATCCTTCGCAAGTTCATCGGTAACGAAACCATGGGGTGGAAGGTCGCGTGGTCAGATCGCATGATCTCGTTCTACACCAGTATTTGGGTGTTTGCAGCATTGTGGTATCCGCTTCGTCGTAAAGTCAAAACATTGTCGTGGTGGGGATTTATTTTGTTCCTGCTTCCCCTTATAATAGACGGGAGCACGCACATGCTCAGCGATCTTGCTGGCATTGGGCAAGGCTTTCGAGATACGAATCAATGGCTGGTTGACCTGACGAACAACGCCTTCCCAACGGCGTTCTACGCAGGCGACGCCCTTGGCTCATTCAACTCGATTATGCGCCTCATCACCGGACTTCTAGCTGGTCTGGCCATCGTCTGGCTTGCCTTCCCATACATTTTCCAAACGCAGATCCGAAATCAGGAATTGGTCAGGCGGCATGAAAACAGGAGAGAGGGTCCATGAAGAAACAAGGCAAGTCAATCCACGTATGGACGTTTAGCATTTTTGTTTTCCTGCTGCCTGCTGCCTGCTGCATGCATGCCCCGACCATCACAAGGCGGCACTGCATGGGGCGTGGGTGCGTTTGACTCCGGCGGCGAACGCATCTACTTCACGGCCACAAGTGGAAGGGACACGAATATTACTTACACAGGCGGGCCGCCCGCAGGAATGATGATGGGAGGCGGCTACTTGACCTGTGCTTCCTGTCATGGTCCCGACGGGCGTGGTGGAATACACACAATGCACATGCAAATAATGAATGCGCCTGACATTCGCTGGACCGTGTTAGCCGGGGAAATGGAAGGCGAGCATGGTAGCGAGAGCGCTGAAGAGCATGGAGTTGCTGAGTATAACCTTGAAATATTCCGACTCGCCGTGGTCGAAGGCAAACATCCGGACGGCACGGCACTGAGCGTTGAAATGCCGCGATGGAATATGAGCGACGAAGATTTAACTGACCTTTTGGAATATCTGAAAACCCTGCCTTAACCCCATGAGTAATTTACCGAAGGACAAACAACCCTCCATCATCCTGCTTGAAACCTTAGCGGCCGGGCCGCTCAAAGTGGGAGAAACGCCCCCGCGTCCCGGTTTGGCGGGAGCGTTTGAGCGCTATGGCAAGCGTCTGCTCAAACATCCTCTTTTCCCCTGGGTGGGCCGCTGGATGATGATAGGCTTTCTTGTCGCCCTCACCTATTCCGCCTTCTTTGGCCCGCGCGACCCGCGCCTCAACTTCGCTACGGTGATGAGTTGGGTCGTGTGGTGGCCCCTGTTGGCGATCAGTTATCTGGTCATTGGCCGAGTGTGGTGCGCGGTCTGTCCCATGGGCGCACTATCCGACATCGTCCACCGCAGAATCGGACTCAACCTCAAAGCGCCAGCACTGTTCAAGAAACGCTGGTTGGTAGCTGTCCTGCTGGGGATCGCGATCCTGTATCAGGCGTGGATTGAAGAGGTCACGCGGGCGTCTGTTTCGCCCTTGATTACCGGCTTCATTCTGTGGAGCTTCACCATTGGTGCAGTGGTGAGCGGATTGGTGTTCGAGCGTTGGACGTGGTGCCGCCACCTATGCCCGCTCGGCGCGTGGTCGGGTGTGTTTGCCATGAGCAGTGTGGTCGAGGTGCGTGCTGATCCTAACGTATGCCTGGCAAATCGCTGTAAAGGCATCTACTGTTACTTCGGGCGCGATAATCTTCCAGGCTGTCCTTTCCATCAAGTGCCCAAGATCATGGAGACAAACCGCTATTGCTCGACGTGCGGGAACTGCCTGAAGGCCTGCCCCAACGATGCCATCAGTATTCGCCTGCGACTGCCCGGTCGTGAGTTTGTCACCCAGAAGAAAGAAGTGCTGGAGAATGCACTGATTGGCGTGGTGGCCATTGGCGTCGTGAGTTTTCAGGGATTGGTGATGACGGAACCATGGGCGGCGTTGCGTGAGCGCGCCGGGTCATTGCCCTTGCTCTCGAATGACGCGATCCTGTATGGCATATTGATTCTGGCATGTGTCGGCCTCGCAGTTGGTCTGTTCTTTTTGACCTCACAGATTTACGCTCGGCTCACTCATCAATCGTGCCATGCCGAGATGTGCCGCTTCGGGTTTGCCTTCCTGCCGCTGGCACTGCTCACGCATATTGGTCATAATCTCGGGCATCTGTTCAATGGATACGCACTGGTGCCGGGCGCACTGGCCGTACTGGCTGGGCAATTCCCGCAAGCCGCCGCTGAAGGAGCGCCGAATTTCTGGCTCTGGCAGGTTTTGGAAATCGGGTTGGTCATCGTCGGGTTGGCGATTTCTGTGTGGGCCATCCGGCGCATCTGCGGCGCAGCCAAAGTCAATTGCCCTCGCCCGCTCGCGACTGCGCCATACACGATATTGGCTGGACTATATGCGGCGGTTTTCATCGCACTATTTGTCCTGCCGATGGTTACGCGGGTATCGTGAAGGAGGACAGGATGAAATCCTTCCAGTGGAATACGCGAACGATGGTCACAGTTGCCGTTGCCTTTCTGCTGACGGCCTCGGTGGGCGTCATGGGTGTTTGGCTGTTGTTGAGCGGTCAGCCCGGCACCGGCATGATGGAAAGAGGTGATTACACAGAGATGATGAGTGGGATGGATACATCCATTGACCATACGACGATGATGGGTGGGATGGATACATCCATTGACCATACGACGATGATGGGTGCTCCTGCCAACCGAGGTATCTTCGGCGGCTATACGGGCGCAGTCGGGCTGGTGATGATTCTGGCGTTTGTGGCGATGGTCGGATCGTTGCTCTACGCGCTGTTCCGTGAAAAACCCGAGCAACCCCAGCCTGCCTCGTGTTGGAACTGCGAACGCCCTGTAGAAACCGATTGGACAACTTGCCCGTATTGCGGGATAACGTTGCCTGCCGAATAAACACTCCCCTGATTCAGGCATGAGGTCGCTTCAGTAGATTGTCCGAGCGGAGTGTCGCTACACTTACCGACAACATAAATTGAACTATGAAAAAGTCCTCGAGCAAATCAAAAACAAAAATCCGCATTCTACTGGCGGATGACCATCACATTGTCCGCGCCGGGGTGAAGCAACTGCTTGAAAGCGCAAAAGACCTCGAGGTCATTGCCGAGGCGGGGGATGGCGAAGAAGCCCAGGCGCTCATTCAGAAAAACAAACCCGATGTCGCCGTCCTCGATATCCAAATGCCCAAAGCCAGCGGCATTGAAGTGACTCGCTGGGTGCGCGCACATCTGCCAGAAGTGGGCGTTTTGATTTTGACTGCATATGATGACGATCCGTATGTGATGGCAGTCCTGCAGGCAGGCGCAAATGGCTATGTGCTCAAGACGGCACAAGCAGATGATCTCATCCAGGCCGTGCGCGATGTAAATGAAGGCAAATCGGCGCTCGACCCAGCCATTACAAGTAAATTGATGTCCAATATATTCAAGGGGACAGAGAAAAAAATCGTCGAACCGCTGACAGACCGTGAACTGGATGTGTTGCGCCTTGCCGCAAAAGGATATACAAACAAATCCATCGGCGTGCAGCTGAATATCAGCGACCGTACCGTGCAAGGACACCTCGCGCATATCTTCGCAAAACTGCAAGCCAACAGTCGCACTAAAGCCGTCATGCGTGCTGTTTCGTTGGGGTTGATCTCGCAGGGTCCAGGCCAAATCATCGAAGAAGAATGAATCGTCTCCTGCCCGGCTGGCGCAGCCTCACACAACTTTTCGCATTCACCATCCTGCCGCTGACGCTTTTATTGTTGTTAATCGCATTCGGCGGGGTTAACATGCACCAGCAGGATATGCGCGCCCTGGTTGGCGAGCGGGATGAGCGCGCGGTTCAATCTTCCGCCGCCGCACTTGAATCTGAATTGCATCATCGCGTGGCGACAATCACCAGTATGGCTGTGTTATCTTCTGAAGATCTAACTTTCGAAGAAATCTTTGCGACCACGAATGACCTTGCAAATGATTTTAATGGCGAAATCGCTTTTCTTGATTCCAATGGACGCATGCTCGCCAATACAGGCAATGACAGTTTTTGGGCATGGGTTTCCCAAAACGCGCAAAGTCTCTTACTCGCTTCCCCCTCGGACCGCGAACCTGTTTTCTCCGGCCCAATCCTTGATCCCAACTCAAACCAACTTTTCGTTATCGTGTCAGCATATTCCGCCTCCCGCGATGTGATCATGGCGGGTGCATTTTCACCCGAAACACTTGCCACAGAAACCCTCTCGACCACCTATCCGGCAGGTAGTCATGTGACCATCTACCTGCTGGACAAATCCTGCCGCGTGATTTATGGAAGCGGCGCGCTTGCGCAGGAAACGTTGAGGCCCGACCATCCAGGCGTGGCGGAGGCATTGCAAGGAGAGAGCGGGGTTCTTTATATCAAGAAGGACAAGGCTGAACACGTCGTTGCGTATAGTCCCATCGAATTGACCGGCTGGGCGTTGATCACCGAGGAGGAGTGGAAGATGGTGATCAGTCCATCGTTACAGTTGACCCAGATGGCCCCGCTTGTCGTGGTTCCTGCTTTCATCCTTGCACTGATCGCATTATGGTTCGGTGCAAAGCAAATTGTCCAGCCATTGCAAAAACTTGAATCCAAAGCTGCCGCGCTGGCATGGGGCGACTTCGACGCCATCAATGAATCTGTTGGCGGGATATCGGAAGTGCAGCATCTGCAAATGGAATTGACCGAGATGTCACGTAAGGTGCAAGCCGCGCAGGAAGGACTGCATGATTATATTTGCGCGATCACCGCCGCTCAGGAGGATGAACGTATGCGGCTGGCGCGTGAACTGCACGATGACACGATACAAGCCGTCATCGCCCTCAAACAACGAATGCAACTTGCAAAGAAATCCGTTAAAGAGCTGCATGGACGTCAATCGCTGAATGATCTGGAGATCCTGGCTGAACAAACCATTGAAAATCTTCGCCGACTAACGCGCGCCCTGCGCCCCATTTATCTTGAAGATCTTGGGCTCGTCACTGCGCTGGAAATGTTGGCGCGTGAGACCAGTCAAAACAATCACCTGGTTGTGGGGTTCCAAAAAACAGGGCAGGAACGCCGTCTCTCCCGCGAAGTGGAATTATCGCTTTACCGTATCACGCAGGAGGCGCTCAGTAATGTGATTAAACATTCCAAAGCCACTCATGCCGATATAAAGCTTGCATTTAATGCCGCGGAAATCAAATTGGAAGTGAGTGATAACGGCAGCGGTTTTATTGTGCCAAAGAGCCCCACCGAACTTGCCCCCAACGGACACTTCGGTTTACTTGGCATTCATGAACGCGCCGACCTGATCGGCGCGCGGCTTGAGATAGAATCCACTTTGGGAAAGGGAACCAGGCTGAGGGTCGTACTGAGCGAAGCCGAAGTATGAAGCGATAAACGTCATAAGCCATTTTGCTTATCCAAAACCCCGCCATCCTGCGCTCATGCAGAGGCGGAGTTTTGCTTATGATGTACCCATCCCATGTAAGCAGGCAGGCTTATGTCATCTGAAACCGCAATTCCACTTGTTCCATCCCAAACTGATAGATTTAAGATATTTTTGCATGCGCTTCTATTCGTGCTTGGATTTTCACTGGTGTTTATTGTCGGCTGGGGTGGTTCAGTGACGGCGCTCGGTCAGGTGTTTGGCGAATATAAAAGAACAATTGCGCAAATTGGCGGAGTGATCGTGATCCTATTCGGATTGGCGACGCTGGAAGTCATTCGTATTCCGTGGTTTTATGCGGATACACGCGCCCAATACTCGGGTCAACGCGGGACCTATGGCGGGTCGGCGTTGATGGGCGTTTTCTTCGCCGCAGGTTGGAGCCCATGTATTGGCGCGACACTCGGCGCGATATTAACAATGGGCTTGAGTCAGCAAACCGTTGGACAGGCAATGTGGTTATCTTCAGGGTACTCGCTCGGGCTGGGAATTCCGTTTCTTGCGATGGCGCTGGGACTTGAGCGCGCGTCGGGTTGGCTCAAGCGCATGAGGCCGTACCAAAAATATTTCAAGATCGCCAGCGGCGTATTTATCATTGCGATAGGCATTTTATTGTTGACCAATACCATGAGTCTCATCGCCATTTGGGCATTCAAGAATGGTTACTTCATTGAGTCTTTCGCCGCCTACGCCGCCGCGCCGACTTATCTGACGGCCATGCTCGCGGGGTTGTTATCCTTTCTTTCGCCATGTGTGCTTCCGCTCGTTCCTGCATATCTCGGTTATTTAAGCGGACATACTTTACAAAAAGCATAAATTACAGGAAACAGGAAAATCATGGAATCCATATCAAATTCAGAAGATACGATTACCTTCAAACGCACCCACTTTTATTCGGTATTGGTGGTGCTGGCTTTCGCAGTTGGGATACTGACCGGTTATGTCGTTTGGGGACGTTCCCCTGTTCAAGGGCAACCAAATATGGCGAATCAGCCAGCACCTATTGCTGAGGTACCTGCGGCGACCCAGCCGCCTCAATTCGTTCGCTATGATATTCCTGCGGATGGATTTCCTGGTATTGGACCAGAGGATGCACCCATTGTGATCGTCGAGTTCAGCGACTTCCAGTGCCCATTCTGCAAACGCTTCCACGATGAAACTTACCAGCAATTGCTGGCGGCGTACCCTGACAAGATCCGTTTTGTTTATCGCCACCTGCCATTGACCTCCATTCATCCCGAAGCATTTCCCTCAGCGGAAGCTTCCATGTGTGCCAATGAGCAAAATGCCTTCTGGGAATACCACGACAAGATATTCGAAAACCAGGACAAACTGGGACGCGAACTTTATCTGCAGATTGCCAGCGACCTCAATCTGAACACCGCGGCTTTTGAAGACTGTTTGAACGCGGGAAAATACAAGGATTTGGTTCAACAAGATTTGGATTTCGCCCTTAATCTGGGAGTGCGGTCTACGCCCACTTTTTTCATCAACGGCCTGGCGCTGGTCGGCGCACAGCCGCTGTCTGCCTTTACCCAGATAATTGATAAAGAACTGGCTGGAGAAATCCCGAAGTAATTTGAGAAGCAGGAGCTTTCAATGAAACGAATATTGCTCGTATCTACATTTCTTATGGTTTTTCTTGCGGCCTGTCAGAGCCAGCCTGCGGAAATCACCGGAGATACGGTCGCTGTAGATGGCGGTATGTATACCAGCGTGAATGCGAACGAATTGAACACGATGTTGAAGAACAAGGATTTCGTATTTATCAACGTTCACATTCCCTTTGAAGGAAACATCGCTGGAACGGACTTGTCCATTGCCTACGACCAGATTACTGATCCAGTCAATCTTGCGCAACTACCTGTCGATAAAAATGC
>Ga0070741_10009110_pt1 | contig 19493 bp, 19 predicted proteins | sample Coa_R1_4_FD_66440 | JGI IMG/M metagenome (GOLD analysis project Ga0070741, IMG submission 66440) | Surface soil microbial communities from Centralia Pennsylvania, which are recovering from an underground coalmine fire - Coalmine... | ecosystem: Environmental > Terrestrial > Soil > Unclassified ...
GTAGCGTGTCGCCAATGGTCCCCTCGATCCGCGCGGCCGCGAGCTCGCGCTGTCGCGCGAGCGTCTCGGCGTACGGCGCGAGACCGAGGTTGACGACCTGCAGCTCACGCACCGTGTATCTCACGCACCGTGTATCCCACGGCCCTGGGAATCGAGGCATGCCTCGGCGATGGCCTCGGCCAGCGTCGGGTGCGCGTGGACGAAGAGATCGACTTCATCGACCGTGAATTCGTTTTCGCGTGCCACGCCCAGCTCGTGGATCAACTCGGTCGCATGCGCGCCGATGATATGGGCGCCGAGGATTTCGCCATACTTGGCTTCGCGAATGATCTTGACGAAGCCCTCGGTTTCGCCGGCCGTCCGGGCGCGGCCTGAGGCCGAGAACGGGAACTTGCCGACCCGGTAGTCGAGCTGCTGGGCCTTGCAGGCTTCTTCGGTCATGCCGATCGACGCCACCTCGGGATGGCAATATGTGGCATTCGGGATGTTGCCGTAGTTCACCGCATGCGGATTCTGGCCTGCGATGCGCTCGGCGACCACGACGCCTTCGCGCTCGCCCTTGTGCGCGAGCATCGGTGGGCCGGCGACATCGCCGATCGCGTAGACGCCTGGAGTGGCGGTCTCGAGGCGCTCGTTCACCTTGATGAATCCTCGATCATCGAGTTTCACGCCTACGGCTTCCAAGCCAACGCCCTCGACATTCGCTGCCCGACCCGCCGCGACCAAGACTTTCTCTACCTCGAGCTTCGTCTTATCGACAGTGAACGAGACGCTGTCCTTGCCAATTTTTACGTCGGCGATCTTCGCGTTCGTGTGTACGGTGATCTTTCGCTTCTTGAAGCTCTTCGTCAGCTCGGCCGCGACCTCACCATCTTCCAACGGCAAAATGGTCGGCGCGATGTCGATCAGGGTGACTTCGGTGCCAAACGCATTGAACACGTCGGCGAATTCGCAGCCAACGGCGCCGGCGCCGACGATCGCCATCGTCTTGGGCGCTTTGTCGAGCACTAGGACATCGTCAGAGGAGAGGACCGTGGACTTGTTCAGGTCCAGACCGGCGCGAGGCAGGCCCCGCACGCGCGAGCCTGTGGCGATCACGATGCCTTTCTTGGCCTCGTGAGTCTCTTCGCCGACCTTGACCGTCTTCGCTGACGTCAGCGTGCCCGTCCCCTTGATCCACGTGATCTTGTTCTTCTTGAACAAGAACTCGACGCCTTTCGAGTTTTGCGTGCTGACGGCACGTGAGCGCTTCATCGCCGGCTGATAGTCGAACCCGAGCTCGCCGGTCGTAATCCCGTGCTCGGCCGCATGCCGTACGCGGGATGCGAGATAGGCGCTCTCGAGGAGCGATTTCGCGGGAATGCAGCCCCAGAGGACGCAGGTGCCGCCGAGGCCCTCGCGTTCGATGACGCCGACGCTGAGGCCGAGTTGCGCGCAGCGGATGGCGCAGACGTATCCGGCGGGGCCGCCGCCGAGGATGAGTACATCGTAAGATGCCATGTCAGTACACGAGCAAGAGTGGATTCTCGATCAAACGTCGAAGCGTTACCAGGAACTTGGCGCCGGTGGCGCCGTCGATCACGCGATGGTCACAGCTCATCGTGACGCGCATCCGGCGTCGGACCGTGACCGCGCCATCGATCGCGACCGGTTTGGACTCGGCCGCGCCGATCGCGAGGATGCCGGCTTCCGGGGGGTTGATAATCGCCGTGAACTGGTCGATCCCGAACATGCCGAGGTTCGAGACGGAGAACGTTGAGCCGGTGTATTCCTCGGGCTTCAGCTTTCGTTCTCGCGCGCGCCCGGCCAATTCACGGGCCTCATGCGCGATGTCGCGCAGGCGCTTGCGGTCCGCATCGAAGATCACCGGCGTGATCAGGCCATCATCGATGGCTACCGCCATCCCCAGGTGCACGCGCGCGAACTGGCGAATTTTGTCGCCCAGCCAGTGTGCGTTGACTTCTGGGTGCTGCGCGAGCGCGGTCGCTACGGCTTTCAGGACGATGTCGTTGACCGAGACTTTATAGTCATCGCCTAACTCCGCCATCGCTTTGCGCATCTCGCTGAGACGCTCAACGTCGAATTCGGCCGTCAGGTAGAACGTCGGTACCGGGCCAATCGACTCGGCCAGCCTGCGCGCGATTGTCTTACGGATCTGCGTGAGTGGGACGTCTTGATAGTCCGCGCCCGCGGGAATCGCCAGTCTCACTGGTGCTGTCCGCGCCACCGTACCGGCTGTCGGCGCTGCCGCCGCCGGCTTCGCCGTCGCTTCGTCTAAGTCCCGTTTGACGATGCGTCCATTAGGCCCGGAGCCGTGGACATCGTGCAAATCGATCCCGCGCTCCGCCGCCAAACGCCGAGCGAGTGGCGACGAACGAATACGATCGCCTTCGTCGATCGGTACTGGAGCAGGAGGCGGTGCGGAAGGTGCCGCGGAAGCTGCCGCGGGCGCCGTCGTGATCGGCGCAGCCGGAGCGCTAACAGGAGCCGGAGCGCTACCAGGGACCGGAGCCCCCGCTGGGGCAGGATTGGCCGCGACCGGCGAAGCGGGAGCGCTAGATGGAGCCGCCGAAGGCGCTCCAATAAGTGCTGAAATGTCCTCGTTAGCCGCGCCGATGACACCGAGCAGCGTGCCGACGGGAGCCGAAGCCCCCTCGGCCAAAAGCTGCTTGCGAAGCACGCCCTCGCCGCGGGCCACGAGCTCCATGATGGCCTTGTCAGTCTCGACCTCGGCCAAAACGTCGCCGTTAGCGACGGTCGAGCCCTCAGGCTTGACCCATTTCACGAGGCGCCCTTCCTCCATAGTGGGAGAGAGCGCCTCCATCACGATCTTAGTCGCCACGGTACATGACTCGCTTCACCGCGGCGATCGTCTTCGCCGCGTCCGGTTTCGCCGCACGCTCCAGATTCTTGGCGTATGGCATAGGCGTATCGGCCTGATGCACGCGCAACACCGGCGCGTCGAGATCGTCGAAGCACTCGCGCTGGATGTAGTCGACGATCTGCGCCCCGATCCCGGAGAGCTCCCAGCCCTCCTCGAGCACGACGGCGCGATTGGTCTTCTTCACGGACTTCTGAATCGCCGCCACGTCGATCGGCCGCACGGTTCGCAGGTCGACCACGTCGACGCGAATGTCCTCTTTCGCCAACGCGTCGGCGGCTTGCATGGCAACCAACACCATCTTGCCATTGGTCACGATCGTCGCGTGCTCGCCTTCGCGTTTGAGATCGGCGACCCCGATGGGGACGACATGCTCGCCGTCGGGGACTTCCCCGCGCGTGTTATAGAGCATCTCGCCCTCGAGCACGATCACGGGATTGTCGTCGCGAATGGCCGACTTCAGCAGCCCCTTGGCATCGGCGGGCGTTCCCGGCGTGACGACCTTGAGCCCCGGGATGTGCGCGATCCACGATTCCCAGGCCTGGCTGTGCTGCGCGGCGAGTTGCAGCGCCGCGCCGTTCGGTCCGCGAAAGACGATCGGGACGTTGTACTGTCCGCCGGACATGTACAACATCTTGGCCGCCGCGTTCACGACTTGGTCGAGCGCCAGGAGCGCGAAGTTCCAGGTCATGAACTCGACGATCGGCCTTAAGCCCACCATCGCGGCACCGACGCCGACCCCCGCGAATCCGAGCTCGGTGATGGGCGTGTCGACGACGCGCATCTCGCCGAATTCCTGCAACAGGCCTTTCGAGACCTTGTACGCGCCTTGGTAGACCGCGACTTCCTCGCCCATGAGAAACACGCGATCGTCGCGCTGCATTTCTTCGCGCAGCGCTTGGTTGAGCGCGTCGCGATACGTGATCACCGCCATCAGCCGCTGACCAGGGCGTCCGTGGTCGTGTCGACGAGCACGTCCTCGGTCAACGCCTCGAGGGGTGGCTCCGGACTCTTGTCCGCGAACTGCCAGGCATCCTCGCACATCTGCTTCGCCTCGGCGTCGAAGCGGGCGATGTCCTCATCGGTGATCTCGCCGCGCGCTTCCATATAGTCCTTCAAGACCGTGATCGGATCGCGCTTTCGATACTGCTCCAACTCGTCTTTCGTCCGGTACGTCCCGCTCACGGCATCCGACATCGAGTGGCCCATGAACCGATACGTGCGCGCCTCGACCAACGTCGGGATCTGCTCGGTCCGCGCGCGTTGCACGGCGTCCGCGACGACCTGGCGCACGGCGAGGACATCCTGACCGTCGACCACGGCGCGCGGCATATCGTAGGCCCTCGCGCGCTCGGCGATGTCATTGATGGCTGAGGCACGCTCGAGGGCCGTGCCCATGCCGTATCGGTTGTTCTCGATGACGTAGATCACGGGCAGCTTCCAGAGGCCGGCCATGTTGAGCGATTCGTGAAACGCGCCGTTGTTCACCGCGGCTTCGCCGAAGAAGCACAGGCACACCTGGTCGCCGCCGCGGTACTTGATGGCGAACGCGACACCGGTCCCGATCGGAATATTTCCGCCGACGATACCGTGGCCGCCGAGAAAGTTGTGCTCGCGGCTGAAGATGTGCATGGAGCCACCCTTGCCGCGGGACACCCCATCGATCCGGCCGAACAGCTCGGCCATGACGGCCTTGGGCGCCAGGCCTCGCGCAATCGCCTGACCGTGATCCCGGTAGGTCGTGATGATGTAGTCATCGTCGCGCAGGACCGAGATCGCGCCGGTCCCCGTCGCTTCTTGACCGATGTATAGGTGGGAGAAGCCGCCGATCTTTCCCACCGCGTACGCCTCGGCGCACCGCTCCTCGAATCGACGCTGCAGCAGCATCGACTTGAAGAGTTCGAGATGGAGTTCTTTATCCGACTCGACTGCCGCGTTCTTTTTCTTGGTGGCCATTAGACGCCTGCGGCCTGCACCTGCTCCCAAGCATGGTAGCTGGAGCGAACCAACGGTCCGGCCTCCACATGCTTGAATCCCATCTCTCGGCCGATCCGCGCGAGATCGCTGAATTCATCAGGCGTGTAGTACTTCTCCAGCGCGATGTGGTCGTTCGAAGGCCGGAGATACTGGCCGAGCGTCAGGATATCGACGTCGCGCTCGCGAAGATCGCGCATGACAGCGATGATCTCTTCCGTGGTCTCGCCCATGCCGAGAATGATGCCGGTCTTCGTCGGAATGTTCGGAGCGTACGCCTTCGCGAACCGGAAAATCTCCATCACCCGTGGATAACGCCCACCGGGGCGCGCCTTTTTGTACAACCGCGGCACCGTCTCGGTGTTGTGGTTATAGATCTCAGGTCGCGCGTCGAGCACCGTTCGGATGGCGGATTCGGAACCCTGAAAATCCGGAACGAGCACCTCGACAGAGCACCCGGGCACGCGCTCATGAATGCCGCGGATCGTGCGGGCGAAGATGTCCGCGCCAAAGTCCGGCAGGTCGTCGCGATCGACCGACGTGATCACCGCGTGGCGGAGCTCAAGCTCGGCCACCGCGGCCGCGACGCGGTCGGGTTCGTCGATGTCGTATTTTGGCGGGCGCCCGTGCGCGACCGCGCAGTACGGGCAGTTCCGCGTGCAGACGTCGCCCAGGATCATGAACGTGGCGGTGCCATGCTCCCAGCACTCGCCGACGTTGGGGCAGTGGGCCTCCTCACAAACAGTGTGGAGGTTCAGGTCCCGCATCAGGCCCTTGAGCCTGGCATAGTTGGGCCCGCCTGGCGCTCTAACCTTCAGCCAACCAGGCTTTCTGATCTGATAGAGCGGTTCAACCATTGATAGTATGTTATCCGCTTATATAGACAGTCGGAAGCGCTGCCTAACCCGTGGTAGCAGCTTCAACGGTTAGCTCGAAGCGCTCGATTCCAAACGCCGCCAGGCTGGCTGGCGGTCGCTCGCCCGCGAGCAGCGCCGAGATACAATCGCCAGACAGCGGGGCCATCAGTACGCCGTTCCTGGAGTGCCCGCAGGCATAGATCAGGGCCGGATAGTCCGGGTCCTTGCCGATGATTGGCAGGAAGTCCGGAGTCACCGGGCGCAGCCCCGCCCAGGCGCTCGCCACCGGCAACCCAGCCAGCGCCGGACACAACTCATCGGCCGTGGCTCGCAGGTCGGCGATTCCCTCAGGGGTCGTCGACACGTCGAATGCCGCACGCTCCATTGTCGCCCCAACCAACGTCATATCGGACCGTGGCACCAAGTATCCGTGATCCGCGTAGACCACGTGACGAAGTGGGCTGGCCGCCACCGATATCATCTGGCCTCGGAGCGGCTGGACCGGCAACGGGCGCGGCAATCCCTCGATCAGCGGGCTCCATGCTCCCGCCGCCAACACGAGTTGTCCGCCTTTCACCCGCTGCCCGTCACCGAACTCACAGATGACGCCGTGCCCCTCGAGCCGAATCGCTCGTGCGGATCCCTCGGCGTGCTTGATGCGAGCGGATCGAGCGACGGCTGATTCCAGAGCCCGGAGCAAAATCACGTTGTCCACGGCGCCATCGTCCGAAAACAGCCGGGCACCGGCGGCGTGGCTGAGCGCCGGCTCCAGTGCCGTGAGCGCGGCCGGCTCCAGCCACTCCGTGTCGGGAATGCGGAGCACCTTTTCGCGCGTCGCTACGGCCTCGTCCAACACGAGGTGCAATAATCCAAGGCGATTGAGCGGCACCGCGATCCCAGACAGCTCGGCCAGCTGCTCGAGATAGCTGGGATATCGATCGCGCGCCGCCATGGCGAATGCGTGTTCTGGCCCGGTCGCCGAACGCTCTCCCATTTCGAGCGACGGAGGCGCCAGAATCCCAGCGGCCGCCGGAAACGCCTCGCCTGCCCGCCGCTCGGCAACCAGCGCGACCGAGAGGCCTCGACCCGCGGCGGCCAAAGCGGCCGCGAGCCCTATGCCGCCGCCCCCAACGACAATGACGTCCGCGGTGTCAGCCATGCTGAACCCCGGCGCCGAAAGGCGACGGGCTCCAGCAACGGGAGACGCAAGTCAACCGACGCTGAAACCCCGGCCGTGGGAATCCCGTATATTGGGAAGACACCGTTTCGGAGCACTGCACCATGCTGCGTCCCATCTTCGTTATCGGCCTATTCGCCCTCGCCGGCCTGTTTCTGCTGAAGCTCTTCTTCGGCCTGTTCGGCGGGTTGTTCGTGCTGGCCTTTATGCTGCTGCGCTTCGCGATCACGGTCGCGATCGTCGGCGCGATCGTATATCTGATCATTCGCATCGTGAGTCCCGACACCGCCCGACGCCTGCGCGAGCGGTTCAGCGGGCCGACGCTCTAAGCGAACGGGCGACGCTCCCGAAGCGGAAGACCGTCACCGCGTCCGCCCAGGGGCGGACGCGCGTCGCTCGGGATCTGAGATCGTAACGCGCGTCGAGCTGCGCGACCTCAATGCGGCGCGCCGCCGGCGCCGTCTTCAGCAGTAGCTCCACATTCCCCGGCCATCCGTCTCGCTCGACCAGCCGCGCGTCTCCCAGCCGCTTGATCGTGTCGCGTAGGACAGAGATCCGAAAGAGCCGGAAAGTTCCGAACGGATCGCTGACGCCCTCCACGGTTACGAAAGGCTTCAGTAACCATTGCGCCGCTCGCCGCAGCCGCCGCACCTCGCGCGGCATCTTCGGGTCGATCGGATGCTCGCCCACCACAATGTCGGCTCCGCCCTCGAATCGCTTCACGAGATCTGGCAGATGCTCCGGCTGATCCGTGAAATCGCCCTGCATCAGGATCATGGCATCCCGCCGCGCGTACCGCGTCCGCTGCGTCGCCCAGCGGCAGAGGGCGTCGACTGCCGTTCCATAACCCGCGTGCCCGCGCTCTGAGCCACCGAGCACGGTGAGCGGCAGCACTTCCGCGTACGGCTTCAGCACCTCAGCCGTCGCGTCCGTGCTGCCGTCATCGTAGACGGCCAGCGCGTAGTCGCGCGGGAATTCTTGAAAGACCTTGCGAATCTTCCAGAGGACGAGACCGATGGTCTCCGCCTCGTTGTAGGCTGGAATGCAGATATAGAGCATTAGGTGGAAAGTAACTCGAATGCCGACATGATCGCCTCAGCCGTGATCTCGCCACTGACGATACGGGACGGTCCCCGCCCTTGCGGGGCGAAGCGTGGCAGTTTCGACGCATTCGGATATACGCCGATGGTCGGCACGCCCAAGGCTCCCGACAGGTGCAACGGGCCAGAGTCGCACCCGAGATAGACGTCGGCGCTGGCTAACACGGCGGCACCCTCCCGGAGGCTTCCATTGGAGAATTCATCCGAGCACCACCATGTCGCCTCCCACTCTGGCGTCTGCTGTCGGAACGTCGCGAGTTGTGCCGCGGTACCGTGCCAAACGACGCGCACCCCGCGTGCTGTGAGCATTCGCGCGACTTCGACCCAGATGGTCCACTCTATCCCAACTGGGGATAATGTCACGAACGGATTAATTGCAGCGACCGGGGATTGTCCGAGTCGCACTTTATAGGCCGATCGCAGCGGTTCGAGTCCGGCGGGATCTAAATAAGTTGTGAGGCCGACCGGATCGATGCCGAGCGGTACTAGAAGAGATCCCAGATCGGCGACGACGGGACGCTGACGGCTCGCTGGCGGCAGGACATCGGTCAACAACCCCCGATTAAAGTTGCGGCGTTGCCCTATGCGTTTGGGGACACGGGCCAGCGCGACGGCCGCGGCAACGCGCCACTGGGGCGACGCAATGAGCGCGACGTCGAACCCCTGCTGCCGCACCTCGCCGATGGACGCCATAAACGGGCCGATGCTGCCTTTCGGCCGACCGGGGGCGTCGTCCCAAAAGGGATCGGCGGCGGTGGTCCAGGTCACGTCGGGAAACAGCGGGGCAATATCAGCCGTGTACGCCTTACACCACAGGCCGATGGTCGCATGCGGGTAGCGTGCCTTGATCGCCGGCGGCAAGGCCGATGCGAACACCAGGTCCCCGAGGTTGTCGAGCGAGACAAGGAGTATTCTTTCCACCGTCATGCACCGTCATTCTATCGACCGGCTGACGGTTGTGCACGTCGACGCCGAGCGTGGTTGGCGTGGCGGCCAACGCCAGGCCCTCTGGCTCGCCGGCGCGCTCGAGGACTTGGGCGTTCGCTCGGTGCTCGCCGCGCGGGCTGGTGAGCCTCTTGCGGCGCGCGCGCGGGCCATGGGCCTCGAGGTACATCCGTTGCGTCCGTTCGCCGAGTTCGACCCGTTCGCTGTATTGGCGCTGCGCCGGATCATCAATTCTCACAACGCCCAAATCGTCCACGCCCATAGCGGTCACGCCGTTGGCTTGGCCGCGCTGGCCACAGTCGGCACGCCGACTCGCCTCGTTGTCACCCGGCGGGTCGATTTCAAGTTGCGCAACAATTCAGGCACGCGCTGGAAGTACTCCCGCGCGAAAGCGATCATCGCGATCTCGTCAGCCGTGGCCGCGGGGTTGCGTTCGAGTGGAATCGTCGACGAGCGCATCACGGTCATTCCAAGCGGCACGGACCTGGATCGTCGAGTTACTCCGGCGTCGGCCACCGTTCTCGCTACGCTGGGTGTGCCTGCTGGGTCGCCGTTAGTGGTACAAGTCGCACAATTGGTGGCTCACAAGGATCCGTTGACCTTTGTGCGAGCGATAAAGAACGCGCGCAAAGCGGTCCCGAATCTGCGCGCGCTGCTGATCGGCAATGGCTCCTTGTCCGCCGAGGTTGTCGCGGCCGTGAGGGCAGCGGGGCTGAGAGACGTGCTACAAGTCCCCGGTTATCGACAGGACGCGGATGCGCTAATCGCCGCGGCGGATGTCGTGACGCTGAGCTCTCGCGAGGAGGGCCTCGGCACCGTGCTGCTCGACGCCATGGCATTCGGCGGTACGGTCGCGGCGACACGCGCGGGCGGCATCCCTGAAGTCATCGAGGATGGCGTCACCGGTCTCTTGGCGCCGGTCGGCGATGGCGCTGCCCTGGGGGCGGCTATCAGCCAGCTGCTGCTTGATCCCGCGCTAGCCAAGAGACTCAAACTGGCAGCCCGTCAAAAAGTCCGAGAGTTCTCGGTGCAGCGCACCGCTGAACGGACACTCGCCGTTTACGAGGAGGCGTGCCACCAGTCAGAGTAGTATGGGAAAGCCGTATCTCGGGATGGCGCTCTTTCTCGCAGGCTGCAGCGCCGCGCCTCCCACGCCGAGTCCGAGTCCGTTCGCGTCGGCGACTGTCGCATCACCGGTTCCGACCGCCGACGAGCTCAAACGCGATCTCACGGTGTTCGCGTCGGATTCGTTTCGTGGACGCGAGACCGGTACGAACGACGAGCGCCGCGCCGCCGCCTTTCTCGTCTCTCGGCTGACCGCGCTCGGCCTCACCCCCGGCGGCGATAGCGGATATTATCAGCGCGTGCCGCTGGTGCATCCGGCGCTCAGTGGCGCCACCCGATTCACGGTATCGACGCCCGCGCGCACGACGACGCTCCTGCCAATGATCGACCTCGTGCCGATCCTCGACCTGGGTGGCGGCGAGCCACCACCAAAGGCCACTGCCGAAGGGCCGCTCGTGTTCGCCGGGTACGGCGTCGAGGACGATTTCACGAAGGTCCCGATCAAAGGACACGTCGTCGTCGTCGTGAACGGCGCCCCACCACGCACGCGACCCAACGAACGCGCGGCGCTCGAATCCGAATCGGCGATTACCGCGCGTCTCGAGCGACTGATTCCGCTGCATCCCTCAGGGATCATCGTATTGCTCACGGGCAGCTCGACGGACGTCGGAGCGCGAATCGGCCGGGAATTGAGCCGTGCGTTGACGCTGGGCGGACCGTCGCTTGACGTGCTGCCTGATGGCGAGCGTCCGGTCCCGATGATCTTGATCGGCCGTCCCTCGGCTGGCTCACCGCTCTTGCCCGCGGGATGGACGGGCGATGGCACGCCGCGTGTGCTTCGCGGCAAACGGTTCACCGGTCATATCGAGCTGCGCCAAGAGCCGGTGATGTCCTACAACGTCGTCGCGATCGTCCCCGGCACGGATGCTGCTTTACGTCGTACCTACGTGGCATTCGGCGCTCACTATGATCACCTCGGCATCGTTCCCACCGATCACGGCGACTCGATCGCGGATGGCGCGGATGATGATGGCTCAGGCTCCGTGGCGTTGCTGGCACTCGCGCGTGCATTCGCCACCTCGCGCGGCGCGCCGCGTCGATCGATCCTGTTCGTCTGGCACGTCGGCGAGGAGAAAGGTCTGCTCGGCTCGAGTTATTTCACCGAGCACCCGACCGTCCCGATCGACTCGATCGTGGCGCAGATCAACGCCGACATGATCGGACGGAATAACCCGGAGTCACTGTACGTCGTCGGCCCGATGGCGGCGCCGCATGGACAGAGCCGCGTCCTCGGCGCGGTCGTGGATTCCGTGAACCGCGCGCTCGCGCACCCGTTCACGTTCAACCGCGAGTGGGATTCGCCGACGCACCCGGAGCAGATCTACTATCGGTCGGATCACTACAACTATGCCCGAATGGGGGTACCGATCGTCTTCTTTACGAGCGGCATGCATGCCGATTATCACCGGGTGACGGATACGCCGGCGAAAATCGACTACGACAAGCTCGCGCATGTCGATGTCCTGATGTTCGACCTTGGCACAGCGCTCGCGAACCGCGCCACGCGGCCCGTCGAGCAGCAATCTCTCGTGACTGCTAAAGATCGCACGAAGTGAGTGTGCGAGTGTATTAACAGATCGACAGGAGAAGCTGATGATCGTGGCGGATGTGAGGCATGCACTCAGACGGGATGATGCGCAGTTGGTTCTTCGCCTGATTGCGCGAGGCAGCGCGGCGGAATTTGAACGCGCGGAAGGTGTCCTGCGCGACGAAGGCCTCGATGCGCTGCTCGATGACCCGCGGTTGCTTGCGGCGATCATGGAGTCACGCCAAGGCGCGTGCGCCTCGTATCCACTGTTTGCCTATGTCGTCGTTCGTCACGCCATGCAATCCGTCGGTGAGACAGACCGAGTGCTCGCTGACTACGTCGCGTCGATCCTGCTCCACTTTGGCCTACAACAGCGAGCCAATCGCGTCGGCGATGCCGACGACGAGTACTACGACACCGTCGCCGAGTTGCTCGGCGCGGTCGACGGCCCGAATGCGGAGCGCGCGTTCATGGTGCGCGCGCACTTGGGCAACTATGCCTTGTGGCTCTCGGGGATGTTCCCCGAGTACATCTCCGGCCGTCATCACCGTCGCGGCGCACCGGATCTCGATTACTTCGAGGAAGTGGGCCGCCGCGGCTACCAACTCGCCGCCGACCACCGGCTCGCCACGGACTACGGCCTCGTTCCTCTCTACTCCGCCGCGGCCGAGCGCTTCCCGCTCTTGAGGGTCGCGCTCAACCGCGTCAGTGACCGGACGCTCTTCGCCAACCGGTACTCGCCAGACCGACTCATGCGCCAGGTCCGGGACGAAGCGCGCTGGAAATTGCTCAGCTAGCGCCTACTGCTTCGGCAGCTGGATCATCGGTATGGCCGAGCCGCTGACCTGCGGCATCTGGCCATTCCACTTCTTCGCCATTTCGTACTGCACCAAGGTTGGCGTGATGCTCCGAGACAACAGATCGTTTGCTTTGGCCTGTGCCTCGGCCTCCGCCAGGATAGCCTTGGCATGGCCGGCCGCCTTGATGGAGTCACCACTCGCCTGAAACTGATTCTTCTGCAACTCGTTCTCGGATGTCAGCGCCTGCTGCTGCATCACGTTCTTCTGGTTGATGGCCTCGACCACCGCCGGCGGAGCCCGAAGCTCGTTGATCGTGAACTGCTTCACATCGATCCCGTACGCTGACAACCGCTGTTCGAGCAACGCCTGCGTGCGCGCGGTCGCCTCGGATTTCTTGGGGCCGATGATGTCCGCGATCTTCTCCTGACCCACGACTTCCTGCAACGCCTGGCGGATCGCCTGGCGCACATAGCCGTGCTGAATGGTCTCAACATCGGTGCGGAACGTCGTGTAGAGCGCCGGCACGCGCGCCGGGTCGAGCTGGAACGACATCGAGACATCGAGCGACAGCGGCTGCCCCTCGATGCTGTTGACGTTGATCTCGTCGTTGTTCGCCGAGCCCTCCACGGACGATTTCGTGAGGACGAGCGTCTGCATGTACGTCGGATACTCGACGATCTCCGTGCTGGCCGGATTCCTGAGATGCAGGCCAGCGCCGAGCGCCGTCGGATCGACGCCGCCGCCGCTCAAGCGATGAATGACGATGCCGACGTGTCCCGGGCTGATGTACTTCGCGAACATCGGCAGGATAACCAGGACAACCAGGAGCCCACCGGCAAGCGCGACCCATCTCCACATCGATTGAATGCGCTCACCGACTGTGCTAGTCATGGACGATCTCCGAGTAGCACTCGGGACACACACGCTCGCCGCCCGGCAACAGGACCATCTCCGTCTCGGCGTGCGGCCCATGGATCGAGCACACACGGGACGCCGACGCCTCGATGCGGCGGCGATTGCGGGCTTGTCGAACGCGGACCCCGAGTGGGGTAAACTGCATGAGCACCAAGTAGAGAAGGGCGCCGATCGTCGCGATCAGCGCGACGAGCAAGACGCCCTCCAGTACGATTGTAGCCATAATGTACTAATACTACGATTGTCCGCCCGGTTGGGTTTCGCGCACCTGGGTGGCAAACGCCGCGAACAACGCGCGATCCCACGGTTCTGGTCCGCCCGTCAGGTCCTCGGGATGCCATTGTATCCCTAGCGCCCACCACGGGTTATCTAACGGCGTCTCTATTGCCTCAATCACGCCGTCACCGGCCTTCGCCACGATCACCATGCCAGGTGCGAGCATCTCGACGGCTTGATGATGGTATGAGTTGACGCTGATCGCGTCTCTCTCGATGGCGCGCGCCAGACGCGAGTCGCGCGTCAGCGCCACACCATGGGTCCGTTCCGAACGAGGCCCGTCGCCATCGTGCACCAGCGCGCGGGGTACCTGGCTCGGAATGTCCTGGATCAGGGTTCCTCCGAGGCCCACGTTCAGCACCTGGATGCCGCGACAGATGGCCAGCGTGGGTAACCGCCGCTCGCGCGCTCCGTCGAGCAACGCCAGCTCCGTCGCATCGCGCCCGGCATGAACGGTGCTCAACTGCGGATGGGGCTCGGCGCCATACCGCGCGGGCTCGACGTCCTCACCGCCGGTCAGCACCAGCCCTGAGACGACATCGAGAATCGCGTCGCGGTCCGCGCAGCGATCGCCGCCAGCGAACGGAGGCACCACGATCGGGGTAAGACCTGCGCCGTCGAGCGAGGTCAGATAGGCGACGCTGAGCCGAACACGGGCCGTCCCGTTGTCCATTCGGGTCGTGGCCGTGACGGCAACGAGGGGGTGGCGGGGCATGACGTCAGGAATATATCGTATGGCCCGATGTTCGAGCATTTGCGGCGGTCGTGGCAGAGTCTCCTCGACGGATCCTTACCTCCCGACGAGCGGCGCGAGGTCGTCGCGCGCATGAAGGAGACGCTCGTCCACGCGCGCGTGGGTGTCACCGGTATGCGCGAGAGTCTGGCCCAGGTCCAGGGCCGCCTCGAAGCAGAGCGGACCGAGCTCGCGACCTGTACCCGGCGTAAGCAGCTCGCGGTCCAAATCGGTGACACGGAGACCGTCACCGTGGCCGAGAAGTTCGAGCGCTATCATCAGGAGCGCGTGTCGGTGCTCGAACGGAAATGCGAGGTGCAGGTCGCCGAGCTGGCGCTCGCCGAACGCGAGATTTCCGAGATGACCGTGGAGCTCAAGTACGCCATCAGCGGGGTGTCTCCTGGTAGCGGCGGTCCGGCGGCGCCCATTGAGACGCGAAGTGCGTCCGAGTTGGACGCCGAGCTGCGCCTGGCGGAGCTCAAACGCCGCATGGGGAAGTAGCCGTATTCTCAAGTTCGCAGTCTTCGCCATGGCGGTGCTGGCCGTCGCCGCCCCGGCGACCGCGCAAGACTCGACACGCACACTGCCCCGCGGACCCGCGCTGGATGCGGCCCGAGCGGCCGCCTGCGATGGTCGCCTGATCTCGGCGATCGACGTCCGGCCGCAGTCGCCCTACTTCGCCGGCCTGACCGGCCAATGGCGCTGGATCGCCCGCCGTGCGACGTTGCTGCACGCGACCACGCGGTCCCGCGTCATTCGCCGATTCCTGCTCGTTCACGTCGGCGAGCACTGTACGCGAATCGGCCTCGAGGAATCGGAGCGCGTGCTGCGCGCCCAGCCGTTTCTGGCTGAGGCGCGCGTCAGTGCCTATGACGACGGCTCCGGCGGCGTCCGGGTCGATGTGTTTACGGTCGACGAAATTGGACTGCTCGCGGGCCTCAACGCGCAGAGCGGCAGCCCATACGTCACGCGCTTTCTCATCGGCGAAGGCAACCTCGGTGGCCAAGGGATCCAGACGAGCGCCGATTGGCACTACTATCAGTTCTATCGCGACCGCTACGCCGCGACCCTGATCGACTACGACTTTCTCGCGAGACCCTATCGCCTGCAGGTCGACGCGATCCGCCAGGCGGAGGGCGGACAGTGGGACGTCGCGCTCACGCATCCCTTCCTGTCCGAGCTGCAGCGCGCCGCGTGGGTCATCGCCGGCGGATCACAGCGCGTGTTCTACGGGTTCCAGAATCCGTACTTCCCGAACAACTTCGATCTGCCCGCCGTCGATTTCACGCGCAGCTACTGGCAGGTCGGTGGCATCGTGCGCGTGGGCCAACCCGGCAAGTTCAGCTTGTTCGGCGCCTCGATCTCCGGGGAACGTGAGCTCGTCGCCCGCACGCCCGTCGTGCTGAGCGACTCGGGTCTCCGCACCGACACCTCATCGTTGACGGCGCCCGAGCTCACGAACCGGTTCACGCACGTGATCCAGAGCGGTCGCGTCAACGTCCTCTGGGGATTCCGCGACGTCGAATTTTTGCGTGTTTCCGGGTTCGACGTCCTGAGCGGCGACGAGGATCTGCGCCGCGGGGTCCAGTTCGGCACGTTCTTCGGCCACGGCATCTCGACGCTGGGCACCCGCGGCGAGGATACGTTCGTCAGCTCGGCGATCTATCTCGGCGCCGGGACATCGCGGAAGTTCATCGGACTCCAAGCCCAGGGCGAAGGTCGTGAGAACGACAACACGCACGGGTGGGATGGCATTCTCGTCAGCGCCCGCGCGGCCGCGTACTTCAAGCCCGCCAGCGATCAGGTGTTCATCCTCGATGAGGAGTACGGGCTCGGTATCCGCCAGCGGATTCCGTTTCAGCTCGGGTTCGCCGATTTTCGCGGCGGCATCCGAGGCTATCGGCTCTCCCAGGACGCCGGCGGCGAACGCAGCGTGACGCGATTCGAGTATCACTACGCGCTGCCGCCGATCCGTCAGCTGGCGCAGATCGGCGTGGGGCCGTTCGTCGATATGGGGCGCCTCTGGGCACAGGACACCCCATTCGGCGTCTCGACCCCGTTTACGTTCAGCACGGGTCTGAGCCTCTTCGTGGCCATTCCACCGCGATCACGCCGGATGTGGCGGATCGATGTGGCGTTCCCGGTGACGAACGAGCCGCACGTGCACGGGGTCGAGTTCCGATTCACGACCCAGACCTTCTCCTACACATCGTACACGTTCTACCAGGAACCGCAGGACCTCGCGCACGCCCGCGAGCCGGTCGTGCCGGCGTCGATCTTCAACTACCCTTGACCGACGCCGTCAACCGCTTGAGCTGCGGGACGCAGAACAGCATCAGGATCCCCGCGGCGACGGATACGGCGAAGAAGATCGTAAAGAACTGCGCGTGGGGCATGCTCGCCTCGAGCCCGGCCAACCACCCGCCCGCGTAGCTGCCAACGGCGATTGGAAGGAAGCTCACGCCCATGAAGAACGCGACGAACCGCGTCGGCGCGACCTTGGAGACGTACGACAGGCCCACCGGTGACAGACACAGCTCGCCCCATTCTCCGATCATATAGGTCAGCAACAACCAAACGGGCGAGACGATGGCGCAGCTCGCGGCATGGGCGGCGAGGCACGCGTCGGTCTGTCGGCCGGCCAGGATCATGAATCCGTAGCCAAACCCGACGAGCAAAAGACCCATCGCCATCTTGAGCGCCGTCGACGGTTCGCGCCCGCGCCTGGCGAGCCACTGCCACAGTGCGGCGAACACCGGTCCAAAGGTCAGCACGAACAGGGGCTGCGCCGCTTGGAACCACGATGACGGAATCGCGAACCTGCCAACTTGGAGATTGAGATAGCGATCGGCGAAGATGTTGAGCGAGCTGCCCGCTTGCTCGAAGCTCACCCAGAACGCGGCGGCGAAAACGAACACGATGATGATGGCGGCAATGCGTCGCCACTCATCGGAGGTGGGCCAGCCGTCAGCCTCGGCCTCCGTTGCCGCGCGCTCCTTGCGCCTCGGAACTTCGCCGATTCCTAAGAGATACCGGTCCCTGAGCGCCACGTATGTAATCAGTCCCAGCACCATACCCACGCCCGCCGCGCCGAAGCCATAATGCCAGTTGATCTTCTGCGCCAAGTATCCGCAGACGAACGGCGCGATGAAGCTGCCGAGATTGATTCCCATGTAAAAAATCGTGTACCCCGCATCGCGACGGCTATCGCCGGGCTGGTACAGCTGTCCCACCATAGTCGAAGCGTTCGGCTTGAACAGACCAGTGCCGAGCACCACCAGAGCGAGGCCGGGATAGAACCCGGCTGCCGATGGGATGGCCAGCACGAAGTGGCCGGCCGCGATGATCGATCCGCCAATGACGATGGAGCGGCGAGTGCCGAAGACATGGTCCGCGAGTAATCCACCGAGGAGTGGTGTGAACCACACGAGCCCGGTATACCATCCGTAGATATGCGTCGCTTGCGCGTCCGGGTACTTGAGGACATGCAGCATGTACAGCACGAGAATGGCTCTCATACCGTAGTACGAGAATCGCTCCCACATCTCCGCGGCAAAGAGGACGCCGAGGCCGCGCGGGTGGCCGAAGAATGTGCCCTCGCTCATGCGCGCACCGGCTCCTTGATGCACGCCGCCCAGTGGCTCGGCGCCTTCTCCTCGAGTGGTGGAATCACTCGTGTGCATTCAACGTCCTTGAGCGGGTGTTGGCAGCGGGGGTGAAACGCGCAGCCGGGCGGCGGCGCGGCGGGCGACGGCGGCTCGCCGGACAGGACGACTCGTTGGCGGGCGCGCGCCGGGTCCGGTACGGGGACCGCTGAGAGGAGGGCGCGCGTGTACGGCATGATCGGGTCGCCATAGAGCGCGCTCGCCGGCGCCAGCTCGACGATCCGCCCCAGGTACATCACCGCGACGCGCGTCGCGACATGGGCGACGACCGACAGGTCGTGCGCGATGAACAGGTAGGTGAGGCCGCGATGCTGTTGCAGCTCCATCAGCAGGTTGATGACCTGCGCTTGGACCGACACATCCAGCATCGCGACGGGTTCGTCGCAGACGATGAAGTCTGGGTTCACCGCCAGCGCGCGGGCGATGCCGACGCGCTGACGTTGGCCACCCGAGAACTCGTGTGGATACCTGTCGGCCACGTCTGGCCTGAGTCCCACCTCGACGAGCAGCTCGTGCACCCGCTCTTTTCCCCCTTCCAAGCGATGTATGCTCAACCCCTCCTGTATGATGGCGCCGACCGTCATACGGGGATTGAGCGATGCATAGGGATCTTGGAAGATGATTTGGGCTCGACGCCGAAGTTGTCGAAGCGCTGACGGCCGAAGGCCGAGAAGATTGATATTGTCAAACGTGATGGTGCCTGATGTGGGCTCGATCAGCCGGAGTATTGTGCGTCCGGTCGTTGTCTTTCCGCATCCCGATTCGCCTACGAGCGCCAGCGTTTCTCCTCGCTCAATGTCAAACGACACGCCTTCTACGGCACGCACAGCGCCGTAGTGTTTGACGAGATCGTGTACGGCTACGAGCGGTGGCACCGGGATGTATGGTGTTCGCCGATCTGATAAAGTGGGGGATGCTCCCGCTCGCACTTATCCCAGGCAAACGCGCAACGCGAGCGGAATCGACATCCACTGGGCCAGTCGGTCGCAGGGGGAACCGAACCAGGAATGACGGCGAGCTTTCGCCCGCGATCGGAAGGCGTGGGCTCAGGAATAGCTTTCAGCAGCCCTTGGGTATAGGGATGGTGTGGCGCGCTGAATAGAACGCTGACGGAGGCCTCTTCGACGATCTCGCCGGCGTACATGACGATGACCCGCGAGGTCGACTCGGCGATCACGCCCAGGTCATGCGTGATGAGCAGCATGGCCATGCCCATGCGCTCGCGGAGCTCGGCCAGCAGCTCGAGAATCTGCGCCTGGACGGTGACGTCGAGCGCGGTCGTGGGCTCATCCGCCAGTACGAGCTCGGGTTGCATTACGAGCGCCATGGCGATGACCACGCGCTGGCGCATGCCGCCCGACAGCTGATGCGGATATTGGTCCGCGCGCGCCGCGGGATCCGACAGTCCCACGTGCCGCAGCATCTCGACCGCCCGCTCGCGGGCTTCTTTCGCCGGCGTGTTGCCATGCACCCGGAGCACTTCGGCGATCTGGTCGCCGATACGCAGGACCGGGTTG
>Ga0070741_10009111_pt1 | contig 19493 bp, 19 predicted proteins | sample Coa_R1_4_FD_66440 | JGI IMG/M metagenome (GOLD analysis project Ga0070741, IMG submission 66440) | Surface soil microbial communities from Centralia Pennsylvania, which are recovering from an underground coalmine fire - Coalmine... | ecosystem: Environmental > Terrestrial > Soil > Unclassified ...
GTCGACCCGTCGGGCCGGTTCGCCGACGACGCGCGGTACGGTGCGGCGCGCGCGCGGCTCGCGTCGGGAGACGCCGCGGGCGCGCTGGACGCCCTGCGCGCGCTGGCGCGGGAACGGACCGCGACGACGGAGGCCGGACGCCCGACACCGGAGCTCGTCGATCTGACTCCCGGCGCGGTGCTCGCGGGCGATCCGCGGGCCGCGCGTGCGCGTCCGATCGGTGCCCCGGCCGACATGCTGGCGGCGTCGTTCGATCTGAACGGGCCGGCGCTCGCCCGCGCGGCGCTCCGGCGGCTCCGTCGCGGATCCGCGGGCGACGCCAACCCCGGTCCCCTCGTCATCGGCGCCGTCTTCGAGCCCGGCGCGCGCGGAGCCCCGCCGGGATTGCGCCGGCTCCGGACCGCGGGGTCGACGGAAGCGCGGCCCGGCGTGCGCGGCGATTCGCGACGTGACGCCGCCACCGCCGGCGCCGACCCGACGGCGGCCGGCGTCCCGGCGCCGCCGGCCGCCTCGGATCCGCGAGTGGCGAGCCCGGTCGCACTCGTCGCACCCGCTGGCGCCGTCGGGCACGCCGGGATGGCGCGCGACGGGTCGGCGATGCCGCTCGTCCTCGCCGCGGCGGCGCTGGTCGCCCTCGTGCTCGTCGTCCGCTACGCGAGCCCGTAGAAGACGCGCGCGTTCTCACGCAGCACCCGCGCCCGGACCGCGTCCGAGATGTCCGTCCGCTCGCGGAGCGGCCGCGTCGAGTTCGGGAAGTCGCTGTCCCAGTGCGGGTAGTCGCTCGCGTAGAGGATGAAGTCCGGCCCGAGCGCCTCGGCGGCGAAGCGCACGGCGCTCTCCTCGGGCTCGCAGCTGACGTAGAGCTGCCCGCGCGCGACGTACTCGCGCGGGTCGCGCTTGCACTCGGGTGCCAGCCGGCCGCGCTTCTCGACGTGCTCGTGGAGGCGCTCGAAGAAGTAGGGCACCCAGCCGACGCCCGACTCGAGGAGCGCGACGCGGAGCTTCGGGTGGTGCTCGAGGACGCCGCCCAGCACGAGCGCCGTCGTCGCGATCATCATGTCGAACGGGAAGCTGACGCAGTGGACCTGGAGGTAGTTGTCGAACCGCTCGGACCCGAGCTTCGGGAGATGGATGCCGGGCGCACCGTGGACGCCGACCGGCATCTCGAGCTCCTCGGCCGCCGCCCAGAACGGCTCCAGGTCCGGGTGGTCCAGGTTCCGCGTGCGGAGCGCGGCCGGGATCATCGTCGCGACCAGGCCGAGCTCCTTCGCGTCGCGCATGATCGCGATCGACGTCGGGACGTCCTCGATCGGCACGAGCGCGACGCCGCGGAGGCGGCCGCCGTGCGGGCGGCAGTACGCGGCGAGCCAGGCGTTGTACATCCGCGCGAACTCGGCGGCGAAGGCGGCGTCGCCGAACCCGGGAAGGCCGAGCCCGACGCTCGGGAAGAACACCATCGTGTCGATGCCCTCGCGATCCGCGTCGGCGAGGACGCCCTCGGGCGTGAACGGGTTCGCGCCGCGGTCGAGGCAGAGACCCTGGTCGGGCGGGCACCCCGCGCCCGGCCCGCGCGACTGCGGGTACGGCCGGCCCTCGATGAAAAGCGCGCCGTCCTCGCCAGGCTCGCTGAAGCGGATCTTGTCCGGAAACCGGGCGAGCAGCTCGGTCATGAGCTCGCGTCCCTCGATCACGTGCGCGTCGCAGTCGATGATCCGCATGGCCCGGTCGCTAACAAACGTTTGTTTGTCGCGTCAACCGACCGGCGGCGGCTCGAACCCGCCCGCGACGTCGGCGAGGCGCCGCGCGAAATCAATCGGCGTCCGGTCCTCGAGATACGGGCCGACGATCTGCACGCCGACGGGCAGGCCGTCCCGCGTTCGTCCCGCGGGAGCGGCGGTCGCCGGGTGCCACGTCGCCGTCGCGAGCGCGATCCAGCCGACGAGGTCCTGGTACGGCCGCTCCTGTCCCCCGACGCGGATCGTGCGCGTGGCGAACGGCTCGCGATGGTCGTGCGGAATCGCCGGGACGGCCGCGATCGGCGTGAGCAGCACGTCGACGTCGCGGAAGAACGCGGCGAGGCGTTCGCGCAGCCGCGCGCGCGCCTCGTTCGCGGCGATCCAGTCCCGGTGTCGCGCCGTCCCGTACCGGGCGAACCGACCGTCCGGCGACGCCTCGGGCATCGTCGCCGCGGCCTCGGCGAGTTGATCGAAGACGTGCGCGGGAAAGCCGCCGACGATGATCGGCCAGAGGAGCCGCGCGTACGTGTCGTTGATCTCGCGGAGCGGGACGTCGAAAGGGCGGTCGTGGACGCGGACGCCCGCGCGTCCGAGCGCGTCGACGACGGCCTGGAGCCGGTCGCCGACCGCCGGATCGACGGGGAACGCCGGGTCGTCCAGCCACGCGGCGACACGGTAGTCGCGGAGCGCCGCCCGGCGCGATGGCGGGAGCGCGAGAGTCCACGCGGCGGCACGATCCGCCGTCGGCCCCGCGAGTACGTCGAGCAGATGCGCGAGGTCGTCGGCGCTCCGCGCGATCGGCCCGGCGACGGCGAGGTCGACCTCCGAGACGGTGCCCGGCGGGCCCGGGATGTGGCCGCGGACGGGAACGATCCCGTACGTCGGCTTGTGGCCGTACACGCCGCACCAGCCCGACGGGACGCGGATCGACCCCGCGATGTCGCTCCCGAGCTCGAACGCGGTGAGATCCGCGGCGACCGCGGCGGCCGCGCCGCCCGACGAGCCGCCGGGCGTCCGGGTCGGGTCCCAGGGGTTGTTCGTCGTCCCGAAAACGGCGTTGTAGGTCTGCCAGTCTCCGGCCATGAGCGGGACGTTCGTCTTTCCGAAGGGGATGGCGCCCGCGGCGACGAGCCGGCCGACGGCGACCGCGTCCGCCGCCGGGACGTGCTCCGCGAGGTCGGACGCGCCGGATGTCGTCCGCATGCCCGCGGTCTCGAACGTGTCCTTCACCGTGATCGGAAGCCCGTGGAGCGGTCCCCACGACTCGCCGCGCGCGAGCGCCGCGTCGGCGGCGTCGGCGCGGCGGCGCGCCCGCTCGAGGTCGAGCGTGACGACGGCGCCGAGCGACGGATTCACGCGCGCGATCCGCCCGGCGTAGTGCTCCAGCAGCTCGCGGCTCCCGACGGCGCGCGTCCGGACGAGCTCCGCGAGGGCGCCGGCCGTCTGGAACGCGAGCTCCGGCATGGTGCCGGTCGTAGCATCGGCCCGACGGGGCCCGCCAGACGGCTCAGACGGCGCGCAGCTCGTGGAAGCGCGCGACGTCGGCCGGCGAGAATCCGAGCTCGGAGAGCACCGCGTCGGTGTGCGCGCCGAACGCGGGGGGCGGCGTCCGGATCGACGCCGGCGTCGCCGAGAGCTTGATCGGCGTGCCGAGCATCGGCGTGCCGTCGGGCCCGTCGACGACCATGCCGCGATGGCGGACCTGCGGATCGGCGAGCGCCTCGATCACCGTGTTCACCGGGGCGAAGCAGAAGGGGACGTCGGCGAGCTCGGCCCGCCAGTCCGCGAGCGGCTTGCTGCGGAACGTGCGCTGGAAGAAGGCGAACATCTCGTCCCGGCGTGGGCCCTCGTCCCACTGGTCGGGGATGAAGTCCTCGCGGCCGAAGTGACGGCAGAGCGTCTCCCAGAAGTGCGGCTCGAACGCGCCGACGGTGACGTGCCGGCGGTCCGCGGTCTCGTAGACCGCGTAGCACGGATGGTGGCCGGTGAGCGGCGTCCGGCCGCGCACGGGCGGGGTGCCGGAGAGGAGGTAGAGCAGCGTGTGGTAGACGTTCCACGCGACTGCGCCGTCGAGCATCGCGACGTCGACCATCTGGCCTGCGCCGGTCTTCCCGCGCGCGATGAGCGCGATGAGGATGCCGACGGCGGCCATGAGCCCGCCGGCCCCGACGTCGGCGATCTGCACCCCAGGGATCGCCGGCGGGCCGTCGGGCGCGCCGCCGTACTCGAGCACGCCCGCGTAGGCGAGGTAGTTGACGTCGTGCCCGACGCGGTCGCGATACGGGCCGTCCTGCCCGTACCCGGAGATCGCGCAGTAGACGAGGCGCGGGTTCCGCGCCCGGAGCGTCTCCCAGCCGAGGCCGAGCCGCGCCATGACGCCGGGGCGGAAGCCCTCGAGCAGGACGTCGGCGCGGTCGACGAGGCGGAGGAGGACGTCCCGGCCCTCGGCGCTCTTCAGGTTGAGCGTCATGCTGCGCTTGTTCCGCGCGAGGAACGGGATGCCGACGCCGAACGGATCTCCCGGCGCGGCGACGGCGAGGACGTCCATGCCGAAGTCCGCGAGGAGCGTCGAGCAGAAGGGCCCCGGCAGCTGCCGGGAGAGGTCGAGGACCGAGAAGTCGCCGAGCGGCGTCAGGGCTTCTTCTTGGCGCCCGCGGCCTTGCCGCCCGCGGGCTTCACGTCGATCGACGTCGCGTTCATCCGGTACTCGACCGTGACCTTGTCGCCCTTCTTCACGTCGCCCGACGTCTTCGTCGATCCGTCGCGGCCGATCTCCCAGCGGTCCTTGCCCTTCTGGACGGCGATCATGTCGTCGCTCACGTCGAGGACCGGGCCGGTCACCTGGTACGTCTTCGGCGGCGCGGCGAACACGGCGGTCGAGAGGAAGAGGACGCCTGCGACGATCGGAAGTCGGCTCATGTCACCTCCAGAAGGACGGGGTTCCGCGCGGCTTAATGTCCCGGGCGGCGGCCGTCAAGACGCGCTAGTCGGCCATCGCGCGCTGGGCGGCAGGCCGGGAGGCCATCCGGCCGAGGTAGCCCGTGATCGCGGGGCGGCCCTCGCCGAGCAGGTTCATCATCTGCGCCCAGACGAGCGTCGAGCCGAGCATGACGTCGGCGGCGCTGAACTCGCTGCCGAGGATGAAGTCGCGGCCCCCGAGCGCGCGCTCGATCACGTCGAGGATCGGCTGGAGCTGCGTCCGCGCCTCGACGGCGACGGCGGGCATCCGCTCCGCCTCGGGGCGGCGGATCGTGTGGAGGAAGATCGCGACGAGGGGCGGCTCGAGCTCCGTCATCGTGTAGAGGATCCACTGGTAGTAGAGGCCCCGCGCCGGGGTCCCGGGCGCGGGTGCCAGCTTCTTCTCCGGGAACTTGTCGGCGAGGTACTGGCAGATGCCGGCGGATTCCCAGAGCACGAGGTCGCCGTCGACCAGCGTCGGGACGCGCCCGTTCGGGTTGAGCTTCAGGTACTCCGGCTTCTTCGTGTCACCCTTCTCGAGGCTCACGCGGACGAGCTCGTACGGCGCGCCGATCTCCTCGAGCAGCCAGCGGGGCCGCATCGAGCGGCTCTGGGCGGAATGGTACAGCTTCATCATCGTCGGGCCTCCTCGCCTGGGATGGCGGAGTTTCGGGGGAATCGCCGTCCCGACGCAAGAGGCCGACCCGTCAGAGGGCCGCGGCGCCGTTCCCCGCCGGCGCCGTCTGCTGCATGAACTGCGAGAGCATCTCGACCAGCTCCTGCGGCGGCGTGACGTCGGGCTCCTCGACCGAGTCCTTCAGGTGCTCGAACTGCAGCAGGTCGAGCTTCGCGTACGCCTCGCGGACGCGCGGCGTGAGGAGCCCGAGGCGGCGGAGGTTCGGGACGATCTTCGAGAACATCATCTGGCGGAAGCCGCGCATGAAGGGCGTGGTGTCCGACCACTCCTGCCAGACCTTCGCGTCCCACCCGAGCCGCTCCCAGACCGGCACCGGCTGGAGGCGGTCGCGCAGCATGACCGTCGCGTCGATGACGAACTCCTCGCGCTCGCGGAGCTCCGTCGACGACATCTCCTTCGTGTAGAGGTCGTTCAGGGACAGCACGCCGAAGGCGACGTGGCGCGACTCGTCCGCCATGACGCGGCCGATCAGGTCCTGGAGGAGCGGCTCGTCGGCCATCTGCATGCGCGTCACCCCGAAGGCCGCGAGCGCGAGCCCCTCCACCATGATCTGCATGCCGAGGAACGTGACGTCCCAGCGCGAGTCGAGGATGATGTCGTCGAGCAGGCGGTTCAAGCTCGGGACGGCTTCATAGGAGAGGCCGAGCTTCTCCGTGAGGTAGCGGTGGTAGACCTCGACGTGGCGCGCCTCGTCGGCGACCTGGTTGGCCGCGTAGAACTTCGCCTCGGCCCACGGGACGCCGAGGACGATCTTCGCCGTCGCGAGGAGCGCGCCCTGCTCGCCGTGCAGGAACTGCGAGAGCATGAAGGCGTTCATGTTGAGCTGGAGGCGGATCACCTCGTCGTCGGTCAGATGGACGGGCGGGTTCAGCATCGAGTTCATCATCGGCGCGAGGCCGTTCGCGATCCGCTGGCGGACGAGCCGCTCGAGGTCGACGTCGATCGACCAGTCGAGGTCGTTCGCGTTCCAGGCGAGCGTCTTCCCCTTCTCGTAGAGATTCAGGAGGTTCTGCTTGCGGAGCTCGTACTGCCAGTCGAACACGCTGTCGATGGTCGCGCGGATCGACTCGTACGGACCGGCGGCGGGAATCGGGAGGGGATTTCGCTGGGTGTAGTGCATCGTCATCTCCTTCGGATCGCGGCACGCCGGCGCGGCGAAGGCGCCGGGTCGATGCCGACGTAGCGGAGGAACATCGTCGCGAGCTCGCGACGCAGCTCCTCGTCCGTGACGGGGCGGCCCGCCACGCGCGTCTCGTCGATCAGGACGTGCTGGTTCATGAGGGCGAACGCCGTCTGGATGCCGAGGTCGACGGCGAGAGGCGGATCGGGGTGCCGCATCTCGTCGCGCCGGGAGAGGAGGAGCTCGCGGATCCGCTCCTCGACGCGGCGGCGGAAGCGGAGGCCGCCCTCGCGGATCACCGGATCCTGGATGGCGCTCACCAGGAACGCCGCGATCAGCCGGCGCCGCTCGCGCGTGACGGCGACCAGCTCGGCGACGGCGGCCTCGACGATCTGCGCGGTGCTCGCGTGCGCCCAGCGCGTCGTGTCCGCGAGCGCGTCGAGGCGGCGCCAGACCTCGAGGAAGTGACGCTCCTCGAGGGCGCGCAGGAGCTCGTTCTTGTCGCGAAACCGGGCGTAGAAACCGCCGACCGACGAGCGCCCGCGCCGCGCGATCTCGGGGATCGAGACGGCGGCGTGGCCCTTCTCCTCGATCAGCGCCTCGGCGGCGTCGAGGAGCCGCTTGAGCGTACGCTCGCTCCGCGCCTGCTTCGGCCCGGGAATCGCCTGGAGGGGGTAGGCGGCGGTCGGCATGACGAAAGCGAATCCGATTCGGGTTCGTACGCCGATCCGACGCCCGTGTCCACCCCCTCGACGTCGGGGCGGCGGACGCCGCCGCGCTTGCGTCCCGGGCGTCCCTCTGCCAGCCACGATGGGGTGGGGTCGGGTGAGGTCGGGCTACCGCTCGCGGATCGCGCGCCGTCCGCGACCCGGCGCGACCTGCAGCTCGGCCGGCGCTTCTTCCACCTGCTGAACGGCGTCGCGACGGCGACCGCCTATGCCGTGCTCTTCACGCACGAGCAGGTGATCCACGTCTTCGGGACGATCGCCTGCATCGTGTACGTCGTCGATCGGATCCGGCTCGCGTACCCCGAGGTCGTCGCGCGTCGTGCCCCGTGGGTGAACCGGGTCCTCCTCCGCGCCGAGGAGGAGGTCCGCGAGTCGGCGATGATCCCGTACGCGATCGCCGTCCTGCTGACGATCATCACCGTGCCGAAGAGCGCGGCGCTGATCGCCATCTACACGCTCGCGATCGCGGATCCCGCCGCGGCGATCGTCGGGATCCAGTGGGGCAGGGGGCGGCTGATCGAGAACCGGAGCCTGGAAGGATCGGCGGCGTTCTTCGCCGCGACGCTCGCGATCGCGGCCTGCGTGCTCTCCCGGTCCCCGGGCGCCACGTGGGCGTCCGTCGCCGGCGCGTCGCTCGCGACGGCGCTCGCCGCCGCGATCTGCGAGCTCCTCCCGCTCCGGATCGACGACAACCTCACGATCCCGCTCTTCGTCGGGTTCGCGGCCTGGATCGTCGCGTCGGCGTTCGGGCTTCCGCTGTAGCGACGCCGGCCTACTTCTTCTTCCGCCGCGAGCCGCTCGACTTTTTCTTCGCCGGTACCTTGCCGCCGGCCCGACGCGCCTTCGAGAGGCCGATCGCGATCGCCTGCTTGCGGCTCTTCACCTTCTTCTTCGACTTCCCCGACTTGAGCTTCCCGCGCTTCTTCTCGTGCATCGCCTTCTTCACTTCCGACTTCGCCTTCTTGCCGTAACGAGCCATTACGCCTCCTTCTTCAGTCTCGTTGGCAGCGTCCGCCGCGGCCGACAATCCCCCGCGACGGCGCGGCACGGCGGCGGACGTAGACGCGTTTTCGAAAAAAATCGTTGACTCCGCGCGGCACGAACGCGTACGGAAGAGCTCGCTCGTACGCTTTTGTACGCGGAAGACGGATAGGTCCGGAGCAGGAGGGGTCGGAGTCGATGAGCGGCGCGGCAGGCGCCTCGGGGGAAGGGAGCGGCGAGCGCTCGCGGCGGCCGACGATCGTCCTCCTCTGCTGCGATCCGAAAGCGCTGCGGATCGTCGCCGCCGTGCAGGTGCTGCGCGAGCTCGGCGACACGACGCTCGCCGGCGGCGACGACGCCGCCAAGCTCATCGCGGACGTCGACGCCGACGTGGTCGTCGCCGAGGAGTGGGTCGGAACGCGTGACGGGCGCGCGCTCCTCGCGTGGGCGTCGCAGACGCGGCCCGCGGCCGTCGGCGTCCTTCTCGCGAGCTCGCAGAGCGCCGCGGCGGCGGCCCACCTGGACGGCCTCGTCGTCCTGCCGAAGCTCGTCGATCCCGCGACGTTGAAGACCGTCGTCGGCCTCGCGCTCGACTGCGCGGGCCTCCGCCGCCGGCTCGCGTGCTTCGAGCTCGAGCACGCCGACCGGCGCCCACCCCGGTACGCGGGTCCGGAGGTCCTCGACGGGCTCGAGAACTACGAGGGGCTCCTCCTCCGGAGCGCCGCGATGCGCGACGTCGTGAAGACGCTCCGCGAGCTCGAGGCGAGCGACGTGACCGTGCTGATCCACGGCGAGACCGGCACGGGGAAGGAGCTCGTCGCCCGCGCGATCCACAAGCGGAGCCGGCGCCGCGAGGGGCCGTTCCTGCCCGTGAACCTCGGGGCGATCCCGGACGGGCTCCGCGAGAGCGAGCTCTTCGGCCACGTCCGCGGCGCCTTCACCGGCGCGAGCGGCCCGCGCGGCGGCCTGTTCGCGGGAGCGGACCGCGGATGTCTCTTCCTCGACGAGGTCGGGGAGGCGAGCCAGGCGCTCCAGGTCGCGCTGCTCCGCGTGCTCGAGGAGGGCATCATCACGCCGGTCGGCGCGGATCGCCCGCGTCGGGTCGACGTCCGGGTCATCTCCGCGACCAACAAGAACCTGGCGCAGCTCGTGCGCGAGGATCGCTTCCGGCGCGACCTGTTCTACCGCCTGAACGTCTTCCCCGTGCAGCTCCCGCCGCTCCGCGACCGCGTCGAGGACGTGTTCCCGCTCGCCAATCACTTTCTTCGCCAGGCGTCGCGCGAGCTCGGCCGGCCGGCGGCCGTGATCACGCGGGAAGCCCGCGACGCGCTCGAGCGACACCGCTGGGAAGGGAACGTGCGCGAGCTCCGGAGCGTCATGGAGCGCGCGGCGCTGATCGCGAAGGGCGGGAAGGTCGACGTCGGTGACCTGCCGTTCTTCGCGAGCGACGCCGAAGGCGATCCCGAGCCGCGCGTCCCCGGCGTCCCGGCGCTCCCGGAGGGTGCGACGCTCAGGGACATCGAGCGCCAGGTGCTCCTCCGGACCCTCGCGCTCGCCGACGGGAACCAGAGCCAGGCGGCCCGGATCCTCGGGCTGCACGAGAGCACGCTGCGCTTCCGCCTGCGGCGCGCCGGCATCGCGGCCACCCGTCGCGCGTCGGGCTCGTAAGCCTTCCCGAGCGTTCCGAGCGGCTTCGTAACGCCTTACGAGGCGCGCGCCGCGGTTCCGAGCCGGCCGCAAGGCATGCGGCGTGCACCCCCGGGCCCTGCCGACGGCGCCGCATCACGCGACGCCGACCAAACCGACGGCGACACAAAGGAGGAGCGACGATGTTGGGGAGCCGGATCACGTTGAACGGAGAAGACGCGAGTCCGGCCCGGATCACGGTGGTGGGCGTGGGTGGTGGTGGTGGGAATGCGGTGAGCCGCATGATCGATGCCGGGCTGCAGGGTGTGAAGTTCGTAGCGGTGAACACGGACGTCCAGGCGCTGTGGAGCAATCGAGCGCTCAACAAGATCCAGATCGGCGAGAAGCTGACCAACGGCCTCGGCGCCGGCGCGAACCCGGAGATCGGGCGTCGCGCGGCGACCGACGACACCGAGAAGATCTGCGAGGCCCTCGAGGGCTCCGACATGGTCTTCATCACGACCGGCCTCGGCGGCGGCACGGGGACGGGCGCGGCGCCCGTCGTCGCGTCGATCGCGGGCCGGCTCGGCGGCGAGAACGCCCACGTGCTGACGGTCGCGGTCGTCACGCTGCCGTTCCAGCTCGAGGGCAAGAAGCGGATGGAGCAGGCGCGCGGGGGATTCGACGAGCTGAAGAAGCAGGCCGATGCGATCATCGTGATCCCGAACGATCGCATCCTGCAGAGCGTCCCGCGGAACACCCCGGTGCACGAAGCCTTCAGCGTCGCCGACGACGTGCTCCTGCAGGCGGTGCAGGGGATCACCGACATCATCCAGCGGCCGGGCCAGATCAACGTCGACTTCGCGGACGTCCGCGCCGTCATGAAGGACTCGGGCCAGGCCGTGATGGGCATCGGCATGGGCGAAGGGCCGCTGCGGGCGCTCACCGCGGCGCAGCGCGCGGTGTCCAACCCGCTCCTCGAGAACAGCTCGATGCAGGGCGCGCGCAGCATCGTCGTCAACATCACCGGCGGCCCGGACCTCTCGCTCGCCGAGGCGTCGGAGGCGACCAGCTTCATCACGCGCGTCGCGGATCCGGACGCGAACGTGATCTACGGCATCGTCACGAACGAGGCGCTCCGGAACGCCGTCCGCGTGACCGTCATCGCGACGGGCTTCGACAAGCCGGCGGAGAAGGAGATCGAGGACGTGAAGAAGCGGCTCGGCCCCCTCGCCGCCGACGGGCGCACGGCGGAGGCGAAGACCGGCACCGACGGCGACCGCCGCGGCGTCGGCGGCTTCGTCCGTCGCATGTGGGGCCGGCGCGGCGAGAAGTAGTCCGTTCCGAGGCGCGGGGCCGGTCGGGCGGCCGGCCCCGCGTCTTGCGTCGGGGCGACGCCGGGGCTTATGCCGTCGACGTGACCGACGACGGCCTCCGTCTCGCGCTCCGCGCGAGCGTCTTCTTCAACCTGGGGGGCGCACTCCTGTTCGCGTTCCCGAACTCGCTCGGCCGCCTCGCCGGGCTCCCGGGTCCCGCGCCGCGCGTCTACACCGCGTTCATCGCCGCGCTGGTGTTGCTCTTCGGCGGGACGTACGGCTGGCTCGCGAGCCAGCCGCGCATCGACCGCCCGCTCGTCGCGTTCTCGGCGCTCGGGAAGACGAGCTTCTTCGTCGTCGTCGCGGCGTGCTGGCTCACCGGCGAGGTTCCGGGCCGCGCCGTGCTCGGCGCCGCCGGCGACCTGGCGTTCGCGGCGATCTTCGTCCGGTGGCTCGTCGCGGCCGCCTGAGCCCGCTCCGCGCGCTCGGGCTCGTCGCGTGGCTCGCGTGCCTCACGTCGTCCGCGGCGGCCGCGCCCGACGCGGCCACGATCCTCCGCGACGCGTGGGGCGTGCCGCATCTCTTCGTCGACGGCGGCGACGCGGCCCGGCGGAGCGACTACGCGAACGGCTGGGCGCAGGCGGAGGACCGGCTCTTCCAGATGGACATCCTGCGCCGTGCCGCGACGGGCCGGCTCGCGGCGCTCCTCGGTCCGGCGTTCCTCCGCATGGACGAGGTCGTGCGGCGCGACGCCCCTGCGCCCGCGGAGCGTGCGGCGATGTTTCGCCGTCTCTCCGCGCGCGACCGGCAGGCGCTCCAGGACTACGTCGACGGCGTGAACGGCTTCATCGCGCGCGTGACCGTCGACCCGGGCCTCCGGCCGCGCGAGTTCGGCGACGCGCCGCCCGCGCCCTGGACGGTCGACGACTCCGTGGCGGTCGCGGCGCTCGAGTTCACCGTCGAGGGCGCGAACGGCGGACAGGAGGTCTTGAACGCCGACCTGCTCCTCGATCTCCTCGCGCGCTTCCCCGAAGCGGACGCGCGCGGCATCTTCGACGATCTCTTCTGGATCGACGAGGCCGCCGCACCGACGACCATCCGGACCGGCCATGCGCGGGACATCGACCGGCCGCGCCGCTTCGCCCCGGCGCAGGTCGCGCTCGTGCGCCGCCACGCGGATGCGATCCGCGCCGCGGCGGCGTCGCTCCGCGAGGAGCAGGGTCTCATGGGCGGGCTCGGCCCGCGCCTCGCGCTTCCGCTCGGGGTGACGCGCCATGCGAGCAACGCGATCGTCGTCGGGCCGTCGCTCTCCGCGACCGGCCGGCCGCTCCTCCTCGGCGGGCCGCAGACGGGGCTCACGATCCCGAGCTTCTTCTGGGAGGTCGGCGTCCACGCCCGGGGGTACGAAGCCGAAGGCGTGATCGCGCCGGCCGGTCCCGGCGTGCTGATCGGCCGCGGCCGCGACTTCGCGACCACGATCACGTCGGGGATCATGGACAACGTCGACACGTTCCTCGAGACGATCGACCCCGCACACCCCGACCGCTACCTCTTCCACGGGCGGTCGATCCCGTTCGAGCGTCGCGTCGAGACGATCGCGGTGAGCGGGTCGCCCGACGTCGCGTACACGGTGCTCGGGACGCGACACGGTCCGGTCTTCTTCGTCGACAGCGCCGCCGGCGTCGCGTTCAGCCGCCGGGCAGCGTTCCGCGGGCGCGAGCTCGACTCGGCCGCGGCGATCACGAGCCTCGGCTTCGCGCGGACGCTCGCGCAGTTCCGCCGCCTCGCGGATCGCGTCGCGCCGTCGCTGAACCTCCACTACGCCGACGCCAGGGGGAACATCGCCTACTTCCACCGCGGCGCCCGGCCGCTCCGGCCGCTCCGGACGGATCCGCGCCTGCCGCTCGACGGGAGCGGACCGATGGAGTGGCGCGGCGTGCTCGCGCCCGCGCGCCTCCCGTCGGTCGTCAACCCGAAGGCGGGGTTCATCACCAACTGGAACAACAAGCCGATCCGCGGGTGGTCCGCGGGCGAGCAGCGCGAGCTCTGGGGCGTCGTCGACCGCGTCGGCGTCTTCGTCGACGCGCTCGAGGCGCGGCGCCGGTCGCGCGCGAAGCTGACGCTCGACGACGTGAAGGCGCTCATGCGCCGGGCCGCGACGTCCGACATCTTCGCCTCGCGCGTCGTGCCGTTCCTGGAGGACGCGGTCGCGGGGATCGATCCGGCGGGCCCGGACGGCGCGCTCGCCGCCGCGGTCGCGCGCGTCCGGGCGTGGGTCGACGCCGGCGCGTCGCTCGCCGCCGTGCCCGACCCGAACGGCGTCGTGCCCGATCCGGGCGCGGCGATCTACACCGCGTTCCGGAGCGCGGCGCAGACGGCCGTGTTCGGCGACGAGCTCGGCGGCGGGCTCCGCCCGATGTTCTACCCGGCCGTCAACGAGGGCGATCAGGAGGACGACCACGGCTCGTTCGGCACGCCGGACGCGCTCTTCGTCCGCGTGCTCTACTCCGCCGGCCCGGTCCCCGGCGCGCCGACGCCCGCGGGGCTCCGCCCCGTCTCGCGCCGCTGGTTCGACGACGTCGCGACCGGCACGCCCGGGACGCGGCGTGACGTCCTCCTGGCCGCTCTGCGGACGGCCCTCGCCGCGCTCGCGACCCGGTTCGGGACCGTCGACCAGACCCGGTGGCAGCTCCCGGCGCTCCGCGAGCAGTACATGGACCTCGGCGCGATCAGCGGCGTCTTCGGCGCGAGCGTCATCGAGCGCGAGAACCGCGGCAGCTTCAACGTCGTCGTCGACCTCGGGCGTCCGGTCGCGGGGGAGATCATCGTGCCGCCCGGCGAAGCGGGGACGTTCACGGCCGCCGACGTCGGGCACGAGCCGCCGCATCTCCGCGACCAGCTCGCGCCCTACGAGGCGTTCGTGTACCGCCGCCAGCCGTTCGCCGCCTCGGAGCTCGAGGCGCCGGTCACGATGGAGACGATCGCCGTTCCGCCGCGCGGGGCGACGCCCTAGCTCATCCCGGAAACGGCTCGCGCAGCGGGACGATCCAGCGCGCGTGGCGGAGATCGCGCGGCGCGGCCGCGAGGTCGACGGTCGGGTCCACGAGCGGCTGCTCCTTCCGGTGGTGGAGCGACGCGGTCGCGATCGCACGGACCTCGACCCGCCTCCCGTCGCGCGCCCGATACACGTCGGCGACGTGATGCGCGAGCTGCAGGATCATGTCCGGATTGCCGGTCATGATCCGCGCCTGCCACGGTGCGACGTACCGGAGCGGGTTCTCGCTCGTCGACGTGCCGCGCGCCGGATCGGTCACGACGAACGTCGTCGAGCCCGTTTTCTGGCGGATCATCATGCGCCAGGCCCAGAGATGGCCCTCCTCCGTCCACGCGACGGGCCCCGGGTAGGCGAGGTGCCGGAGCGGCAGCAGCAGCTGGACGGCGAGATAGGCCGCGCCGAGCGCGAGCGCCGCCGTGCGTGCGGCGGGCGACGGCTCGGCGGGCGCCGGGTGCCGCGCGCCCGCGGGCAGGAATCGCCGCGGCCAGTCGGGCGCGAGGAAGAGCGTCGTCGCGGCGATCGCGAACCACGGAAACACGTCGATCGGCCAGAGCGCGGCGTTGAGGAGATGAAACGCGACGGCCGCGACGAACGCCGCGACGCGCGTCCGCCGCCAGAGGAGGAGGGGAACGATCGCGAGATCGAAGACGAGTCCGCCCCAGCTGAGCGCGAGCGCGGCGGCGTGCGACGACAGCCGTCCGCCGAGCAGGGGAAAGCCGAGCGTCGCCTCGAGCATCGACCGCATCGGCTCGCCGCGGATCCAGTCGCCGTTCAGCTTCGCGACGCCGGCGAAGAGGTACACGACGGCCATCTGCGCGCGGAGGAGGAAGACGCCCCACGCCGGCACGGTGCCGATCGCGCGTGCGGGATGCCGGAGCGCGTCGAGCGAGAAGGCGCCCGCGGCCGGAATGAACGCGAGCAGCACCCCGAACAGCGTCAGGAGATAGAAGTGGTTCTGGAAGAGCGCCTCCTCGACCAGCCACGCGTACGTGAACGCCGCGACGAGGAGGACGATCGCGACCCGGTAGAAGAGCCCCGCGGCGACGAGGACGCCGAGCGCGACGATCGCTCCGAAGTGGAGCCACATCCCCATGCCCGGCCAGGGCCGCACCCAGCCGAAGCCCCAGAACGTGAAGTGGAACGGCGGCTGGACGAGCGCGGGGCCGATCCACCCCGACGCGAGCCAGCTGACGGCCCACGCGACCAGCGTGGCGCCGTAGGCGATGCGGAAGAGAGCGACCGACGCGGCGTCGACGGGCGCGAAGAGCCGGCGGGTCACGCTACTGCGGGACGACCCCGGAGGCGGCGCCGCCTTCGAGCCAGCGCTTCAGCTCCGGGGTGAGGGTCCGTGCCGCCGCGCGCTCGTAGAGCGCGAGGTCGTCGGCGTCGAGCACGTCGCGCCACCGCTCGTTCGTCCCCTTGAAGAGGAAGCGATCCGCGCCGCCCTCGAACACCATTCCCATCTCGTCGCCGAGGACCTTCGGCCCTTCGCGCTTCATCGACGCGAACGTCGCTGCGTCGACCAGCGCCGGCCACTTCTCCGCCGGGACGTCGATGTCGAGAAAGCGCGCGATGCGGCGCATCTGACCGTCGAGGTCGGCCTTCAGGTCGTTGTAGTGGACCAGAAGCAGGTTCGGGAGGTGGCGGAAATCCCAGTACGTCCGCGCGTGGTGATGGTGCGACCAGAACGGCCAGCCGTCGCTCTCCCACGGGTAGGTGCCGCGCGTCATCCACGCCCGCCAGAACGCGCGGACGTCCTCGGGCACGCGGGGGAACGGCTCGGCGGGCGGGTTCTCGCCGCCGTTCAGGAGGTCGTGTGCGAGCGGCGTGTAGGCGCGGACGTGATTCCACGCCGACATGAAGACGTCGCGCGTGTCGCGGCCGACGTAGACGTATTTCGTCGCCAGCCGGTACGGCAGCGCGTCGAACGCCAGGTGGCTCTTCAGGAAGCGGCGATGGCGGAGTCCCTCGACGACGTTCCGCATCTCGGCCGCGCCGATCATGAAGCGGCAGTCCGGCCAGGGCGAAACCCAGTGGAGCGTCTTCCCGTCGGGAAGCTCCGGGGTCTGGAAGACGAGGAGGCTCACGATCCGCTGCGTCCACGTCGTGCCGGCCTTGAGCGACGTCGTGATGACGACGTCGTCGCGGCGCGGGACGACGGCGTCCCAGCGCGTCGAGTCGAGGTGATGGCAGCGATAGACGCGCGTCCGCTCGGGGAGGGCCGGCATGCGGGTCGCACTACGCCGGATGCGCCGCGGCGCGCAACCGGCTAGACCGTCGGCGCATGATCCTCGAGATGGCGGTGCTGGAGGTCCGGCCGGGGGAGAGCGCGGCGTTCGAAGAGGCGTTCGGACGCGCGCAGGCGATCATCGCGTCGATGCCGGGGTATCTCTCCCACCGGCTCCTCCGCTGCATCGAGGCCGCGGACCGCTATCTGCTGCTGGTCGAGTGGCGGCGGCTCGAGGACCACACGCTCGGCTTCCGCGGCTCGGCGGAGTACGCGGAGTGGAAACGGCTGCTGCACCATTTCTACGACCCGTTCCCCGTCGTCGCGCACTACGAGCCGGTCTTCGGCTGATCCGACGGCTCGATCCGGAGCCGGAGCCGCGTCGGGCCGTGGACGTGGAACGCCTGCCGCGGCTCCCAGGCCGGCTCGTCGACCGGCTCGAACGCCCGCACGCGGGCGAGGAACTCGCCGAGCGCGATCCGTGCCTCGAGCCGTGCCAGGGCCGCGCCGAGGCAGAAGTGGATACCGTGCCCGAACGAGACGTGGGGGTTCGGGTCGCGCGCGACGTCGAAGCGCGCCGGCTCCGGGAAGTGCGCCGGATCGCGGTTCGCGGCGCCGATCGCGGCGAGGACGAGCCTTCCCGCCGGCACGACCGCCCCGGCGATCGCGACGTCGCGCCGGGTCTGGCGGAACATCGCCTGGATCGGCGAGCGGAAGCGCAGGACCTCCTCGATCGCCGACGGCAGAAGCTCCGGCGTCGCGCGGATCGTCGCGAGGGCGTCGGGGTGGTCCAGGAAGCAGACGACGGCGTTGCCGATCAGGTTCGTGGTCGTCTCGCTGCCCGCGACGAGGAGGAGCTGGAAGAAGCCGAGTATCTCGTCGTCGCCGAGCCGGACGCCGTCCACCTCGGCCTCGATGAGGCGGGTGAGGAGATCGTCGCGCGGCGCACGCCGGCGCTCCGCGGTGAGCGCGCCGACGTAGGCGCGCATCTCGGCCGTCGCGTCGCGGAACGCGGCGGCGGCGCGGGCGGCCGCGTCGCCGCCGCCCGCGATCGTGTCGCTGAGCCCGAGGATGACGTCGCTCCAGCGCTTGAACCGGGGCCGGTCGGCGAGCGGGATGCCGATCATCTCCGCGATGACGAGGAGCGGGAGCGGGACCGCGAAGTCCGCGGCGACGTCGAACGTCCCGCGCGCGAGTGCCGGCTCCAGCAGCTCGCGCACGAGCTGCGTGATCCGCCCCTCGAGCCCGGCGACGACCCGCGGCGTGAAGGCCCGCATGACGATGGCGCGAAGCTGCGTGTGGCGGGGCGGATCCATGAAGATCATCCACTCGAGCGGCTGGCCCCCCGTGGGCGACGCCCGCGAGCTGAAGGCGCCGGTGTCGGTCAGCGCGCGCTTCACGCCGTCGTGGTCGAGGACGATCCACAGACCCGTGCGCGGATCGTGGACGACGGGTCCGGCGGCACGCGCGGCCTCCCAGGCCGGATACGGGTCGCGGCGCGCCTCCGGGCGGAAGAGGTCCATGCGGCCGGCGAACTTAGAACGGTAGCCGTGCGCCCGCCAGCCGGGGCGTTGCCGCGGCCCGCGGGTGGGGTACGCTGGTCGCGTGCGCGGCGAGATCCGGACGCGGCGCTGGAACGATCCCGCGCAGCGCGGCGACGGCTTCCGCCTCCTCGTGTGTCGCTATCGCCCGCGCGGCGTGCGCAAGGCGGACGAGACCTGGGACGCCTGGGAGAAGAGCCTCGCCCCGAGCCGGGAGCTCCACGCGGCGTTCTGGGGGAAGGAGCAGAAGCCGATCGGCTGGGTCGAGTACCGGCGGCGCTTCCTCGTCGAGATGAACGGCGATGCGGCGCAGGCGGCCCTCGACGCGATCGCCGAGCGCGTGGAGCTCGGAGAGACGGTCACGCTCCTCTGCTCCTCGGCGTGTACCGATGAGGAGCGGTGCCACCGGACGCTCTTGCAGGCGCTGATCGAGCGCAGGCTCGGCCGATGACGCTGGTCGCGATCGTCGTCGGTGCGGCGCGGCGACCGTGAGGCCGAGCAGCCGGCCGGGCCTGCACGCCCGCCCCGACGGCGTGCTTCTACTCCGCGACCGTCTGGCCCGAGCCGCCGAACTCCTTCGGGAAGTCCTTGAACTTCGGGAGACCGTCCCGCACCGCGAGCACCTTCTCGCCGTAATGTACGTGCAGCGTCGGCTGGTACGCGAAGCCCGCGATCGTGCCCGCGGGAACGTCGGTCATGCCGATCCCGGGGTGGAGGACGCGGACGGGGCTGCCGCAGCTCGTGCAGAACTGGCGGTGGCTCGCCTCGGTCTTCTTGATCGTGCCGAGCTTCTCCTCGCCCTTCACGACCTTGACGCTCGGCGTGGGCCAGAGCGTCGCCGCGTGGATCGGAGCCCCGAGCCACCCGCGGCACGAGCTGCAGTGACAGTAGGCTTGCGCGGTGGGCTGACCGGCCAGCTCGATCTCGACTGCGCCACAGAAGCACCCGCTCTTGAGCGTCTGCGCCATTGGGACCTCCCTCTCGGCGTTCGGGCGTAACACGCGTGCGCACCCGACGCGAGACGGCCGCGGACGCCGCGGCCGCCCTCGCTTCAGGGCAGGCGCACCTTGAACGTCTTCGCGTCGTTGCGGAGCGGCGCGTTCGCGAAGTCCGAAGTCCAGCAGGGCGCCGACGGGTCGGCGTTGATGAGCTGGACGCGCACCGGTAGCTGCCCGGGCGTCAAAGGCGTGCCGAGCCCTGCGAGCCCGGCGCCGGTCGCGCCGACGAGGGCCTTCGTTTTGGTGGCGCCTCCGGCCGCGACCGACGCCCTCCGCACGCCGCTGCTGGATCCGGACCGATCACGGTAGGCGAACCGGATCGCCGGAGCCCTGCCGCCGGCCTTCCAGTCGCCGCCGTGCGCGATCGTCGCCTGCACGAGCAGCGAGCCGCCGCCGTAGACACAGAGCGCATAGTCCGTTCCCGCGGTCGGATCCCCGAGGCGGGCTGCATCGACGGCGTCGCCGCGGCTCCAGGACCAGGCGAGCTTGTTGCGCGTCGGATCCGTGGCC
>Ga0070741_10009112_pt1 | contig 19492 bp, 22 predicted proteins | sample Coa_R1_4_FD_66440 | JGI IMG/M metagenome (GOLD analysis project Ga0070741, IMG submission 66440) | Surface soil microbial communities from Centralia Pennsylvania, which are recovering from an underground coalmine fire - Coalmine... | ecosystem: Environmental > Terrestrial > Soil > Unclassified ...
GAAAAGCCATCTGCTTAAGTACCCGTTCTTCGGCGTGAACTCCGAAACCAGTTACGGCCAGCGCGGGTAGTAAGGACAGGGCCATACAATCATGGAATGGGAAAACAGCTCTCTGGGTTCACTGTTTGTTCCGGACGTTCTCACGCCCGAACAGTTTTACGATAGCCGTCGCGACGACAGCTCAATTCGGCCGGTAAAGAAGCTGATGATGGCGATCCTCGAGGATGCCCTCCGATGCTTCCAGAACAACGCCGATGCCAAGAGCGGCGCGCGCAAGCGCCTCTTCCAGGAGGCCGAGACCTGGCTGTGTGGTGAAGGGGGCGAGGGTCCCTTCTCCTTTGAGACCGTGTGCGAAACGCTCGGTATCGAACCGCAGTTTTTGCGCCGCGGCCTTAAGGAATGGCGCAGTCAGCAGCTTGCAGGCATCGCCACCCGACGGCTCGCCCGCCGCTCTCCGGTGGTTCGCAGCGGACGAATCAGCGCTCCTTCGCGACGCGAGAACAAGCGAGCCGCTCGCGCCTGACCTCCCGAGCGGCATCGTTCCCCAACGAAAAGCGGCACGACGCACTTGTAAAGCGTCGTGCCGCTGTTTTTTCCCCTTGAAAAAGCCGACCGCGCGAGAGCGCATGACGGAATCAGCCCGTCACGCGCTCGCGGTCGCAAACGATTCGACTACTTCGCGGGAGAGGGAGCTGCTGCCGGTGCAGCGCCGGCCTTCGGCGCCCCAGCGCCCGGAGGCGGCGGAGGCACATATCCCTTCGGCTGGCTCGCCACCCACTGCTCGCAAGCCGGAATGTCCTCCTGCGAAACTGCAAGCTGCTGCATGATCTGCGCGTCTGACCATCCATGCATCTTCAGCTCGTGAACACCCGGGCATTTCACGCGAAGATTGAAATCGCGCATGCTCGAGTCGCCCGAACTCGCTGTGGCCGCTCCTCCCTGAGCTGCCTGACCTCCCGCGGGTGCGCCAGCGCCACCGGTCTGGTTGGCACATCCGGCGACCAGGAAAGCCAGCCCCGCTGAGGCCAGCAACAACCCAATGGTCCGTCTCATGGCATCCTCCTTCACTCTAGGGGCCTCCCCCGAAACAAGGCCCACAACGGGCAATCCACCACCCAAGTCAAAGCAGCGTCAAAATACACCGATTAAAGGATTTAGCAAACCCCTTGTAACACAATCATAAGGCTTGGAAAACGACCCTCCCCTTGCGTTCAATTCGCCGCGCCCGCCCCTCGATACATGCGAGCTGCAGGTGTGCCAATGTCTCAAAAGTGGCAGCCATGACGTGAAATATGGGTCTTTCTTCCCCACCGAAAACTTCCTGTGCCACCTCAAAGGCCGTTTTCGGATGCTGCTTGACCAGATCGAGCATCTCTGCCTCCCGATAGCGATGATGCTCTATTATTTGGTTGGAGCGATGGCGATGGTCGGCGTAGACGCCCCCATGCGCCGGCAGCACCGACTCTACATCAAAACGCTGAACTTTCAATTGCGATTCGATGAAATCGCCGAGCGGATTGCCATCAGGATTATCCGGGTAGATCCCCACGTGGGGCGTGATCTTCGGCAGAAGATGATCCCCGACAATCATCACCTTCTCTTTGCGCAAGTAAATAACGTTATGGCCCGGCGAATGCCCCGGCGTCCATATCACCTCCAGCGTCCGATCCCCGATCTTCAGCACATCTCCATCCCTGATCGGGCATTCAGGCTCCGTCACCGGCGTGTACATCTCCGTGCCCATCCACATCGGCCTCATCCCGGCCGCCGGATACTGATCCACGGGAAAACCATGCATCTCGAAGAACGCCCGCGATTCCGGCCGCTCCCCGGGTCCCATCCTCCCGAACATCAGCATCCGGTTCGCCCGTTCCACTTCCAGTGGATGCACATACGTCCGGGCGTTGCTGCGCCGGCGAAGCACTCCTGATGCTCCGAAATGATCGATGTGGTGATGCGTCGCGATGATCGCGTCGAGATCCTCGATTCGCGTTCCGACCTGTGCGAAACCCTCCTCGAGCGTGCGAATGCTCTCGGGAGAATTCATCCCCGTGTCGATCAGCGCCCATGCGCCGTGACAATCAAGCAAATAAACGTTGATTATCGTCGGCCGCATCGGGAGCGGCAGGAATATCTCGTAGATTCCCGGATGGACTTCAACGACTTTTGTCGACATTGCCTGAGACTCCGAGCGGCCGGCTGCACATGACTTCGCGCCCTTGCGCTCCGGCTCCCGTCGAGCGGCTCGAAAGCCGACCGTGGACGATACGGGATGGGCCCGCACCGCCGCCGGCACGGCTCATTCGTGCAGTTCGTCTTTCACCTGGAAGGTGGCCTTGATTCTTACCTTCCAGCGCACCACGCGATTGTTTTCCACCGCCCCGCTCACATCTTCCACGTGCACCGTGTGGATGCCCGAAACGGTCACCCCGGCGCGTGCGATCGCAATCTGAACCGCGTCTTCCATCGAGTTGGAAGATATTCCCGTCAGCTCGATCGTTTTCTCCACCATATTTCGCTCCCGCTGCCTTGCGGAGCGTGATGGTTTGACGCCTCTCTCCGCGTGGCGCTAGGTTGTTACCTGCACGCTGATAGCTTACGTCCATCGCGCAAACAAGGCGAGACGTTCCCGCTCCCCCGCAAAGGACCTTCGCCGCCGTGACTGTCCGAATCCTATCGCCCGATTCCGACGCGGGCCTGCTTGAATTCATCGCCTTCCAGGACTGCGTCCGCCCCGAACTCACGGCGCGATGGCCCGCGCCCGTCGAAATGCTGTTCCCCATCATCACCGGCGCAAGCGCGCTCGGCGCGGGCAAGACGATGAAACCGTTTGTCGCCCGCGCCAACGGCGAACTCAAAGCGCGCGTGCTCGCCTTCGTCGATCCCGCCTACGCTCGGCGATGGAACGAAAAGCTCGGGCATCTCGCCTTCTTCGAAGCGGCGCCCGATGCCCACGGCGCCGCCCGCGAAATGCTCGACGCGGCCTGCGAATGGCTGAGAGAGCAGGGGGCCGATGCCGCCCGCGCCGGCTTCTATCTGCCCATCGAGATGCCCTTCGTGATCGACGAATACGACGCGCTCCCGCCCAATCTGATGCGGCAGAACCCCGACTACTACCACGCCTTCATCAAGGATGCCGGGTTCTTCTGCGAAAAGGGGCTCGTCGACTACAAGATCCGCGTCACCGACGATCTGGTCGTCCGCTACCGAAGCGCGCTCGAAGCCGGCCGCCGCGCAGGCTTCGAAATCGTTCCTCTGTGCGATCTCCCGCCGGACCGGCGCGTCCGCGACTTCGCTCCGGCCTTCAACGAAGCCTTTCACGATCATTGGGGTTATGTCGCCGCCAGCAATCGCGCGTTCGCCGAGATGCTGGAGTACTTCGAGATTTTGGGCGGGCTCGAAACTTCCGTCATCGCCTACCGCGAAGGGGAAGTCGCCGGCACGCTGATGGCCGCGCCCGAAGAGACCGCGCGCGCCGTGCTGAAACGCGGTCGCGTCCTCGACGATTCCGAAAGACTCAACTTCCTGGGCATCGGTGTCCGCGCACCCGCGCGCGGACGCGGGCTCAACCTCGCGATGGCGTCCTACGCGTACCTGAAGCTCATCGAGAAGGGAGCGAAATACCTGAGCTACACTCTGGTGGTCGATGACAACTGGCCTTCTCGCCTCACCGCGCGAAAGCTCGGCGCCCGAGTCTGCGCCAACTACGTCGTCTATCGCCGCGACTTCCGCCGCCAGCCGCCGGCGCATTGAAACAAAAAGGCGCGAAGGTTCCTTCGCGCCTCCTGCCGAACCGAGTCCGTCGCTCAGGCCCTAAGGATGCTCTCGGGATGCTGCTCGTTGGGATCGACACCCGGCTGCATCTCGTAGACGACCGACTTGTCGACGATTAACTGCCCGTCGTCGCCAATCGAGATCTTGAAACGATCCATCGGGCGCGGCGCGGGACCCTCGAAGTTGAGACCACTGATATAGTAGCCGGAGCCGTGGCAGGGGCACTTGAACTTCTGCTCCGCCTTGAGCCATCGCGGAGTGCATCCGAGATGGGTGCACTTCGCGAAGATCGCGTAGAACCCTTCCTTGGTGCGAACGATCCAGGTCCGGTATTCCTGCTTGAACCGCTCGCTCACCTCGCCGATCACGTAGTCGCCCGGATAGCCCGCGCTGAACTTCGAGGGGGGCAGAAAGAGCACCCGCGGAAACGCCGACCGGATCGCCGCGAGCAGCCCGATCGTCGCAAAGGCCCCGAACCCGCCCCATCCGAGCCGTCCAAGAAAATCACGCCGGCTCCACAGCGATCCGAGTTCGGCCTTCTCCCTGTCGCGCTTGGCGCGTTCCTTCGCCTGTTCCTCCGCCCGCCATTTCGCCAGTTCGGCCGGATCGGTCGGTGCCTTGCCTTTTGGTGCTGCAGCCATCGAGATGCTCTTCGAACCTCCCGCAAGCGGCGTCGAATTAACTTCGTCAATCCATGCTGACGTTTCAGATTAGAAAAAATTCTAACTTGGATGAGGACGCGATTTCAATGGCGAAGCGCTGAACCGCCGCAAAACCTCAATGAAGTACCGGCTGATTGGAGCCCGAAGGCCGAACCGATTGTGCCGGAGTACTCGAGCTCACCGGCGCCTGGTACGGCGACCGGATCACGGTCTCGTGATGCGGTGTGTTAGTGGTCTCCTGGATATCGTCGGGGAGCGGGATGTCCGTGATTGGGGGCAGGCGGTCGCTGTCCGAATCGGTGTTGGCGCCCAGCACTGGCGCAACCGCGCTCTTGGTCGCAAGGTAATGAAGCGGCCTCGCAACTCCCCATTCAAGGATGTACCCGACCGGTCTCAACCCGTAACTGACGAGGTTGAGCAACTGAGAATCCTGATCCGTGTACTCGGTGGGATCCTGTCGATCGAGATCGGAATACTGCGCATGTGCGAGGGAAGGCGCAAGGAACAAAAGCGCAGCGGCCAACGCCAAGAGTGCCCGTCGCATGACTTAACTTTGTTACCGGCAACCGTCCGGTGTCAACCTTCCCAGAGACCGCCTGCCATATTCGCCGCAAGCTTGCGTTCCCGCACACCGGGCGCAATTGTACATCCGATGCTCCCGCGATCGGTGATGACGTTCCCTGGAGTCGGTGCGTTCCTTGTTCTTTGCGCGATTGCCGCCGTGTCCGCCGCTCGCGCGGCCTCGTCCCCGACCGGCGCGATCGTTTTTGTCGGCACCGACAACAATATCCACTACGCGCGCAGCGCCTCGGAGAAACCCGAATGCCTCACCTGTCCGCGCGCGGGCACGGAGGTGAGGAACGCTCCGGCGCTGGTCCCGGTAACGCTGGCTTCGGCCGCCGAGGAGCCGCGGCGAATCGACTACGCGTGGCCGACGTTCTCTCCGGATGCCGCCCGAATCGCCTACTCTTCCGTGTCGCGCGGTCCAAAGGGAGAATCCTACGCCGTGTGGGTTTACGACCTCGCCCGCCATCAGGCCACCCAGATCTACGAAAGCCGCACCGAGCGCGTCGTCTATATTCGCTGGCTGCCAGACGGCAAGCATCTGTCGTTCCTGCTCGATGAACCCCACGGACTCAGCCTGATGCTCTCGGAAGCGAAGGAGGGCGCGCCGATCCGAATCGTCATGACCGGGGTGCCGCTCTATTTCGATTGGGCGAGCAACGGCGATCGGCTCGTCTTTCACACCGCGGGCGCCGACGGACGGGGGAACGAGCGCGTCGGGATGCTTTCGATGTCGGAGACCAATCAGAGGGAGGACAAGATCCTCTCGAGCGGACGCATCCCCTTCAAGACGCCCTGCTGGTCGCCGGACGGCACCCGCCTCGCTTACATCGCCAACTACCACGCCGAATCCACCATCGTGGTCGCGGATGCCAACGGCGAGCACTCGCGTTCGATCGTCAGCCTTCCTGTGGGCGACAACAGTATCCTGTGGTCGCCCGACTCCAAGCATATCGCGTACGCCACCACGGTGGTTCCCCACGACCCGACCTTCCGCGGGATCAAACTCGTGGACATCGACGATGCGACCTCGCGCGTCGTTACCCACGATGATGTCGCCGCGTACTTTTTCTCGCCCAACGGGCGCTACCTTGCCTACATCGCGGTGCCGGAGGAAAAGCCCTACTACATCTGGAAGATCGCCGACCTCAAGAAGGGCGAAATCCGCGACCTCGGCCGCTTCCTCTCGACCCAGGAGGAATCCATCGCCTACCGCTTCTTCGAACAGCTCGCGCTCTCTCACACGATCTGGTCGAACAACTCCGATGCGATTGTGTTTGCGGGCGTCCGCCTGCTGGTCGAACCGGATCGCGAACTGCGCCAAACGCCTCCGCCCTCGGTATGGGTTCTGCCGATCGATGGGGGCGAGCCGCGGCAGATCGATGCCGGTGTGCTCGCCTTCTACTCGCCCGCCGGGCGGTAGATGGCGGCGCGAATCCATATCTCGCGCCCCGCGACCCGGGCGCTGACCTCGACCGGGGGCTTCCTTGCGGGATTTTCCTTCTCGCTCAATCCCTACATCGGATGCGCATTCGGCGCCGCCGGCGGATGTCCCTTCTGCTACGTGCGGATGCTGCCGGTCGCGCGCTCGATGGAAGGCGAATGGGGCCGATGGGTCATCGCCAAGTCCAACCTACCGCAACTTCTCGAAGGCGAACTCGCATCGCTCGAACGGGCCGGGCGGCTCGGCCATGCAACCGTCTTCATGTCGTCCGCGACCGACCCTTACCAGGGAATCGAACGGCGCCTGATGCTCACCCGCCGCTCGCTCGAGGCCTTCACGCGACGTCCCGTTCGCCGCCTTCTCCTCCAGACCCGAAGCCCCATCGTCGAGCGCGATATCGATCTTCTTCGCGCGCTCGGAAGCTCGGTGATCGTTTCGATCACTCTTGAAACCGACGATGAATCGGTAAGGCGCGCGATCACGCCCACCTCTCCCTCGGTCGAGCGCCGGCTTGCCCTGTGCGCGCGGCTGCGCGACGCCGGCATCTTCGTGCAGGTCGCGGTCGCCCCGATGATGCCGAATTGCCCTGAGCGGTTCGCCGCGCTCCTCGAGCGCGCCGCCGACCGCGTCGTCGTGGACACATACTTCGCGGGCGACGGTTCCGGCGGACGCCGCTCGCAGGCGCTCGGGATCGGAGAGCTCTACGACCACCTGGGCTGTCGGCGATGGTTCAAGCCGGGTGCCGAACGCGAGTTGGTCGAGGCGCTGCGCTCGCGGCTTGGTCCTGGTCGGGTCCTGTTCAGCCGCGAAGGATTCTCGGCCGTCTAGTCCGGCCCGCGCCCTACGCGCCCCATCTCCATCGAATCAGCAGCGCCGCGACCGTTCCGGCGCTTCCCAGCGAGCCCGCGCTGATGAGGATGCGCGCGACGTTCTCCTGCCAGGCCTGGGCGATGTGTCCGGCACCCGCGATGGGCAGCGCGCGTCCCGTTCCCAGTGCCGCCGCGAACACGAGCCCGATCCACAGCACGTACAGCGACGCGGGCAGCACCCTTGCCACTCCGGCCGCAAGCGCCGGGCTGATCGAAAGCCGCGGCAGCAGAAGTCCGAACGCGATCAGCCCCAGGCCGCTCTCGATCGCGGCCAGATGGGCGGAAAGGCCGATGCGAGGGCTTCGGAACGCGGGAATCCCGAAGCCGGTGAGAAGTCCGAGCAGGAACAGCCAGGTTCCCGCGTGACAAAGGCTCGCCGAATAGTCGCTCATGGTTGCCTCCCGGGATGGAAAATCCAGTTACCGACTCTCGGTCTGTAATTAACCGACTGGAAGTCGGTATGTCAAGGATGCTATACGAACCCGCGATGACCACCCAGGCCCGCCGCAGCGCCGCAACCATCGCCGCCATCCTGGCCGCCGCGCGCGCGCTCTTCCGCGAACGCGGCTTCGCCGCCGCCTCGATCGACGAGATCGCCGCCCGCGCCGGCGTCGCCAAGGGCGCCGTCTATCATCACTTCGACTCCAAGGAACTCATCTTCGCGCGCGTCTTCGAACAGATGACCGCCGAACTCGCCGCGCGTCTCGTGCGAAGTCCGGGCCGCGGCGCGGACCTCCTCGCCAGGGTCGGGCAGGGATGCTTCCGGTATCTCGACCTGATAGCGGGAGACGAATTCCGCCAAATCCTGCTGCTCGACGGGCCCGCCGTGCTCGGATGGAGCCGATGGCGCGAGATCGATGCGCGATACTTCGCGGAGATGGTGCGCGGCCCGCTTCAGGCCGCGCTTTCAGGCCGTGTTCCCCCGGGTGAAATCGCGGCCCTCGGCCATCTGATTGCCGGCGCCCTCACCGAGGCCGCGATGGTTTGCGCCGCGTCGGAGGATCGGACCCGCGCGGCGCGCGACCTCGCCGCGACACTGCGCAAGATGCTCTCGCAGTACCTCGCGCCGCCTGCGGTCAGTCCCGCTGCCGGCACACGCAGACCGAGGCGGCCGCGCCGAGGATCGTCACGCGCATGATCGTTTCGGCCACGAGCCCCGCCCGCTCGATCGCATCGCGCATCAATCGCCATTCCGCGCTGAGAACGACCATCTTTCCATCCGCCGCGAGCACCCGCTTCATCTCCGCTATCCAGTCGCCGTAGCGGCGGCGATTCTCCGAGTGTGATCCGTGCCGGATTCCCCATGGAAGATTGGTCACGATCTTGCGCACGCTGCCGTCGCCGATCGGCATCGCGCCCGCATCCCAGTCGCCGTGAATCTCGATCGGCTTGTAGCGCGGTCCGATATTCTGCAATGCGGCGCGCACTGCCGCCGGATCGCGGTCCGCCCCGATAAGCATCGCGTAGCGGCCGAGGTGGGCACGCTCGATGAGAATCGTGCCGGTTCCGCAGAACGGATCGAGCACGATGTCGTCGTCGCGCGGCTCCGACAGCCACGCCATCGCCGCCGCCACCGCGGGCCGCAGCGATCCCGGGCGGTGGGCGATCTTGTACTCGCGATGGCGCATCCGCTCGTCGCTCAGCCTAACCGCCACCATCAGCTCCGCGCCGAGCTGCGTCACCCACACCTCGACATCGGCATCCTGCTCGTCGAGCCTCCAGGTATGGTCCCCGCGCTCTTCCATGGCGCGCTCGACCGTCCGTTTCAGATCGATTCTGCGGTAGTCGTGCTCGCCGGCCTGGCGGGCGACGACGCGAAAGCGCAGCCGGCGTCCTGCGCGCGCCGCCGGATCGAAAACGATCCGCGCCTCCATCGCGTCGGCCATAAACGGCGCTTCGCGCACCGTCCTGCGCACGCGGTCGAGCGCGGCGGCATCGGCCCCGATATCGCCGCTGTAGCCGACCAAAGCGAGGACGTCTTCCGAGCATCGGAGCGCCCGAAGCGGCTCGGTCCTTTCAGAGCTGAAGATCGTCATTCCCGCGCGGTCGGCCACCACGCGCCGGGCGAATTCGCGCGCCTGCGGGATGCGCGCGTGAATCTCGCTCCACGCCACGCTTTCGAATCCCGGCTGGGTCTGGGCGATGAAAAGGCGCCGGCGCAGGCGAAGCGGGCGCTGCAGGCGCGACTCGCCCCCTTCGCGTGCCGGTTGAATTCTGGCGCGGTTCACGTCGTGGATGCCGCGCGGCCGATACGGGTCGTCCGGGGATGCTTCGCGCGTTACTTCGTGCGCGACAGGTATTCCCTCGTCTCGGTATTGATCGTGATCGTGTCGCCCTCCGCCACGAAATGCGGCACCTGCACCACCAGTCCCGTCTCGAGGGTGGCCGGTTTCAGCGTGTTCGTCACCGCGGCGTTCTTCATCCCCGGGTCGGTCTGCACCACCTTGAGGCTCACCGTCTTCGGAAGCGTTACGTTCAGTGGAGTGGTCTCGTAAAACTCGACCTCGACCTCGAGGTTCGGCGTAAGAAAACCCGCAACGTCCTCGATCAGCTCCTTGGGGATCGTGATCTGCTCGAAGGTTTCGGTGTTCATGAAGTGAAAGTCGTCGCCGTCCTGGTAGAGGAACTGCATCCGCTGCTGGCTCAGGATCACGCGCTCGACCCGGTCTTCGGAGCGGAACCGGTTTTCCGTCTGGGAGCCGGTCTTGATGTTGCGCAGCTTGGTCTGCACCATCCCGCGCCAGTTCCCGGGTGTGATGTGGGTTACGGTCATTACCCGCCAGAGATCCTTGTTGTACTCAAGAACCATCCCGGCGCGGAGTTGCGTCGCTTGAATCAGCATCGTCTGTGTACTCTCGAAGCGGAGGTCAAGAAATAAAATCTACCCAAGCCGTCAAAGGCGGGCAACCGGGGTTCGGCTACCATCCGTAGCGCGGCCCCGCATACGGATTGTCCAGGTTGCTTGCGCCGCTCAGATCGATCGGCATCTCGACGAAATTGTCGCCCGCGCCGTACGCGCGAATCGTCGCATCGCGGCCCCCCGTCAGCGCAAAGACGACATCGAACGATTTCAACGGATCCGCCGATATCGGAATCGGCTTTACCGGCCGCCCATCGACGTAGATTGCGGCGCGATGAACCCTGCCGCCGACTATCCTGCCGATTACTTCGTAACTCCCGGGCCTCCACGCAAGAGGCATCACCCTTACGATCGCGATCCTCACGTCCGACATTCGCCCCGAAACCCCGCCCGGAAACCTGCGCAGCGTGTCGTTAGAAAGTGCTCCGCTTCCACCGTAGCGCTGGATTTCAGCGGTGTTTCCGCTCGTGCCCGGGGCGGGAGCGGGCGATGCAGCCGCGCCTTCCGTTTCAGGTATTTCTTCCGGAGGCGGGGCTGCGGCTCCGGTGACCGTAACCTGCGCCGCCGCCGACCGCCCCATCGCATCCGTGACCTCGATGCTCATGGAAGGGCAGGGCGCCTCCATCGCGAAGTCGAAGTTGACCCGTTGCGAGCCGGGAGTGTCGCCGACGTTGATGTCCTTGAGCTTCGCGCCTCGATCGAAAATTCCCGCCGACTTGAGATCGGTGCCTTCGAGAAAGCCGATGACATGCATCGTGCCGTCGCGCGGCTCGATGTTCGTGATAACGACGCGCGGGGGTTCCGACGCGATCGCCGCCGCCGCGATCATGCCGGCGATTGCCAGCCGACATGCCAGCATCCGCCCGACGATGCGTCCGCGCCGGGGCGTTGCCGGCGCTCTCGTGTCGGCGGCGGCACGCATCGTCCTACGACGATTGCTTGTAGCGCTGAGCGGCCTGCTTGATTTGCTGGGAAATCTTCAGAAACAGCTCGCCCTCGTCATACACGAAAAGCGCAAGCGCGCCGAAAAACCCGATCAGCAGTCCGAGCAGGAATGGGCCCATCTTTCGCTCCTTGTGCGCCGGCTTTGCGCGGCGATTTAACCCCACCCGCGGGGCAGGGCTTGCTCCGTTTGATCAATTATAGACCCTGCGCGGGTTTGCGCAGAGTGGGCCGCGTGCGATTCATATCCTCGCGATTGACGGGGTTCTGGCGAACGCGGCGGGTCCGCTAGTAAAATTGAGGCCGTCCGGAGAAGTTCTCTCGCGATGGTTGAATACGCGGAAAACGAGGCTAAGGCGGCCGCTCCCGCCCCGGCGGGCGCCGCAGCAGGGGCCGAATACACGGCGCTCATTCGCGGCGCCGGGGTATGCCTTCTTCCCTCCCGCGTCGTCGTGCGCACCGTCGGCGACGACCGTGTTTCGTTTATCCACGGGATGTGCAGCAACGATATCCGCGGCGCCCGGACCGGCTCGGTGCTCCCGGCCCTGTTCCTGACCGAGCACGCCCACCTTATCGCCGATTTCTTCGCCTGGATCTGCGAGGACTCCATCCTCATCGACATCGACGCCCAGGCGTGGGAGCGCGCCCGCGTTCACCTGGAAAAGCTCCTGGTGGCGGACGATGTGGAATTCGAACGCGAGCCGGATATCGCCGTCCTCCATATCGAAGGTCCACGCGCGCTCGAGGCGATGCTGGCGGCCACGAATGCATCCGACCCCGGGGCGGCGCGATGGGTCCGGAAGGACGGGATGTTCATTGGAAATGTCGATAGATTCGGCAAACCCGGGTTCACCCTCCTCGCGGACCGCAATCAGCTCGATTCGCTCGCCGCGGCCGTCGAATCTCTCGGCGCGGACTTCCGCAGGGTCGCATTCGATGCGCTCGATGCGGTTCGAATCGAAAACGGCCTTGCCAGGGTTGGCGTCGATACCAACGAGCGCACGCTCGCACTCGAAGCCCGTCTCGAACGCGCCATCTCGTTCAACAAGGGATGCTACGTGGGGCAGGAGACGATCGAGCGCGCCACGGCCCGAGGAGGACTCAAAAAGAAGCTTTTCGGGCTTCGATTCCAGGTGGGACGGCTTCCTCGGATCGGGGCGATGGTGAAGCTCGATGGCAAGGAAGTGGGGCGCCTCGGCAGCACGGCCGACTCACCCCGGTTCGGCCCGATCGGCCTTGCGATCCTTCATCATGACGCATGGAAGCCGGACACGTCCGTGATGGTCATCGACGAATCCGGCGAAACGCCGGCCCGGGTCTCCGACATTCCATTTCATTGAGGTTTCCGCTAAAGCAGTCGAATCATTTCTGTTTTTCGCGGTTAGAGGAGAAGAAGAAACAGATGGCAAACGTGCTTGGCAAACGCTACCAGTGCGAGAAGTGCGGCACCGAGGTGCTTTGCAACAAGGCTGGTCAGGGCTCGCTCGAGTGCTGTGACGGCGAAATGAAGATCAAGGAGGCAAAGCCCCTGCCTTCCTCCGATTGATTCTCCGCACCGCGAAGGGCGGCCCGCCATGATGACGCCGCCTTTTGCGGATCGGCGACTCGATTGTGGCCAATCAACCTGTCAAGGCCGATCTGGTCCTTCATGAAGGAGAAGTGCTCGGCCGCCCCGGCTGCGACTCCGTCGCGATAGCCGCGGGGCGCATCGCCGCGTACGGCCCCTTCACACGGCTAAAGGCGCTCGTCAGTTCCCGCACCCATCTCGTCAAGCTGGCAGGCCGCACGGTCGCACCGGGCTTCATCGACTCGCATCTGCATTTCCTTGAGGCTGCGGCTGCCGCAACCGGTCTTTCGGTATGGCGATGCAGGACAGTGGGCGACCTGCTTGCCGACCTGCGTGTCGCCGCGGGCAAAACTCCTCCCGGCAACTGGCTGAGAGCTTTCGGATGCGATGAAACGCTGCTGGCGGAGAAGCGCGGACCAACGCGCGAGGAGCTCGACCAATCGGTTCCCAAAAATCCTCTTCGACTCAGGCATCAGACCCTTCACGCCTCATGGCTTAACAGCCGGGCGATCAAGCTGCTCGGACTCGAAGCGCCCGGCTTTCGTCCGCCCGACGGCGCTCAATTGATTCGTGACGGCACGGGAAAGCTTTCCGGCCTGGTGGTCGGGATGGAGGAATGGCTGGGGCAGCATCTGCCGCGCGTCACCCAGGCGGAAGTCGAAGCGCGCGCCCGAATTCTAAGCCGCGAACTGGCCGCCGCCGGCGTAACCGCCTTCACCGATGCTACCGTCCGCAACGGTCCCGCAGATGTCGCCCTGTTCGGCAAGCTCGCGGCCTCCGGGGCAATATGCCAGCGGACCTCCGTGATGGTGGGCGCGCAGCACCTCGATTCCATCGAACAGTCATCGCAGGCAGCCCGCTCCAGCCGAATCCGAATCGCCGCCCTCAAGTTCATGCCGACTGGCGGCAAGGACGATGCGGTGATGGCGCGGCTGACGAGGATCGCCCTTGCCGGCGGCCTCGATTGCGCCTTTCACGTGACAGAGGTCGAAGAACTGGAGCAGGCCCTGCAGGCAATCGAACTGGCCCGCCGTCAGTTCCCAGGCGACACGCCGTTGCCGTTCTGCAGAATCGAGCACGGCGGAACCATACCGCCCGACTACATCGAGCGAATCGCGGCGTGCGGCGCATGGGTCGTCACCAATCCCGGATTCCTCCATTTCCGCGGGCTCAAGTATCTGGAGGAACCCGGCCTTGTACCACATCTTTACCGGGCGAGAAGCCTTGCGGATGCGGGAATACGACTGGCCGGCGCCACCGATGCTCCGGTTACTCCGGCCAGGCCGCTTGCGGCGATTGCGGCCGCCATCTCTCGCGCCACGGTTGACGGCCAGGTTCTCGCTCCGGAGGAATGCCTTGAATGGGGCGATGCGCTCGCGATGTTCACGCGCGACGCGGCCCGGCTTGCGCGCATCGATGCGGGTGAAATCGACGCTGACAAGCTCGCCGACCTCATCGTATTGCCCAGGAATCCCGCCACGATGAGTCCCGCCGAGCTGCTGAGCCTCACCGTCGACATGACCCTGATCGGCGGCCGGATAGTTTACGAGCGGGGCCGCCCCGCCGTCGCCTACAGCGACAGCGCCGATCTCCACTCCGCCTAGTCCCGGCGAAGGCGTCACGACAGGGTCCCTGGCACCGTCGCCGCGGCTTAAAATCCAGCATCTAAGCGGGCAATTTCAGGTCTACCGCCACTTCCCAATTGTGCTATGAAAGGAAGATCAGTCCCCCAAGGAGTTGGACGATAGATGGCCCAGCGTGAAATCAGCGAAGAAGAGCTGCGCAAACGCGTTCGCAAGCTGCTCGAAGAGGCGCATCCTGACAAGGTCGATCAATTCACCTTCCGCGGCAAGCAGTTTGACCACGGACTTGCCTGGGTGCACTTCCCCGAAGGCTACGGCGGTCTCGGAATCAGCCCCGGCATGCAGGCAATCGTCACCGATGAGCTGAGCAAGCATGCCAAGACGATGTACGACGACATGATGATCAATGCGATCGGCATCGGGATGGGTGCGCCGACCGTGCTCACTCACGGCACCGAGTGGATGAGGAAGAACCTGCTGCGCCGCATCTTCACAGGCGAGGACATCTGGTGCCAGCTCTTCAGCGAGCCCGGCGCGGGCTCCGACGTCGCCGGACTGGCGACTCGCGCGGTCCGCGAAGGCGACTATTGGGTCGTCAACGGCCAGAAGGTCTGGACCAGCCTCGCGCATCTCTCGAAATGGGGGATGCTGCTCGCGAGGACCAACCCCGATGCTCCCAAGCATTTGGGAATGTCCTACTTCCTGCTCGACATGCAGAGCCCCGGCGTCGAAGTGCGTCCCCTTCATCAGATTACCGGCGAGGCCGAGTTCAACGAGGTCTTCCTCACCGACGTGAAGATCCCCGCTGACCGCCTGATGGGCAAGGAAGGCGAAGGATGGAAGGTCGCGATCACGACCCTGATGAACGAGCGGACGGCGATCGGCGGCGGAGGCCCGACCCGGCGCGGCGCCGGCTCCATCGGGGTTCTCATGAGTCTGTGGAAGTCGCGCGACAAGAGCCAGTTCTCACACGAGGCCGAAATTCTCATGCGCGACCGGATCACCCGCCTTTACATCGAATCGGAGCTGCTCAGGATGACGAATCAGCGCGCCCGCGCGGCCCGCAAGGCGGGGAACCCCGGACCCGAAGGCTCCGTTTCCAAACTCGCGCAGGCCGAGCTTAACAAGCGGATATGGGAATGCGCGATGGACGTGATGTCCGCCGATTCGCTCATCTATGAACCCGGCTATGCCCGCCGCCGGCCCACCTCCCGCGCTCGCGAAGGCCGCAACGCGCTCTCCAAGTACCAGTTCCTGCGCTCGCGCGCGAATTCGATCGAAGGCGGCACCTCCGAGGTCATGCGCAACATCCTGGGCGAACGCGTCCTGGGACTTCCTGGCGAACCCCGCTCCGACAAGGATGTCCCCTGGAAGCAGATCCCGCGAAGCGCTTGAGAGCAAATACCCAATCCCCGATATTCGAGGACCACGATGGATTTTGCCTTTACTCACGAACACGAAGAGCTTCGGCAGACCGTGCGCCGCTTCATGGAGAATGAATCCACCGAAGCCACCGTCCGCAAGCTGATGGAAACCGAAGCCGGCTACGATGCGCGGACCTGGGAGCGGATGGCCGGAGAGCTGTCGCTCCTGGGACTCGCCATCCCGGAAAAATTCGGCGGCGCCGGGCTTGGCGCGGTCGAACTCGCAATCGCGATGGAAGAGATGGGGCGGGTGCTGTTCTGCGGCCCGTACCTCGCCTCGGTGCTGGCGACCGATGCGCTCTTGCGCGGTGCCGATGATTCCGCAAAGTCGAGCCTCCTGCCCGGGATTGCATCCGGCAAGTGTATCGCCACGCTCGCGCTCAGCGAGGCGTCGGGCAAGTCAAGCCCCGCCTCCGTGGCGATGCGCGCGGAGCGCGCGGGTTCCGGATGGAAGCTCAACGGCGTCAAGGATTTCGTGCTCGACGGCCATATTGCCGGCGCGATTGTCGTTGCGGCGCGCGCCGATGACGGGCTCGGTCTTTTTCTGGTGGATGGCGGCGCGAAGGGACTTGAACGCAGCTCCCACCCGACCCTGGATCTCACAAGGAAGCTCGCGCGGCTGAGTTTCTCCGATACTCCGGCTGAGCGGATCTCCAGGGGCGATGCGACCGATGCGCTAAAGAGCGTCGTTGCCGTTGGCGCAGCGATGCTTGCGGCGGAGCAGGTCGGTGGGGCGCAGCGGTGCCTCGAGATGTCCACCGAGTACGCGAAGACGCGGCTCCAGTTCGGCCGGCCCATCGGATCGTTTCAGGCGATCAAGCATAAATGCGCCGATATGCTGGTTGAGACGGAATTCGCGCGCTCGGCGGCCTACAACGCCGCCTTCGCGATCGCATCCGACGAGGACTTCGTCGAAGCCGCTCATATTGCCAAGTCCTATTGCTCAGAGGCGTATTTCCACGCCGCCGCCGAGAACATCCAGATTCACGGAGGGATGGGCTTTACCTGGGAGCATCCCGCCCATCTCTATTTCAAGCGGGCTCGCGCCAGCTCGATCCTGCTCGGCGATCCGAGCGAGCATCGCCTCGAGCTCGCGACCATTCTGGAACTATGAGGCCGATTCCCGGACGCGACGACGCCGTGCTCTACGAAAAGCGCGGCGCCGTCGGCTGGGTCACGCTCAACCGTCCCGACCAGCTAAACGCCTACAACGTCGCGATGCGCGATGCCCTGTACGGCGTGCTCGGGGCGGTCCACGATGACCCGGAAGTGCGGGCGATGGTGCTGACCGGAGCCGGTCCCTCGTTTTCGACCGGAGGCGACCTGCATGAGTTCGGCACTGCTCCGTCTCCGGTGGTCGCGCGATGGGTGCGATTTCGCCGCGACGTATGGGGGCGGCTCAAGTCGTTGCCCATCCCAACACTCGCCGCGATCCATGGCTACACCGTCGGCGGCGGTCTTGAGATGACATTGCTGTGCGACATGGCAATCGCCGCCGACGACACCAGGATTTGCCTGCCCGAAACCGGTGTCGGGATGATTCCCGGGGTGGCCGGCACCCAGACCGCCTCGCGCCGCCTCGGACTTGGGCGTGCCCTCGACCTCGCCATCACCGGGCGCTGGATTGACGCGCAAGACGCATTGCTTATAGGTTTGGTCGCCGAAGTAGTATCCGTGGCAAAGCTCGAAAGCCGCGCCCTCGAAATCGCCGAGCGGCTCGCGCGCCTGCCCCGCCATAATGCGGCCATTGCCAAGCTTGCCGTCTGGGGCGGGCTCGATTTGCCATTGGAGGAGGGCATCTCTCTCGAACGGCGCCTCGCGTATCGCCTTGCGATGTTGTCCGGCAATGAGCGTCATCGCCGCGGCAGCGGTCGTATCGCGAGTCCCGGGCCGGTGGGGAAGCCCAGGGCAGCCAGGAGGTAACAGGGTCTTTGAATACCGTCAATTTCGTAACCATCCCGTCCAGTATCGTGCCGGACCAGGAAATCCTGGTCTTTGGAAACCAACGGCTCACCTACGCGCAGCTCGCCGATCAGGTCGCCCGGCTCGCGAGCGTCTTCAAGAAGGCGGGACTCAAGCGCCGCGACGTGGTCGCCGCGCTCGACACCAATTCCGATCGCTATATCGCGGCCTACTACGCCGCCGCGAAGGCCGGCCTTACCTTCCTGCCGCTCAACTATCGCGCCAAGGAAGCGGAACTCGAATACATGATCAACGCCGCCGACACGCGCCTTCTGCTGGTCGGCGATCGCTACCTCGACCTTATCGAGCGGCTGCGGCCGCAGCTAAAGGTGCGCGAGTTCCTTGCTTTCGGAGAGGGCAGGGGCGGCCTGCCGCGCCTCGGAGATCTGATCGCGCGTGCCGAGCCTGACGAAGAGGAGGCCGATGTCGAGGACGAAGATACGTCAATCCTGATGTACACGAGCGGAACGACGTCGCTGCCGAAGGGTGTGATGCTTTCGTTTCGCGATTTCACGGCCTATGTGACCGCGAACGTCGAGATGGCCGACGGCACCGACCGCGGCGTCGCCCTCGTCTGCGTGCCGTTCTATCACATCGCCGGAACCACCGCGTACATGACCAATATCTGGACGGGCCGGAAGATTATCGTGATGCCGCAGTTCGATGCGCGCACCTGGCTCAAGCTCGTCGAAACCGAAAGAGTCACTCACGCCTTCGTCGTGCCCACGATGATGAAGCAGCTTCTGGATGAGCCTTCGTTTGCGAACACCGACCTCTCGTCGCTTACCAATCTCGCCTACGGCGGCGCCGCGATGCCCATCCAGGTGATCCGGCGCGCGATCGAGGCCTTTCCAAAGACCGTCGGCTTCGTCAATGCCTACGGACAGACCGAAACCACCTCGTCGCTTACGGTGCTCGGGCCCGACGATCATCGGCTCGAAGGCACGCCCGCCGAGATCGAGACAAAGCTCAAGCGCCTCAATTCGATCGGCAAGCCTCTGCCCGACGTCGAGATCCGCGTGCGCGACGAGGAGGGGAAGATTCTGCCTGCCGGACAGGTCGGCGAAATAATCATCCGCACCCCGCGCATCATGAAGGGATACGCAGGGAGAACCGACGATGCCGCCCTGCCCGAAGGATGGCGTGCGACGGGCGACCTCGGATGGATCGACGAGGACGGCTACGTCTTCTTCGCGGGACGCAAGGACGACATGATCATCCGCGGCGGCGAGAATATCGCTCCCGCCGAAATCGAGGCCGTCCTGATGAGCCATCCCGCCGTCGATGAAGTCGCGGTGGTCGGCGTTCCGTCGGAGGAATGGGGTCAGACCGTGAAGGCCTTCGTCGTGCTGCGCAAGGGTGCCCAGGCGACCGAGAACGAGTTGAGCGAGTTCTGCCGTTCGCGGCTGGCCAGCTTCAAGCGGCCCGAGAAGATCGCCTTTATCGATGCGCTGCCAAAGAACCAGCTCGGCAAGATCCTGCGCAAGGATTTGAGAACTCAGTAGGAGGAGCGGCCTCTGCCCGATCGCCGCAAAACCGCACGCGGACTGTCCGCACGCCATTCGGCCGCCCGCCGCCCGATCGAAATCTCCACGGCCGGGGGATGCACGACCGCCCGCCTTGCCGCTGCGCGGCTTGATGAAGAAGCGGGGGCGCGCCTGATGGAGCTGTTCGAGACGGTCGAGGACGACGACTCGATCCGAATGCTCGCGATAACCGGAAGCGGCAATCACTTCTGCGCCGGTTTCGCTCCCGATGTGAACCCCGCGATTGTCGAGTCGCTGGCGGTGCTCTCCAAGCCCACCGTCGCAATCGTCAACGGCGATGCGATCGACGAGGGC